>Ga0209223_10005619_pt1 | contig 10967 bp, 6 predicted proteins | sample COG_06_FD_184750 | JGI IMG/M metagenome (GOLD analysis project Ga0209223, IMG submission 184750) | Pelagic Microbial community sample from North Sea - COGITO 998_met_06 (SPAdes) (version 2) | ecosystem: Environmental > Aquatic > Marine > Neritic zone/Coastal water | place: Helgoland, sampling...
CAATATAATTGCAACTGGTGCTGGAAGTATTCTTGGAAGTTACGAATCAACGACTGGAGAGATCTCATTCTATGTAGTTTCAGATGGTAGTGTTGTAGGTGTGACTTTTGAGTACGACTTGTCTTGCAGTCCACCACCTTCTTGCCCAGCATCCTCTGCATTAAATGCAACGAATATTACTACTACGTCTGCTGATTTGGCTTGGACAGAAAACGGTACGGCAATTTCTTGGGAAGTAGAATATGACTCAACTGGTTTTGTGCAAGGAACTGGAAGTACCGTTGTTACCGGAACCAATCCACATGCTTTAACTGGGTTAACAGCTAATTATTCGTATGACTTTTACGTAAGAGCTATTTGTGGTGTAGGTGATTCTAGTGCATGGGCTGGACCTTACAGCTTTAATACTCCTTGTAATACTTTTTCTGTTCCTTTCGTTGAAGGGTTCAACTCAGCTTCAACTACCCAGTCTTGTTGGACTGTGCTTGATAATGACGGGGATGTTAACACATGGAACCTAGACTATACTACTAATCCTTTTGAAGGAGATGAAGCCGCAGTGATGTATACGGACTTTAATGCCGGAGCTAATGATGACTACATGATAACACCACAAATTAATTTAACCGGTAATGAAAGATTACGTTATTCTTACCGTGTTCAAAGTGCGAGTGAGCCAAATGACTTTGAAATATTACTATCTACTACCACAAATTCACCGGCTAGTTTTACTAATGTTTTATTAGTTGATACTTCTTCTAATATAACCTACGTAGAAAGAATTATTGATTTAAGTGCTTATACAGGTAATGTATATATTGCATTTCACATACCTGCTGGAGGTTTAGATGGTTGGAGACTTTATATTGATGATGTAAATGTTGAGGCAATTCCTACTTGTCCATCTCCAACTACTCTAACAGTGTCTAATATTACTACTACGTCTGCTGATTTGGATTGGACAGAAAATGGAACGGCAACTTCTTGGGAAGTAGAATATGATTCAACTGGTTTTGTGCAAGGGACAGGAACTACCGTTGTTACCGGAACCAATCCGCATGCTTTAACTGGGTTAACTGCTAATTCTTCTTACGATTTTTACGTAAGAGCAATTTGTGGAGTAGGTGACACAAGTGCATGGGCTGGACCTTATAGTTTCAGTACTTATGGTGATTGTGCATCTAGTGGGGCCTATGATTATAGTAGTAACGAAGATTCTACTAATGCAATTGGTTTTGTTGCCAATACCCCTGGAGATTACATTACATTGACATTTTCTGCCGGATCAACTGAAGCCTGCTGTGATGACTGGTTTATTATGGATGCTGCGGACGGAACTGGCAATATAATTGCAACTGGTGCTGGAAGTATTCTTGGAAGTTACGAATCAACGACTGGAGAGATCTCGTTCTATGTAGTTTCAGATGGTAGTGTTGTAGGTGTGACTTTTGAGTACGACTTGTCTTGTGCGCCCCCTTGCTCGGGGCTTACCTTGGATTTAGGCGCAGACGTTACATTGTGTTCAGGTCAAGATTCAGTAATGCTGGATGCTGGTGCTGGACCATACACTTACGAATGGTCTACCTTGGAGACAACGCAAACAATTGTGGTTAGCAGTTCAACGTTTGATACTGTGGAGTACAGTGTTCTTATCACTGATACGGTTTCAATGTGTCAAGCAATAGATACGGTTAATGTTACATTCGATGACTGTTCTTCTATTTCTGAGCTGACTGGATCTAATGTTAGTGTTTACCCGAATCCTAGCAACGGGAACTTTATTGTCTCTTTAAGCAATATTAGCGAACAGATTTCTGTGCAAGTTGTTGATATGCAAGGAAGATTAATTTATTCTAAAATTGAAGGGCTTAAAGCTGGAAAAGAGAACGTCATTTCTCTTGACAACGTGGAGAGAGGTGTTTACCTCATATCTGTTTCTTCAGACAAAGGAAGGTATACTCAATCCATTGTTATTGAGTAAAAACTAATAACTTAAAATCAAAAAGCCCGATTTGCATTGTGTAAATCGGGCTTTTTTGCTCAACATAAGATATAAATTATTTGATAGCAATTTTTTTAGCAATCTTGCTCTCCTTATTTATTGGAATTGAAATGGAAAGTATACCATCTTTATAATCACCTACTATTTTTTTCTCTTCCACGTTTTTTGGTAGGTTAAATGTTCTCTGGAATTTACCGTAAATAAATTCTCTTCTTACATATTTACCTGCATCTTCGTTTTCCACTAGTTCTTTTTCGTTAGAAATAGATAGCTTATTGTTTTCCAATTCTATATTTAAATCCTCCTTTTTCATTCCAGGAACAGCCAGTTCAATAACAAAGCCTGTTTCATGTTCTTTGACATTTACGTCAGGTATAGTGTGCTTATTATAATTTGTATCCAGCTTATCTGTATTGGTGAAAAAATCATCGAATAACGAATTGATACTTGGTCTATGGTTAAATTTTACTATTGACATAATTTTTTGTTTTTGATTTCTAATTAAATTTCGAAATCACTAGTTCAAACTATATGCCGTTGCATTTTTCCTTAAAAAAACTGTCTTTTTGTCTGTTTTTAGTCCTTTTAGACTTTCGGTTACTGACAATATTTCCGAAATTAGCTTCGTTTTTAGTCTTTAATAAAAACACCGCTGTTTGCATTGAGGGAAATAATGTAGGTTCCTTTTGCGAAATTAGACACGTCAATTGAGTTGGAGTCAGTGTTTATCTGTTTTGACAAAATTTGCTTTCCAACAGAATCCTTAATTGTAATCAATCCTTTACCATCAATAAATAGTATTTCATTTGAAGGGTTCGGATAAAATTTAACCTTATTAATAGCTCTCTTCTCTATACTTAAACTTGGGGGGCAATAATTACCATCTGGAGCATTTTGAGGCAATTTATATGCAGGGTTGGTAATCAAAGCATAACCTAAAACATCCATGGATTGCAGTAATGCAGGCGAGCATGGCTCCCACTCGTTAGCAATTCCGTTACAGGTAGGCGTATCGTTTAATATGCCCATATTTGTGACTATCATCCAGTATAAGTATTCAATTGCCATACACCCATAGTCGCATGTTGCATCGTCATAGTGATACCAGGCAGAACTTGGATAAGGATTTGGAATGCTCAGGTACTGACCTCCTCGTGCAGAATCCATTGCAGCAGACAAAAGAGAAGAATTGGGAGAAAAGTCAAACGCCGCCGGATAAATGTTTACATGACCAACACCGTTAATTGTGTGCATGACCTCCTCAACTGTTGCGTCTGAGCCCCAATAGCCCGGAGTGCTTGGATTCATTTCTGTTTGCCAAAGTACAGCAGCAACTCCATTGCCATTATAATTGTTTTCAAAAGTTGTCATTGCAGCATTACCATCGGCAGCAAACACAGGCATCATAGCATCATTTGCAATAAGCTCCGTAAGTAAAGCAGGGTCATCAACTATCCCGTCTTCATCGTTATCAATTAGCTCTGCCCAGATTGCTGCGGCATGCAATACTTTTTCATCTGGAACGGTACTCTCTGCGTACACAGAGCAACCAAACACATCAACATATTTCGTAAACGAACTTAATGCAGGGTCGGACGAATTGGGGTTAGAGACAACCGTGAAACAAACGTTGTTTTGCGCGCTAGTTGTTGCAATTAATAATCCTAGAGCTACTAGGCTTGATAATTTTTTCATGTGGACAAATGTTTTGTGTGGCCTATGCAAATTAACGAAGGTATTTTTATTATCGTATGAGCATTAGGCAATTAGTTTTTCATCAATCTTTTAATTTCTTGCTTTTCTCCATTGCTAATTTTTACGAAATATATTCCTCTTTCCATTGCGCTTAAATCAATTTGGGTTTTTACTAAATAATCATTACTTGTATGTAATTCATTAGAAATTTGTCGCCCAGTTGCATCTAAAACAACAATATTCACCTTTTTACCAAAGCCTTCAATTTCTATATTAAAAATATTATCACTAGGGTTCGGGAAAATTTCAACCGAAACATATTGCTCTATCTCTTCATCACTTAAAGTATATCCAACCGTAAAGTAATGCGTAATGTGCGTTCCGAAGTCTGAATCAAATTGGTCTAAAAGGGGGCCTCCAAGCATTTTAGTTTTTATCGATCCATTACCATCACTATTTGCAAAAAAGCCTAATCCATCGCCATCGGAATCTAAAAGCTCCATTTTATAACACCCGGGAGATAGGCTTAAAGTATCCTTATATTGCGTGGAATTAGCAAAATTAGTCCTTGAAAAAACCACGTTCCCGTTTTCATCATAGACGTAAAGCTCGTTTTCACTTGCTGCATTATTAGTAATTGTCCATATGTAAAAATCCGATGGATATGTTTTTGGAGCTTCAAACTCTACTCGGTATCCATTGTCATAAATATAATCATCTATTGTTCCATTAACAAGTTCGATTGACGCACTAAACAATTGACAGAATGTTGCATGGTCCCAAAAAGATTGACTCGATATTGGGAGTTCAACTTCTTCCTCCTCTCCAAAAACCAAGTTTCCTGTCCAGTTATATACCTCATGATCTCCACCACACACCCAGTAATGAATTTCTGCGCTTGTCAAATTCGCACTACCATTGTTCTTAATTTTAATCTTTGGGTTGTCACAAATTGGGTTATATCTATTATGGAATTCCCAGCTATTGGGAGCTAATACATCTTCAATGGCTGCGTTATTTAGAAAATTATGGTCTCCATAAGAAACCAACTGAACAGTCGTTCGATAATTTCCTTCCATGCCTCCAGCGTCGTATTCCATTCCGTAATTAATCGAGGCGGTTGCTCCAGGCGTAACATATGGGGTAATATCATGGTTGTAGGTGTCTCCAAATGTGCCTGGGCACCATCCTGCTCGGTCATAAATCCATGTTCCTCCTTGCGATATAACCGGGTTATCTGCACATGTTTTCCAGTTTAACCATTGAAACTGCTGCGCTCCGTTGATGCTTAAATCATGTAATTTTGGGCAAAATTCAGCACAATTTTCAAACCCTCCAAACCAGTGGCCAGTAGTCCTAGTCTTAACAGAGTACTGTGTGGCATTTGGATTTAGGTCAACATCAACAGCCGGCATAGAAATATCGTTTGCAATATTTGAATGCTGATAATCGCCTAGCCAAATTGTTTCAAAATCGACAACATCTCTTGGTGGTGTTCCGTGTATCATAATGAATTTTACATCAATTAGTTCTTGTTGGTTTCCTGCAGAAAACTCAACCGTATCGTGAAACAAAGGCTTATAGTCTGTTACGTCATAAACCCACCTGAATCCATTTACTCCTAGGTTTAATCCTATCCCGTAAGGAGTAACATAATTTTGAATTTGATGTGTTGTTTGATTGTATGTGTTTGCAAACAGGCCATCATGCGTTATATAAGTAGAGTCAATTACTACTTCGTTAGCGTCATACGTATAAGAATAGCCCGGAAGCCATCCATAAGTTGTATCAACTGCAGAAGATGAAATTCCAGTAACATTCATATCAACTGAAGTCGTAGTTTCGACAATAGAAACTTGGTGATGTTCTACAGAATCAATAACCAAAGCCGAATCAAGATGGGACGTGTAGTTTCCTTGTATAAAAGTCATGTTTGGGCGGTTTGTAGATTGGAAAATATTTGAATTTACGTCGCAGGAGCTTTCCATATTCCAGATAGGAAGTCCCATTAATTGAGCGTTATGTTCGTTAGCACTATAATCTATCGCTGCCATTCCGGTCAAATCATTGAAATTATAAGCTGCTTGAAGGCTTGATATATTGGGGTGTGTTCCGTCAACCGATTTATCCATCCAGTTTTGAATAGTTGTTTGATCTAGAGCAGCATTCCAAACCCTAAATTCATCGATATAACCATCGTATCTTCCTGAGTAGTCATTTTGTCCCGGCCCGCCGATTTTAAACGTTTCTATTCCCGCCATTGTTTTCGTTTTTCCTGTTCCAGACATAAAAACAGCACCATTTAAGTAAGCAACCATATCTCCTGTTGTTGCGTTCTTTGTAAATGCCCAGTGGTTCCATTGACCAGCAAAATCTATTGCGTTTGCCGCTTCATCAATTCTATCATATGAATTAGCTGAGCTGTTTCCTGCATCCCAATAAACCCTGCTGTTGCTCCAAGGAAGATGGGAATTAACAACTCGATATCCATTAGCGTCTCTTCCCTCAAAAATATACGAGTTCATCGGCATTACATTTGGGTCACCATAACACCAAAATGAAACCGTAATTTGATCAGAAATATTTGAAAAAGCCGCCGAAGGAACCTCAACATAGTCTCCACTTCCAAAATCTAAATAACCATTATCGGAGCCTGTTATTCCTGCGTTAAAACCAGCCGCGTCTCCTAAAATTGAAAAGTCACTTCCTGTTGATGTGTTGTCAAAACAAAGCTCTACAACTAAATTGGAGGTCCCGTCCCATGTAAACGGAGTGTGAAAGTTAAAATTCACAGTTCCAACTAAAGCGATATTTGTATTAATATTATACACTTCTTGTAAGCCTGTTTCGTAAGATGCTGGCGTTAGCTCGTTTAATGTAGTGTGTTTTACGCTAATCTTTAGGTTATTAATCTCTGGCCCTAAGTCCGTTACTTCAAGCGCAAGCTTATCAACTGAGCCCGCAACAACTCCTGCGGTAGTTAGTTCGCTAGCGGTAAATATATATTGCGCTTTACCTGTTCTGCTGGAAGTATTAAACACCTCTGTTAAAGGTGTTGCCCCTACTCCAACCGTTCCGCTTGTTTCAGATGTTGTTGCATCATATACAGGAAAGTACTGATACGAATGATTGTAGTCATAAATTGGATTGATAACATAAAAGATTGTATCGGGGTTTGTGCTACCTAAATAATAATAGGATGATCCAACATTTTCGTGCTGGTATAAATTCGTATAGGTTGTATAATCCCATTCTCCACAAGCATATCCATCTTGAGTAGTTGCAGCGTCACATTTAAGTGTGTAATACATTAATATTTTAGAATAGGTGTTTGTATCGCTCGGAAAAACGTACCATCCTCTTCTTTTAGTAATGTCAGAAAATTCAAGGGTTTGCACAACCGTCGTGTCTCCAATGTTTTGCGCTTTAATCGAAGGAAATCCGACAACTATTAAAAGTAGGGTAATTAAAACTGTCTTTTTCATATCTGCTTAATTCGGTTTATTTCTACGAATGTAGCGGTAACTATCCTAAAAAAATAGTTGATTATCTTAAAAGTTTGAATTCCTAACTAAGTGCTAATAAGCGGTTTTAGTTGTTTTATGATTTTATACCCTCCACCACAAGCACAAACTCTCCTTTCGGTGCCTTTTCTTGAAAATGAAGTAAAACTTCAGAAAGCGTTCCTCTAACAATTTCCTCATAGATTTTCGTCAACTCTCTTGTTGCTGAACATTTTCGATCTGCTCCAAAAACATCAATAAATTGTTCAAGGGCTTTAACAACTCTGTAGGGAGATTCATAAAAAATTATAGTCCGCGACTCTTCTTTCAATGCCTCTAGTCGTTTTTTTCTTCCTTTTTTATGGGGCAAAAATCCTTCGAATAAAAACCGGTCACATGGAAGTCCTGAATTAACTAAAGCAGGAACAAACGCCGTTGCGCCAGGTAAGGTTTCTACCTCAACCCCTTTTTCAATGCAGGCTCTTACCAATAAGAACCCTGGGTCTGAAATTGCAGGAGTTCCGGCATCGCTTACCAATGCAAAAACATTTTCTGTAGAAGAAAGCTCATCCACTAATTGCTCCACAATTTTATGCTCGTTATGCAAATGAAAGGAGCGCTGAGGCGTCCCAATCTCAAGGTGTTTAAGTAGCTTTCCGCTTGTTCTGGTGTCTTCTGCTAATATTAAATTAGCTTCTTTTAATACGCGAATAGCCCGAAGCGTTATATCTTCTAAATTCCCAATAGGGGTTGGCACAACAATTAGTTTTCCCATTTTAAGATCTCGTTAGCACAATATAATCCTGTAATACAGTTTTTAAAAATGTGACATTGTTTTTTGGAATAGGCGTAATATTAAGCCTTTCACTAACCAAATTAGTTAGTTCTGTAACCAACTCGCTGTGTTGTTTATTTGGGTAGCTTCTGATCCTCTCTATTGAGTTTTTAACTAACAACATGTCGTCATCCGACAACTGAACTACTTGTGGATATTTTGGTTCATAATTCTCTTTACTCTTTATTGTTAAAATATCTTTTATACTGTATTGTTTCGAGGACTTTAGTTTTATGACACATGTATTTGCAATAACATCTCCAAGCCGTTGCATTTTGTCTGATGAGGAAGCAGATAAAGCCGCAATTGATCCAACAGAAAATAAAATGTCTATTAACCTAAAAGACCACCTTAAAAACAACTCTCCCATTGAGGGGTTGCCGCCTGAAACTTTTACCACCCTAATTCCAAGCGCCATTTTCCCGATAGACTGCCCTCCAAAAAAAGCCTCCATAATAAAAGAATAAAAAAAGACAGGAAGTGTAAATAAGGTAAAGATGGTGTAAACCACCTCCCTTGAATCAAACATTTCGCTAGCGGCAAAACCAGAAGACAGTGTGGTGAACAGAATTGTACATACTGTTATGTAAAAAAACAGTATTACTATGTCCAATAGTAAAGCCAAGGCTCTGCCCAATATGGATGCTAGCTCATACTGAATGATAACGTTATGCGCAGTTACTATCTCTGTGGTTTTCATTTCTGAAGCTAAATATAGGAAGGAATACTTCAAATAAAAAAAGTGGGGTTTATCTATTTTATTTAACTCTTCATTTCTCAGTTTGAGAAGTCAGTTTTAACCCTTACATTTAAGAGTTATTTAACCCTAAACACGTGAGTAAAGCTCCATGAAGGAAACGGCTTTTATTAATCAGAATAAAAAAAAGTGGGCGAAATTCGAACGAATGTCCAACCAAAATCAGAGCGACCCTGATGAGCTGAGTGACTTGTTTATTGAAATAACAGATGATTTAGCTTATGCTAGAACTCATTATTCCAAAAGATCGGTAAAGGTTTATTTAAACTCGCTGGCGCAAAAATCATTTCACGGTATTTATAAAAAAAAACGCACGCCTTTTAGTGTGTTTTTTCAGTTTTGGACGACCAGCCTTCCGCTAGAAATGTATAGAATCCGGAAAGCATTGCTTGCGTCATTTACCGTATTTGTTGTTGGAATGCTGATAGGTGTGGTTTCTACAATGGATGATCCCGATTTCTTAGGAGCGGTAATTGGTTACGAATATGTTCATATGACAGAGCAAAACATTGCTAATGGAGAGCCAATGAGCGTATACGGCAACAACGGAGGGGAGATATATTCTTTTGTTTCTATTGCCCAAAACAATTTAAGGGTCGCGCTGATGGCTTTTGTTTTGGGAATCTTTTTCTCTGTAGGCTCTGCCGTATATATGTTTTTCAACGGAATAATGGTGGGGGCCTTTCAATGGTTTTTTAAAGTAAGGGGTCTTTTGTTGGCTTCTTTTTTAACGATTTGGATTCATGGCGCTTTCGAAATATCCGGGATAATAATTGCTGGTGCTGCTGGTATTACACTTGGAAATGGTTTTATGTTTCCAGGAACATTAACCCGAATGCAGTCTTTATCGATTGCTGCAAAAAGAGGGGCGAAAGTGATTATTGGGTTATTCCCTGTTATTCTTTTTGCTGCTTTTATTGAGGGGTTCGCTTCTCGTCATACTGAATGGCCACACCTCATAAAGGGTGGTATCATCTTTTTGAGTTTTGCAATTATGGTTTTCTACTTTGTTGTATACCCTCGTGTTGTAGCCAACAAATATAATTTCGACGGGAAAGTCGTTGAAAAACCAACTTTCGTTGAAAAGAAAACTTTTGATCTATATAAGGTCCGTGATGTAGGGGGGGTTTTTACAGATACGTTTGTTTTTTATCGCAAGTTCTTTCACTATTTTTCCAAAATTTATTGGTTTGTTTTTCCTACAACTACAACATGTGTCGCTTGGTTTTTTTATACGCATCCTTATGGCGGCACAATTAATGACTGGTATGAAAACATGTCTATCGCTTTTGGTATAGGTAATGGTTCTTTTCGTTGGGAGATTTTTAGCGTGCTTACTTTTCTTTTTTCTTTAAATGTCACAAGTACCTTTTTTGCTTTTACATTAGCAAAGAAGCAGGAAAAACCAAAAAAATTTACAAAAGCCTTTTTTACATATACATTGAAAAATATTTGGAGGGTTATGCCAATAATTGGCGGACTGCTATTGTTGGTACGGGGCAATATTTGGTTAGTTATTTTGACTGGTTTTCTAATGCCTTTAGTGCTGTCGTTAAGTTTTCCCGGGGCTTTTGAAAACAGAAAACTATTTACGGGAATTAGACGTGGTTTGTCAATTGGAAAAAGAGGATGGGCTTCAGGAATTGGTGTCTTTTTTATCTTTCTTTTTATTCTTGGATTAATTTTCTTTTTTGCCATTGGACCTGTTCAGGACTTAATAAAAATGGTTTTGGACTGGTTCTTAATTTCAACAACAGATGACTACTTTCTCATCATAAATATTGTAGAAGCTTGCCTTTATATGGTGATAGCACATTTCCTAGTCCCTGTCTTTTTTATTGCATTTAATGTTCTATACTTAAGCACGGTTGAGAAAGAAGAGGCGTATGGATTGTTTGAAAAATTAAAAAAGTTTGGCAAGGCAAGTAAAATTTACGAAGATGAAGAAGCTTTATAAACGATGAAGCAGTTGATTACACATATCATTCTCCTTTCGGTATTGGGTTGTCTTGCGCAAATATCTGCACAAGAACCTTCTGCACAAGACGATTATGTACATTCTGCACAAGAAAAATATAGCTTTAATAAAAAGACGTGGGGCAGCCTAAAAGACCGTGTAATTAAAGAGTCTGGAGGATCTTATAGCTCGGAAAATGGAGGTGTTGAGGAGATCGG
>Ga0209223_10005624_pt1 | contig 10962 bp, 8 predicted proteins | sample COG_06_FD_184750 | JGI IMG/M metagenome (GOLD analysis project Ga0209223, IMG submission 184750) | Pelagic Microbial community sample from North Sea - COGITO 998_met_06 (SPAdes) (version 2) | ecosystem: Environmental > Aquatic > Marine > Neritic zone/Coastal water | place: Helgoland, sampling...
ATGTTTTTAAAAATGTACTGGGCGAAGAAGAGCTGGCAGACATTCATGCTGACTTGGAAATGTTGCGGGACAACTTTCCTACCCATATGGGCGCAGCAACAGATGCACAGGGTCGCCCGGCGCTGGGTGCAGACAGTAAAGCAATGGCCTTGCAGTGGGCAAAACCATTGTCGGACCCACTAGGCGGAACCACCATCGCCAACGGTCGACATCAGGTTAAATTATTTGAGCCTGAAGCCAAACATGATGCTCCCCAGACCACCCCGTTTTATCTGGCTGGGTCTCTACAGTTTTCTCCAGCCTGCCTGCGCACCTATGCTCACCCGCATCTATTAAAAATGGCTGAAGCGATTAACGGCAAAGACTTCACACCCTTTCATGAAGGGTTATTTATTAAAGACGCTGGTCTGGGTGCAGCAGTTTCTTGGCATCAAGACGGCGATACCCATTGGGACAATCCAGACCATGACGAAGACATCCATGGCTTTAACTTTATGGGTCAGGCCTATGGCAGCACCGCAGTCAATGGCGTTTGGGTAGTACCAGGCAGCCATAAAAACGGCCGCATCGATATCGTTAAAAAAGTCGCCGACGCCGGAAGCGAACGCCTACCCGACGCAGTACCCATTATTTGTAATGCGGGTGATGTGGTGATTAACAATCGGCAGATCTTGCACGGATCATTTGCCAACACTGGCTTTGAACCTAGACTGTCGGTCAACTTTGGTTTTCACCGTCGCTCTTCGGTTTTAGATGTTCGTGGTGCGGGCATTCATGCCGAGGCCGCTACCTTTGATGCAGCATTTATTAAAAAGCGTTCCGAGACTATCGGTCTAGCGATTAGCGCAAGGCAGCAACGATTTCCAAACGAGACACCCTATGCCTATCAACCCAATGAAGAGTCTGGGGATAAACCCGTCTGGAGCGAAGCCGCTCAGGCTGCGTTAAAAGATTACAATCTTATGGATCTGAGTATTTAAGTGCCTAGGTATTTGAGGATGTGGAAATTTGAGAATGTGAGCCGCTAAAAAGCCTCTTAATCAAGAGGCCTGAAGTTTATGCGGGGTAAAATGTATCTAAGCCCACCACCAATAACCCTAGTCCGGAAGACCAGATAGCACAGGCAAGTATATCGATGACAGTGAATCTCAGTCTTGAGGTTCCACTGATTCCAACCAGTATTGGCACAATACTTCTAATCGCTGTCATCAGCCGGCCAAAGATTATGGCGCTGGCACCATGATTAAGAATAAAGGTTTCAGCCTTGGCCAGTAGCTTGGCTCTCTTTTTTGCAAAGGCCGTGTGATGCAATTTTGGTCCGTACCAGCGACCCACATAGAACCCCAGATGATCTGCCAAACAGGCACCCACAAAGGCCAACGGAAGAATTTGATAAAGAGTAGCGAGCTGCTCTGCATACAGAAACGTGGCCACCGATAACAAAATAACACCGGAGGCAAAGATGCCCAGCCCCGGACAGGCTTCCAGAAAAGCCAGAATGGGAATGATTTTCCAGGCATTGTGCTTGTTGGCTTCCAGCAGATTTAAGATCGTTTCGTCGATGAGCTAATACCTTGGTGCGTTATTGTGGGTTGATGATAGCAGAGTCTATTCTACAGGCTCATTCCCAACCAGAGATAGGCCAGAACGGTAATAACACCCACTACTAAAGAGTAAGGCATCTGGGTTTTAACGTGGTCTATGTGGTCCGATGCTGCTCCGGTGGAGGCTAATATTGAGGTGTCCGACAGTGGTGAACAATGGTCGCCAAATACGCCGCCACCTGCTGTAGCCGCTAATGTTGCGTAAACCAGTGTCGACAGTTCGTCGCCGGAAAACGTAAAGGCCAGGGGCACGGAAATAGGAATCATAATCGCGTAGGTACCCCAGGAGGTGCCGGTTGAAAAAGCAATAATGCCAGAGATAATAAACACCAGTACCGGCAGTAGCGCCGGGGTCAACCAGCTCGACGTTACCGACACAATGTAGTCTGCCGTATTGAGTGCAGCCGACAGATCGTTGAGCGCATAGGCAAAGGCAAGAATGACTACAGCCGGCATAATACCTTTGATACCTAGCATCGCTGTGGAGGTAATCTCATCCAGAGCCACACCCTGTATACGCATAATGATGGCTAACACAAAGACGGCCAGCATAAAGGCTTCTAGAGGCTTGGCACTGTCGGTCATATACACCGACCCCAATGCAAAACCAATCACCAGCATCACAGGAAAAACGAAATTCCAAAACAGGCTGGTACGAATTCCTGGCGAGGGTTCGATTCCTGTGAGCTCATCCGCCATAAGCGGCTCGCCACCATCACGAACCACTTTGCCCTCTTCCATGGCGCGACGTTCCGCAGTTTTCATAGGACCAAAGTCTGGCACCATGCCGGAGGCAATCAGACCGACCATAATGATGGTGAGAATCGGATAAATATTAAAGGGGATAGCTGCCATAAAGAAGCTCATCGCATCACCCGCTCCCGCTACTGGCCCCATGCCAATGGTGAGGCCCGCGACAAACACAGCCCAGCCTGTAAAGGGCACTAGAATACTCATGGGCGCTGACGTCGAGTCGCAGATATAGGCGAGCTTTTCTCGGGAGATTTTGTAGCGATCTGACAGGCTGCGCATGGTCGAACCCACAAACAGCGGACTGAAGTAATCACTAAAATACACAAACATGCCCATGCCCCAGGAGATTAACTGGACTCGCTTGCGGTTCATCTGTTTGCGTTCAATAAAATTGGAAAAGTTGACCGTGGCTCCCGTGCGCTGAAAAAAGGCCAGGAGTATGCCGATAAAAAACTCGAGTAATAATATCCACGAGAAGCCTTCGTTACCCAGTGCCCCTACCAACAAGTTTGGAAATCCCAGCAACCCCTCGCCCGCCACTAGCACGCCAATCAGGCAGGCGACAGCAAGAGAAAATACAGTATTGCGCGTTGTGAATGCCAACAGTACAGCCACGCCGGCTGGCACTAGTGAGAGCGGCCCAATATAGTCTGTGACTTCCATTAGAGCGTTCCGTTTAAATCTGACGCGAGTTTGCCTGTGCGATTAATCCACTGGCGCGTTTGATTATTATCTGGAAAGGTTGCGGTCATTTTATTATTCTTATAATTTTTATATTGGATCGAGGGCTCTATTAAAGTAGCTCTAATAAGACAGCTCTAATAAGAAAGCTCTAATAAAACGGCCCCTATAAAACACCTCGTCTAAACCCTATCTTTAAAAAAACCTCGATCAATTCGAAACTGCTCCACTGCAACAGGAGGTTCATCACCCGTGGCCAGTGCAGACAGCATAGCACCTGTGACCCCCGCCTGGGTTAACCCTAGGTGCCCATGACCAAAGCCAAAGAATACATTGGCGTAATTGGGCGAGGCAGAGATAACCGGCACCGTATCCGGCATACTCGGCCGGTATCCCATCCAGGGCTCTCCACCCTCAGTATTAAGTTTTGGGAATAGATAAGCAGCCTGCTCTGCGAGCATATACGCGCGTTTGTAATTAGGCTTTGCCTTGAGACCCGCAAACTCAACCGTGCCTGCCAAGCGCAATCCGTCTTGCATACTGGTTACCGCAAAGGCACGGGCACCAAACAGCAAGGGCCGCTTTAATTTAATGCCCGGGGTCGGTAATTGGATGTTGTAACCCCGTTCCGTGTCTAATAAAACCGCACTCCCCAGCTGTTTAGCCAATGTCTTGGAATAGGCCCCCGCGGTGACACATACTTCGAGGCAAGGCAGGTCCGAATCCGTCTGCACCGCCGTCACCCGATTACACTCAGTTTTAAAGCCGGTTACCTCAGCCTGTATAAATTGCCCGCCTTGCTTTTGAAAAAGGCTAAACAGACTCTGAGACAACGCCAGTGGCGAAACGCTATTGCCGCCAGCATGCACCAGCACACCACCGGCAAGACCAGGGCGTAAACTGGGTTCGAGTTCGATGAGTTCGCCACCCTCGATAATCTGATAGTCCACACCCCGTCGGTCGTAGTAGGCGCAGTTACGTTTGGCTGCAGCAAACTGCGCTGCAGTCTCAGAGACGTAGATCGAGCCTTCCTGCTGCAGTAGTGCCGTGGCGTTGGCCTTCTGAACCAACGGTTGTAAAAAATCTAGAGCACGAATGCTGAGGGCACTGATGCCGACAGATGACTGATCTGCCCTGGCCACTGAACTGCTGGCAAGAAAACTCGCAAACCACGGAATAATGTGTGGCAGATAAGCCGGCCGCAAACTAATAGGCGCTCGGCGCTGCAATAGCATATGGGGGATTTCTTTCCAGATACCGGGCATGGCTTCAGGGTGCACAGAGCCCACTGAAATAATGCCTGCGTTACCGGAGCTGGTACCCTCTCCCGGTGCCATCCGATCGATCAACGTGACCTGGCGGCCCTTCTCCTGAAGATAAAGAGCAGTGCAGATACCGACGATACCGGCACCAATCACAATACTTTGCGGGTCTGTTTTCATTATTAGACTGCTCTAATGTGCCAGGATACAGCACGTAAATTAGCAAGGATGCCAAAGCTCGAGAGTATAGTAGTGGTACCGGAGAGTAAATGACAAAACCATTGCTGATTGAGCCTGTGTAATTCCAACGAAGGTATATGATTCCAGCGTAGGAACGTCGTCCCAGCGAAGTCATGTCTTTTCAGCGGAACCACGTCTCTTCAGCGGAACCGCGTCATTCCAGCGAAGCTAAGTCATTCCAGCGTAGCTAAGTCATTCCAGCGTAGGCTGGAATCTTTTCACGAGACCCCAGCCTACGCTGGGGTGACGGGATTTGGGCTGAGGTGACGAGATAAGGGCTGTGGTCACGAGATTAGGGCTCGGGTAGCGTGACAGATCTTCCTTAAATCCATGAACTCCGTCATTCCAGCGAAGGCTGGAATCTTTTCGCGAGACCCCAGCCTACGCTGGGGTGACGGGACTTGGGCTGGGGTGACGGGACTTGGGCTGGGGTCACGGGACTTGGGCTGGGGTGACGGGACTTGGGCTGGGGTCACGGGATATGGGCTCGGGTACCGTGACAGACCTTACTTGGAACCATGAACTCCGTCATTCCAGCGAAGGCTGGAATCTTTTGGCGAGCCCCCAGCGTGACGGGATTAAACCCGAAGGCCTTAAGAGGCATAATTTTTTGGCTTTAAGCCGCTTTTTGTATCAAAAAACTTTTTGAGCTTAATTATATCTCCCTCTATATCGTCAGTGGGCTCCATCACCCCTTCTATGCCAATAGTCTTTATAACGCTATCTACATAGACAATCAGGATAGGCACCTGTGCGGCTGTTGCAACATGATGAAACCCGCGTTTCCAGTTAGCGTTCGGACTGCGGGTTCCCTCAGGCGTGACAATTAATACGAAATCCTCATGCTCTTGGTAGATAGAGGCAATGTAACTGACTAATGAGTTTGCCTGAGAGCGATTCACGGGGATGGCTCCACAGTAACGCAAGAACCAGCCCAAAGGACCTATAAAGAGAGTGCTTTTGATGAGTACGCTGGGTTTTAGACGCAACACAGAGACGGCCAAAACAAACAATACAAAATCCCAGTTTGAAGTGTGCGGCGCTACTATAAGTACATATTTTCGCTGATCTGTTGGGATTGATCCGACCACTCGCCAGCGAATTATTTTTAAGATAATCCTAGAAATCACTCGGAGTATAGGGCTGAGTATGGGCGTGGTAAAAAGGGTGTATCGCATGATTATCTCCGCTATGAAACCTCATAATAACGTAACTTTTACGTTATTAGAGGCGCTTTTTATGCTCTGTACCAAGACTATTCGTCGTTTACTCTGGTGATGTTGTAAATGGTGAGGAATAGCGTTTGAGGAGCAATACACTGTACCTTTGGTAAAGGTATATTTGAAATAGTTTTGTGTCTGCTGTACCTCGAGTTATCTGAAGGAGCTGGAGATTTAACAGTGCGTTATGCTGAGGATCCATAGGGATTATGGTGCCCGGGGTCGGACTTGAACCGACACGGTGTTGCCACCGAGGGATTTTAAGTCCCTTGCGTCTACCAATTTCGCCACCCGGGCGTGTAACTAGGTGGGCTTTGAACCATCTTTGCTTAACGATGATCCTGCCAGTCTTGCCGACCGGCCTGCTAGTTGCTCAACCTTTCACCGGTCAGATTCTAGCGGCGAGAAGTATACATGATCAATCTCCAAAATGGGAAGCAATCCAGCGGTTTTACGGGGTTTTTTGCCCAGTAATTACCGGATCACGCCACAGCTCTGAAATCACTGAAAAACTTTGTTAGACTCAAGGATCAAAAATAAAAAATAAGGTGTCAGGCCTATAGGTAGGTCGTACTAGGCACCAAATATTGACTGGTTTCACCAGTCATCGTCCCCGCCCTAATGGGTTTGCGGGCGCCACTGACCAAAGCGACCCCCTTTATGTTACCGGCAACTAAGATAAACCCACCTGTATTTGTGGCTTCTCTATTTACAACCATATTTTTTGCTCTGTTCACGGCGATTTGGCCTGAGGTCGCTACTCAGCATTTTACGCAACTGCAGGGCTTTTTGGTCACTAAGGTCAGTTGGATCTATGTGCTCTCGGTGGCTATATTTCTGCTGTTTGTTATTTTCATTATGATCAGCAGACTGGGTGATATAAAGCTTGGCATGGACCATGATGCGCCGGCTTATACTCGGCTATCTTGGTTTTCGATGTTGTTTTCTGCGGGCATGGGCATTGGTTTGATGTTCTTTGGTGTTGCTGAGCCGGTGATGCACTACATGTCACCCCCTGTCGGTGATGCGGCTACCGTTGCTTCTGCCAAAGAGGCGATGCGTATTACCTTTTTCCACTGGGGCCTCCATGCCTGGGGAATCTATACCATCGTGGCGCTAACTCTGGCCTACTTTTCCTATCGCCATGGCTTGCCTTTGCTGCCCCGCTCTGCCCTATATCCTCTGATTGGCGACCGTATCTATGGCGGTATTGGCCATACGGTTGATACCTTTGCGGTGGTTGGCACTATTTTCGGCGTTGCCACGTCTATGGGCTTTGGGGTGCAGCAGCTTAATGCTGGTTTACATTATTTAGTGGGTGTTCCTGAGGCCACTGGGATGCAGATAACGCTGATTATTGGCATTACTATGCTGGCCACTATGTCTGTTGTGCTGGGTCTGGATCGCGGAATTAAACGTCTCTCTAATCTCAATATGACACTGGCTGTGGCTCTTATGCTGTTCGTGCTGTTTTTCGGGCCTACCATTCTTCTGCTACAAATTTTTGTGCAGAACACGGGTGCCTATATAAGTGAGATTGTTAGCAGTACGTTTAACCTTTATGCCTATGATAAGAAAGATGACTGGATCGGTGGCTGGACGCTTCTATACTGGGGCTGGTGGGTATCCTGGTCGCCGTTTGTCGGTATGTTTATCGCCCGGGTTTCGAAGGGCCGTACCATCCGTGAATTCATTGTTGGGGTACTCTTTATACCGGCTGGATTTACATTCTTGTGGATGACTGTCTTTGGTAATACGGCGATCAATGAGATTGCCACTAATCCGGCATCCAATCTGGCTGAGGCGGTTGGTGCTAATGTGCCTGTGGCGCTGTTTGTGTTCTTTGAGCAGTTCCCTCTGTCTTCGTTGCTGTCTACCATTGCTATCTGCCTGATTACTACGTTTTTTATTACGTCGGCCGACTCTGGTGCGCTGGTGATTGATACTCTGACGTCTGGTGGTGAGGAAGACACTCCGGTATGGCAGCGTATTTTTTGGACCTCGGTAATCGGCGTTATTGCTGCGTTACTGCTGTCTGTGGGCGGTTTGGGTGCTCTGCAGACATTGACCATTGCCTCTGCGTTTCCGTTTATGTTTGTGTTGCTGATATTTTGTTACAGCCTATTTAAGGCACTCAAAGCAGACTATATGCTGCAGGACAGTGTGCAGCATCACAGTACTATTCAGCAGTTTTCAAAAGCCAATTGGAAAAAGCAGTTGGCCTCTTTAACCGCGCATCCTGAACTTGGTCAAGCTGAAAAGTTTATTGCTAATTCTGCCCTACCTGCTCTTGAGCAGCTAGTTGCCGAATTTGAGCTCAATGGTATTCACGCTGAATTAGCCGCGGAAACTGATAGCGTGCGGTTAATTATTAATATTGAAGATGCTGAGAACTTTAACTATCAGATTAGACTGCGCCACTTTGCTATGCCCAACTATGCGGATGACAAGAATGATGACTACTACCGTGCCGAGGTGTTCTTACTTCGAGGTGGTCAGCAGTACGATATTTTGAGCTACAGCCAGGAACAGATTATTGCCGATGCGATTACTCAGTATGAGCGTCATGTGCATTACTTGTATTTGGCGGGATCGGAGTTTTTGAAACAGGAGCCTGAACAGGGTTCTGCTTAAGACTATGATTTAAGAAGTCTGCCATGGTCTGCTTTCGCGGGCCATGGCAGATTGCTATCTGGTACCTGCTGTCTAGTACCTACTATCAAGTACCTACTATCTATTACCTTTTTTCGAATACCTTAGCTCGAGCGCTTACGTAGCCAGATAATCTGTGCGATAACACCAAGAACATAGGTAGACAAAAAGGCCATATAGAAACCCAATAATAGGGGGTCTTCGATGCTAGTCACTATGGGCGCATCGACTGGCAGACGCGTTAGGCCATCTGTAATCGCTGGAATCATATGAAACAGGAAGGTACCTGTGTAGCTTACGGCTTGCAGGTACGGCGAGAACTTACCGAAGACGTTAGTCTTTTCTGCAACAGCACCTACCAGTACCGCAAGCAAGGTTAGTACAGCCAACATATGCGCCGGTCCGAAACCATCACGATGATAAATAAATAGGGCTGAAATCGCCGCGATTAATGTACAGGCGAGATAGACCTTGCCGGTGAATTCTGAGGATTGGATTACTTTGAATTTGGCGAGCGAGTAAACGCCGAATACGAGGGCGGCAATGCCGACTATGGTGTGAAACCAACCGAACAATGTAATTTCTGGCATAAGGGTATCCCTGTTGTTTATCGTTATTATTAAGCCGCCAAGATTAGCAGATACAACAATGCATATCAGCTCAAAGTAGGACTATTGAGTCAGCAATTTGGTCAGCGAGTAAATCAGCGAGTAAACAAGGCCACATAAAAGGATGGGGAGGGATTCAACGAGGACGTTGAATGGAGGCGCGGGTCGGAATCGAACCGACGATCGCGGAGTTGCAGTCCACTGCATTACCACTTTGCTACCGCGCCTTTATTCTGTCATTCAACTTTTTCAAATTTCTTTCAATTACGTTACGCCATTCACTGAGGCTTATGGGTACAGCTGCTCAGAGGCCGCTATTCTAGGGAATGTTGACAATAAATCAACTACTTATCAGCTTCTGCACTCAATTGCGGCCAAGCCTGCATAAGATAGACCACCATTGACCAGAGTGTCAGCAGTGCTGCGGCATAAATGGCCACAAATCCAATCATGGTCATGAGCTCCTGCTCGGGTTTTGCCAGCAACAAAATAGCCACGGCAATCATCTGTACCCAGGTTTTTACTTTACCCATCATGGAGACGGCAACGCTGTCTCTTGATCCCAGCTCTGACATCCACTCTCGTAGCGCTGATATCACCAACTCCCGGCCAATAATCACTATCACCGGCAGTGCAAACCAGGGGCTTGCATGAACTTCTAGCAGCAATACTAGGGCTGCAACCACGATTAATTTGTCGGCCACAGGATCCAGAAATGCGCCAAAGGGAGTCACCTGATTAAGCTTGCGTGCTAGGTAGCCATCTACCCAGTCAGTCAGTGCCGCCAAGCCAAAGATGGCCGCTGAGGCAAAATGGTGCCATTCCCAGGGCAGGTAATAGACAACGATAAAGACTGGAATCAAGGCGATACGCAGCAGGGTTATAATATTGGGCAGATTCCACATAGCTAAATATAATTTTCCGTAATTGATGGCGGGTACAGCGAGTTCAAGTTACTCATTGTACAGTGCACTGTAAATAGCTTCAGCTACCTTTTTATTTATATTATCAACTTTCATTAGATCCGCCACGCTGGCCTTGCGCACTTCGACGATACCACCAAAATGTTTAAGCAGGTCGCGGCGCCGGGTTGGGCCAACACCGGGAATACCTTCTAGGGGTGAGGTGCGTCGTTTTTTGTCCCGCCGCGCCTTGTGGCCTGTGATCGCAAAGCGGTGAGCTTCATCGCGAATTTGCTGAATTAGGTGCAATGCGGGTTCCTGAGGGCGACCAACAATGCGGTTATTTTGGTCGGCCAGAATCAAGGTTTCCATGCCTGGCTTGCGCGTCGTGCCCTTGGCTACGCCAATAATCATTACGCCTACTACGCCGAGGTCGCTCAACACGGCCTTGGCCACGCCAATCTGGCCCTTACCACCATCTATTAATAGGATGTCTGGCAGCTTACCTTCGCCCTTCATCAGGCGAACATAGCGGCGGCGAATGGCCTGTTCCATGGCGGCATAGTCGTCGCCACCGGTAATACCTTCAATATTAAAACGCCGATAGTCACTTTTGAGGGCTCCGCTGGAGTCAAATACCACACAGGATGCCACTACGGCTTCACCGCTACTGTGGCTGATATCGAAGCACTCTAGACGCTCTGGGGTCTGCTCAAGTTCCAAGGTTTCCCGCAGCGATTCAAAACGTTGCTGCAGAGTTTTCTTGGAGGCCAGTTTGCCTGCCAGGTTTTGTTCGGCGGTGCGCTGTGCCAGCTCAACCCACTTGGCGCGAAAGCCTCGCACCGAGTCGCGTATTTCTATGTTGCGCCCTACCCTTTGCTTTAGAGCATCGATGAGTGGCTGGCTATTCTCGACTGGCGCATTAACAATTATTTCCTTGGGCAGATCGGGTCGCCCGCCGCCTGCCAGATACAGCTGGGGTAAAAACTCTTCAAGTAGATCCGTGACTTCTTCTGCCAGCGGCGCTTTCGGGTAGTAAC
>Ga0209223_10005625_pt1 | contig 10961 bp, 9 predicted proteins | sample COG_06_FD_184750 | JGI IMG/M metagenome (GOLD analysis project Ga0209223, IMG submission 184750) | Pelagic Microbial community sample from North Sea - COGITO 998_met_06 (SPAdes) (version 2) | ecosystem: Environmental > Aquatic > Marine > Neritic zone/Coastal water | place: Helgoland, sampling...
AAAGTAGCGAAATGGAGAGCGTTTTGTTATTAAGCGGGACTACAAAGTAGGCTTACCACTTCTCAAGTGGTTTTGTCTGACAGTGCCCAATTGATGAAATTAGCTATCAATTTCAATGGAGGTTTAATAATGTAAAAATAAGGCGTACATTTTTTCCTTCTGATATTTATGTTTCAATCACCCGTTCGTATTTTTAGGTGCTTGAAAGCACTAGATAGATTTCAGGGCTTTTATCATGTCTCTAAACGTAAATGCCTGGATTAGAATGCTATATCTTGGGCTTACGTTCGGTCTATCTTTAACAATTCTAAAAATTATCTTGCAGACAATGGACGACCCAATTTGGATTTTATTTTGTCAGTCAACTTTTTCAAGCATCTTACTGCTTACTTTCGCCCTTTTTTCAAAATCTGACCTGAGTGCTCTTAAATATAATTTTGGGGCATTGGCATTGCTTGCCATTTTCGGTGTGATAGTTCCAAATATCGCCTTATATGCATCTGCTAAACACATAAGCGTAGGCAGCATGTCTGTACTGTTAGCTCTTATTCCATTTTTTGTTTATATTATAGCTCTTTCAACCAAAATAGAAAAGTTTAATCTCTTGCGAACATTTGGACTGTTACTAGGATTTTGTGCGATGTTTCTATTAATATTACCAGGGAAGAACTTGGGAATTGGAATTACTAAACCTTGGTTGCTGGTCGGAGTTTTGACCCCTATCTTTATCGCTTCTACCAATGTCTTCTTATCCAGAGCGCGATTTAGACCTCTTGATCCAATAAGCATTGCGTTAGGAATGAATTCTTTGGCGGCTATAGTACTTGCTCCAATAGTATTCTTTACCAGTTCTTCTCCTTTCATTTTTAAGTCAGCGGGTTTGAGTTTAGCAGTTTTGTCCCTAAGTGTAATTACTTCAGTCGGATTTATTGTTTTTGTGAAGCTCATCAAAAACCATGGCCCTGTGTTTGCTAGTCAAGTAAACTATCTTGTGACTATTTCAGGAGTAGCCTGGGGTTTTATAATATTTTCTGAAAGTCATTCTAGTCAGTTCTGGTTCGCTCTTGGGCTCATATTATGCGGACTGTTTTGTGTACGCCCCAAAGGTAAAAAAGTATGATGTAGATACTAAAGAGAATGATGTCAGATAAATTCACTTGAGCCAACCATCACACAATCCGGTCTACAACCTAAATCTATGAGCTTGTCGGGGATTTTTTTGAATTTGCCTCACGAAGGTGCCAAGTTAGCAATGCTGTATGAATTCTAGCAACTCTAAAATTCAAGGTCGCTCATATTGCTAAATCAGCAAGCGGGCCCTGGGAGCAACATACTTGGTGGCTGATTTCTTATCTTATGTGGTGATTGACCATATTGCTTGCGGTATAATTTTGAGAAATGGCCCAGTGACCCGAAACCGCAGGCAAAAGAGATATCAGTAACCGTCATGTCTGTTTGGTGAAGAAGATCATGAGCACCCGTCAACCGCATTTTTGTATAGTACCGAACAGGGGTATCATTCAGGTAGCGCCTAAACAACCGCTCAAGTTGACGTGTCGAAACGTTGACCGATTTTGCTAGGAATGAAATAGCACATGGATCTTCAATATTTTGTTCCATGATTTTAACAATACGTCTTACCTTTGGGTGCGTAATCCGATTGCGATCCGCCGCATCAATCGTCGTTCCACTTTGTGCTAAATGGACGTTGGTATACATCAGTTGTTCAGATACGCGCAGTGCGAGCTCACTGCCATGCTTTTCAGCGATTAAATTGAGCATGAGGTCAATGGCGGAGATCCCACCTGCTGTTGAATACCTATTTGTATCGATCTGAACCGGTGTTTTTGTAACCTCGGTATCTGGAAACGCTTCGCTAAGACTGTGCTGGTTTTCCCAGTGAATTGTTGCGCGTTTTTCAAATAGCAAGCCCGCTTTGGCGAGTGCATAAGTACCTGTGCATAGCCCGCCAACTGAAGCGCCATGACGTGCACTTTTGCGTAACCATCCCAGGACCGTTTTTGAGGTATTTTGTTCGACATTGGCTCCGCCGCAGACAAACAAGGCATCATTGTTACCCATGTGCGGTAAACTTGGCTCAACGGGAACCGAAATTCCTATTGATGATCCAAGTTCCAATGTCTCGTCGCCAATGAATGACCATTCATAGAGCGTTTGCTTGGTCAAAGTATTGGCGATGCGCAGTGTTTCTACGGCTGAGCAAAGAGATAACATCGAAAATGACGGCAAGAGACAAAAAACAAACTTTTGAGGTTTGTTTAAATTCGCGCTTTGTTCTATTTCTAAGGAATGATGCTCCTGCATTGTCATATTACGGTTCGTCGAATCCGATTTCAGTACGCCTGCGCGTCACGTATTCATCGAGGGCTTCCTTACGGTCCTCCGGCATGACCGGTTCTTCGTACTCTCTTAAGGCCTGCTGCCAAAGACCAGTTGCCCTGTCCAACGCCGTCTTAGCACCAGCCATTTCCCAATTCTCATAGTTCGTCCAATCAGACAGCATAGGGCTGTAAAATGCAGTCTCATAGCGAGCCATAGTATGGTCGGTGCCAAAGAAATGGCCCCCAGTTGGCACGGATTTGATTGTCTCTAAACCCAATTCCTCGGCGTCAAACTTCATTGGTTTCATGAACTCGATCATGTTTTGTATGATCTCGATATCAAGGATGAACTTTTCATAAGACGCCGTTAGACCGCCTTCGAGCCAACCCGCCGCGTGGTAGACGATATTTGCCCCGCCAAGGACAGCGCCCCAAGACGACATCATCGTCTCATAGGTTGCCTGCAAATCAACTGCGTTTGACGCGTTAGCGTTAGATGTGCGGTAGGGGATGCCATAGCGGCGGGCCAGTTGGCCGCCGATGATATTGGCTTTGGTATTTTCTGGTGTTCCAAATGCGGGTGCACCAGATTTCATATCAACGTTAGACGTGAACGACCCATACATGACAGGCGCGCCAGGATTAACCAATTGCGTAAGTGCGACACCAAAGAGCGCCTCAGCATTTTGTTGGGCAAGAGCCGCGGGCAACGTCACAGGGGTCATCGCTCCCATCAGTGTAAACGGCGTGACAGCGACGGGTTGGTTGTGTTCAGCCATGGCGATTAAACCGTCTGACATCGACTCGTCCAGTAGACGGGGCGAGTTGACAGAAATGATCGTCATCAAGCCGGGGGAGGACTTCATTTCCTCGACCGTGATACCGCGACTGATTGCCATCATATTGATGCCATCCATCGCTCGCCCACGTCCGATTGCAGTACAATGGAACGACAGATCACTATAGGTGAGGTTCGCAAGATAGGTATCAAGGTGGCGCGAGTTGGCAGGCAACTCCAACGGGGCCATTACCTGATTACCAAGCATTGTGATCGCGTTAAAATGATGCGCGAGTTTAATGAAATTGACATAGTCAGCGTGATTTCCTTGCCTGCGGCCGTTGATCATGTCGTGTACAAACGGCGGCCCTGCAACAAGAGAGAAGTTCATATTGTTGCCGCCCAGAATGATCTGTTTGTCTGGATTGCGTGAGGTGAGGGTGAATTCTGATGGCACTGTTTCGAGTGCTGCGTTGACGATGCTTTCGTCGATGCGGATCAGCATCTCGTCGCAGTCGATAATGGCGCCTGCAGCCTCAAAGATATCGAGAACCTTGACGCTCATAACTCTGATGCCAGCTTCGGACAGAATGCGAAGTGACGTTTTGTGGAGCTGATCGAGCTGACCGGGGTTCAACATTTCCATCGGCGAATGGCTGTTCTTGACCTGTTGCCATGGCAGTTGCGTGATCCCTTGAGAGGACCTACCAGATTTTCCTTTTCTACCGCCAGATCGCCGTTCACGTGCCACTATCACTACTCCTCAGATGTATTTTCAAAGAAAAGGGTAAAGCATCGTGGCTACGTTAACCCGCTAAGATAAAAGACCCTAAGGGGCTTTTAATTTTGACCATTGAGATCATATGATGCAATTATAGTGATTGAAAATAATTTGGGGACTGTGGCAGGTGGAAAAAACGCCTTATCTGAATTTTATGCGTTCTTTTGAGGCCGCCGCCCGACACCTCAGCTTTACGGCTGCCGCAGCTGAGCTCAATTACACGCAGTCAGCTATTAGCAATCATGTGCGATCGCTTGAGGAATTTATCGGCAGGCCGCTGTTCACGCGCTATCCTCGTAGCCTTGCCTTGACGACGTTGGGAGAGGCATATCTGCCCTCTGTACGCCATGCTTTGGCTGAAATTGACAAGGCGACCGAGGCCATCATCACAAACCTGTATGAGAAAAAGGTCGTGATCGCGTGCCCAATTTCTTTGGCCCAAAACTGGCTGACCCGCATGGTCAGTGAGTTTAACGTGCTGCACCCTGACATCACAGTTGTGATCCATGGCAACATTTGGTCGGATAAAGATTCCAATGTCGCCGACATCAAATTGGTTTCAGAGCGCAATGAGGATGCGCCGGACGGATTTGAACGGTTGTGGCGAGATAAGCTGACAGTCGTCTGTGCGCCTAATTACACAGTAAAGGGCAGGCCGATTAAAGCTGCAGAAGACATGCGCGATGCAAGATTGATCCACATGTTAGGCCGCACGGTTTACTGGCAAGCGTTTGCCGATCATTTTGGGTTGAGTAATTGGAACCTCGCCAGCGGTGCACAAACAAATTCACTTAATATCGCATTAGAATTGGCAGCAAATGGTCAGGGTTGCGCAATTTTACCTAAGTCACTGTTGGAGACCTACCTTGAGCGTAAATTGTTGATCGAACCGCTAGAGGTCAATCTTGACAGCCCGTGGTCGTGTTATGTGAGCAATATGCGGAGCAATAGAAATCGCCCCGCACATTTGTTGCATGCGTTTTTACTGTCTCAAGCGATCGGTTAAGCGCGCAGTTTTTCGCCTTTGGGATCGAACGGGGGCTCGGACAACAAGACCGCGCGATGCGGCTTTCCAAGAATGAAGATCTCAACGGTATCGCCTGGGCTGACGGTGCCTTCTTTGACGAAGCCAAGAGCCAAGGATTTGTCGACTGAATACCCGTATGCGCCGGATGTCACGCGCCCAACCGGTTTGCCATCTGGCAAGAAGATAGGTTCTCCACCACTGGCATCAGCGTCATGCGCGACGTCTACCGCGAAGACGGACAAACGTTCGCGTGGGGTATTATCCTTAACTGCCAGATACGCGGCTTTGTTCAAGAAGTCTTTGTCGAGCTTCACCAGACGCTCAAGTGCCACCTCTTGTGGCCAATATTCCGGGCTGTATTCGCGCCCCCAACTGCCATAGCCCTTTTCAATCCGCAAAGATCCAAGGGCACGGCCGCCCACCGGTCCGCTGCCTACATCTTTTGCAGCATCAAGCAGGGCGGTGAACAGTTTCACTTGATCGGCCTGTGCACAATGCAATTCCCACCCCAGATCACCCGTAAAGCTGACACGAATAGCGAGACACGCCACACCCGCAACCTCGATCGTTTGGCTGCGCATAAAGCGGAAGTTTTCGGCAGTCAGGTCGGCATTGGTCAACCGTTGGAGCAGCGCGCGGGATTTGGGGCCGGCCACATTGTACCCGCATATATCGTCTGTTTTGATGGCAAAGGTTGTACCTTTCGGCAAAGTAACGTTGTTAAAGAAGCGTTGGTGATATCGTTCGGCCATACCAGAGCCGATCATCATAAAGCTGTCTTCGGCGACTTTCGTGACTGTAAAATCACCAGCGACACCACCGCGCACGCCGATCAGCGGGGATAGGCAAGACCGCCCAACCTCGCTTGGGATTCGGTTAGCGAGCAATTGATCCAGCCATTTAGCCGCACCGGGGCCTTTTACTTCGTAGTTGGCAAAGTTCGAGATATCGATGATGCCTGCATGGTCGCGCAACATCTTCACTTCACGGCCCACTGGTTCAAACCAGTTTTGGCGAGTGAAGCCGTTCGTCTCTTTGACGCCCGGTTCATCTGCATACCATAACGTATGCTCCCAGCCACAATTCAAACCAAAAACCGCACCCATATCTTTGAGCATTTCGTAAGTAGGGCGAACGCGAACAGGGCGGCCCGCACTGCGTTCCTCATTGGGGAAGTGGATGGCAAAGCGGTGCGCGTACTGATCCGCAACACGGGCCTTGGTGAATTTCTTGTCCGCCCAATCGCCAAAACGAGCAAGGTCCCAAGCGAACATATCATATTGTGGTTCACCCTCAATAATCCATTGTGCGGACATCAGCCCCAAGCCGCCAGACTGTGAGAAGCCGGGAATGATGCCGGTGCAGCAGAAGTAATTTCGCAATTCAGGAACAGGACCATAAAGCGCGTTGCTGTCTGGTGACCAGATCATTGGGCCGTTGATCACGCGTTTGACACCAGCCTCAGCCGCAGCAGGCACACGGTCCATGGCACGCATCACGTTGTCCATGATGCGTTCGAGGTCATCAGCGAACAACTCGTGCCCGAACCCCTGCGGTGTGCCCTCTTCTGCCCAAAAGCGGACGTCTTTTTCATATGCGCCGATCAGGAGGCCGTTGCCTTCTTGGCGTAGATAATACTCTCCGTCACGGTCCGCGATGGAAGGGAGGCGGCGGCCCATACTTTCCACTTCTGGCATTGATTCGGTGACAAAATATTGATGTTCGGTTGGCTGCAAGGGAAGGGTGATGCCAGCAAGGGCCGCCACTTCGCGCCCCCAAAGACCCGCAGCATTGATCACCCACTGGGTATGAATGTTGCCCTTCGGTGTTTCGACAATCCACGATCCGTCCGGCTGTTGAATGGTTGCCGTGACGGGGCAAAATCGTTCGATTTCAGCGCCAAGCTGGCGTGCGCCAGCGGCATAGGCTTGGGTCACGCCGGAAGGGTCGACATTGCCGCCATCGGGTTCGAACATGATGCATCGGATGTCATCAAAGTTCGCGAGCGGGTGAAGGGCTTGGGCCTCTTCGCGCGACACCTCGTGGAAATTCATGCCATAGTATTTTGCCTTGGCCTCTTGCAAACGCAACTGATGTTCGCGGGCCTCTGTTTGCGAGAGGCCAAGTGAACCGGGCTGGAAAACGCCACAACCTTGTCCGGTTTCTTGTTCCAGCTCTTTATACAGGTTCATCGTGTAGTGTTGGATGCGGCTGATGTTGGTGCTGTCATGCAATCCGTGGATATTTGCCGCTGCATGCCATGTTGAACCGGATGTCAGCTCATCGCGCTCAAGCAGAACCACATCACTCCACCCAAGTTTTGCTAAGTGATACAGAATTGAGCACCCAACAAGGCCTCCGCCAATAACAACTGCTTGTGCGTGCGTCTTCATTTTAGATGTCCCTCATTTTTTCTGAAATCTAATGTTCGCCTTGATCCCCGTCTCGCGAAAGAAACGGGGGCAATGACGCGGTTAATTTGATCTACCGCCTTTTGTTGCGGCACGAGACGGGCTGGCTTTCGCCCATTTGGCAGATGTGTCGAGTGCATTCACATCGGTTCGCGTTAAACCGATGTCATGCAATTGGTGCGCGTCGAGATCTGAGAGCGCCAATCGGGTCGTGCGGTGCATTTTTGTGTCCGACACCTTGTTTAAACACGATCTGACAAATGAACTAATTCCGTTCAAGAATTTTGAGGAAATGGTCGGGGTACGAAGCGTGATGAGATAGGTCATTTCGGAGAATCCTTTTGCGTTTGCTATGACCGCATTTTGCGGTGTGAACAGTTGAATGTTAGTGCGTCAAAGTCATGGGTGTGCGGTACACGTGGTCCATTAAGCTTTTTTATTAAAGAAATATATTTTGAAATTTGCATGAGTTAATGCAATAATTGGATCAAACAGGTAGAATCATACTATTGGAGGTCAATATGCGGCGACGTATCCCATCTACGACCGCATTATTGTGTTTTGAAGCAGCTGCTCGAACGGAAAATTTTGCACAAGCGGCCAATGATCTGAATATGACACAAAGTGCACTTAGTCGGCAGATTCAAACTCTAGAGGCCTTCATCAAACAGCAGTTGTTCACGCGCGCTAAACAGCGGGTTAAGCTAACAAGTGCCGGCAAGACACTCATATCAGAACTGACGCCTCAGCTTGAAAAAATCGAAGCAACGATTCTTAAAATCCGCAGTCACGGCTACTTGGAAGGCGCCCTGAACATCGGCACGTATCCGACATTCGGTAGTCGTTGGCTCATGCCCAAATTAATGGAAATTTCGCAGGAGCTTCCTGGTTTCACGCTGAATACGATCACCTATCTCGCAAATGAAGACATCGACCCTAGCTTGATCGATATTGCAATCGTGCAGGGTGACCCTCCCTGGAAGGAGTTCCGCGCTGACTATTTTTTCTCGGAGACGTTAGTCGTCATTGCAAACTCCGAGTTCGACATAGTCGGTGGTGATGACCTCATGTCCTTACTCAAACAGCGCATCTTGCAACATACAACGCGCTTAGAATCGTGGAAGATTTGGCTGAACAGCCAGGAATGTGAACTTCAAAAACCAATCATTGGGCCAATGTTCTCTCAGTTTGAGATGTTGATTGATGCAGTTAAACGCGGGCACGGTATCGCTGTAGTTCCAAAATTGCTGGTTGAAAAAGAACTCACAGATGGCAAGCTCGTGCTGGCACATCCTCACGAACACACACCGGAAAGTGCCTACTATTTGCTGACTCCAAGCGTAAAAGTGGGGACTCCAAAAATTGAACGCATCCGAAAATGGTTGCTGCGCCGCGTGGGTGCTCAAATATCGCCCGGAGGTTGATACTTTTAACGTATCAACTCATTCCAAAATGCTGCTTTTGAGCGTTGTGACTTCGATCTACGCTCATTCTGAAAAGCAACCAAAATAAGGATGGAAAAATGGGCTTCAATGCACAGATTAAAGATGCGGACGTACAGGCAGTTGAAGGTTGGATGGCGACGCAACCGAATACCACCTCTGTCGCAGAATTTACGCCTGGACCAGGTATCCAACGCCTCGCACTCAAATTTGATATCACTGAACTGAAAAAGGCATTGGATGAATGCCTGGAGCGTGAAGAGTTTCAGGGTGGCATGCAGGACCAAGGGTTTGCGGCATTGCCACTGACACAGCGCCCCGGCCAAACTGAATGGACAGAAAACGATCTCTCTGGGCGGTACTGGCTGCGTGGCGATGAACGCTATGTTGAAGAACCGCGCGAAGATTTAGTTCCAGAGATCAACTTTTCGGAATTTAACCCTAAGTTCACGGGTACCTACTTTGAACATGTGCATGAGGAGCTTGCCAAGCGCTTTCCTGTTGGGCGCACGCGTGTGTTGTCCAAGGGGCTGTATAACTGCAATTCTTGGCACCGCGATCCAGAACCACGCCTGCATATTCCGGTTGTTTCCAACCCAGGATCGTTGTTCGTTGTTAACCATCACGTCACGCATTTACCTGCTGACGGATCTGTCTATTTTACAGACACACGTGGTTATCACACAGCGCTTAATGGTGGCGAAACACGACGCGTCCATGTTGTTGCAGCGCTTGCCTACGATCAGATCACTAAATGAGCCTTTACGGTGGCATGAACACAGTACAGGGCAGCAATAGCTGCCTGTGCGATTTACGCAGTGATACGATGACTGCGCCTAATGACGCAATGCGCGCAGCGATGGCCTCGGCGGTTGTTGGTGATGATGTTTACGGCGAGGACCCGACGGTCACTGCGTTGGAAAGTCGTTTGGCAACGTTGCTGGGCAAAGAGGCCGCGGTTTTCATGCCCACCGGCACGCAAAGCAATTTGGCTGGCCTCATGGCGCATTGCGGGCGTGGCGACGAAATCATCGTCGGAGACGCGTACCACATTTATTGCGATGAGGCTGCGGGGGCCTCTGTGCTTGGCGGTATCTCGATGAATGCCATTGCCACGCAAGCAAATGGAGCGGTGTCGCCAGCGGAGGTGACGACAGCGATTAAAGTCGATGACCCACATTACGCAAGAAGCCGGCTTTTGTGTTTGGAAAACACCGTAGGCGGGCAAGTGATCCCCTTGGATGACATGCGGGCCGCCGCGGAAGTGGCATGGGACGCGGGCCTGTTCGTTCATCTGGACGGGGCACGGTTTTTCAACGCGATTACAGTGCTTCGATGTGAGGCGATTGAACTGGCGAACTGCGCGGACAGCATCTCAATTTGCATGTCAAAGGGATTGGGTGCGCCGGTTGGGTCTGTTCTTGTCGGATCATCCGCGCTCATTGTGCAAGCTCGGCGGAACCGCAAAATACTGGGTGGATCGATGCGCCAAGCTGGCGTTCTCGCAGCAGCTGCCCTTCATGCGCTTGACCATAATTTGCCCGATCTGGAACGTGATCATGCCAACGCACGTGCTTTAGCCACAGCGTTGACTGAAATGGGCGCAGGGGATGTGCAGCTGGGCAGCAACATGCTGTTCTTTACCCCGCATGACAACAATCCCGACGCGCTGCGCATCCACATGGCGGATGCGGGCATTCGTATCGGTGGGCAATCCCCTGCGGTCCGAATGGTTCTGCACCGCGATGTCACGGATGAAGGGTTGGACGCCACCATCAACGCATTTCAATCCTATTTTACGAAAGAATAGCAACATGACCTCAATCGATTTTATCCATGACACCACTTTTGAAAGCCTCCCAAAATCGACGATAAAAGAGGCGGTGCGATGCTTCGTTGACACACTTGGGGTCGCTGTTGGTGGATCACAAACCCAAGTTGCGCACATCATCCACAATCATGCGGCCCGCCAGTTTGGAGGCGACGCTGCAACGCTGTGGCAGGACGGTCGCAGGGTGAGTGCTGCCGGTGCAGCATTGGCGAACGCTATGACGATTGATTCGTTGGACGCACATGATGGCCATAAGCTGACAAAAGGCCATGCTGGTTGTGGTGTATTACCCGGTCTTATTGCGATGATGGAAGCCGAGGGCAAAGCAGATGCGCATGAACTGCTAACC
>Ga0209223_10005643_pt1 | contig 10941 bp, 8 predicted proteins | sample COG_06_FD_184750 | JGI IMG/M metagenome (GOLD analysis project Ga0209223, IMG submission 184750) | Pelagic Microbial community sample from North Sea - COGITO 998_met_06 (SPAdes) (version 2) | ecosystem: Environmental > Aquatic > Marine > Neritic zone/Coastal water | place: Helgoland, sampling...
AGTACACAGATCGTAATTTAAATCATAATAAAATCAGTATATTATTTTGTTGTAGTAAAGAAAAACACGTTTTGTAGTAAAGTGAGTTGAGTGATGCCAACTTTTTTAAAGTGGTGGCTATAAACCCAAAATGTCAAGAAATTGGGGTAATGGCACTCCTGGAGAAACCGCGATTGCCAACACTTTGGCAAAAAATTAATACGTCATTTGCATTTTTGTTGGGCTACCCTTCTTTCAACAACTAAAACTTGAATGACGGTAATGTCTCAAAAGCCTGTTTCAGGGCGTTGCCCCACCCAGATGATATAGACTGATAATACTCATCATCTTCGTCTAATCTAACCTGATGACCAATTTTGAAGCTATCTGCCTCATAGGTTTGAATATCAATAGGCAGTCCTACGGACAAATTAGATTTAATTGTTGAGTCAAATGAAACCATTAACAGTTTAACAGAATCATTGAATGACATTTTTTGATCAAATACTCTTATGATGATTGGTTTCCCATATTTGGCTTCACCAATTTGAAAAAATGGAGTTTCGTCCGTGACCTCAACAAAATTACCCTCTGGATAAATGAAGAACATAGTTGAGGCGCCACCTTTGATTTGCCCGCCAAGAATAAGCGAAGCGCGAAATTTAGATGTTTCATCTTTGGCTGTTGCGTTGCTCTCGCCTATTACTTCCTTTAAAGTTGCCCCTACCAACCTCGCAACTTCAAACATTGTTGGTTGCTTTAAAATGGTTGGGCTTCGGTGCTTCGGTGCTTTCGAGCGCTCATCGAGCAAGCTCACTAGAGACTGAGTTGTTGCAAGGTTCCCAGCAGTCATTAGAGTTATAAAACGTTCCCCAGGAACGGCCCAGGTGAACATCTTTTTGGTTTTTGAGAAATTGTCTACACCGGCATTTGTGCGAGTGTCTGACATGAAAACCAAGCCTGCATTTAAACGAAGGCCAACACAATAAGTCATTTTGAAGTTCCACAGATTAAGAATTTTTGGGCCGAAGTCATAGACCTACTGCTGTATCTGCAAAGATACAAGCATGGATTCATTCTGACCGCCTACACGAATGCCTCGGATTGGCGCTGCGTCAAAGGAGTCTAGACCAACAGCCAGGCGAACATACCTTTCATCGGGAGAGACACCATTTGAAACATCAAACCCAACCCAACCGAGTCCCTTAATGAAAACCTCAGACCACGCATGACTTGCTTCGTGTGAAACGCTATCCTCAGTCAATAAATAGCCACTTACGTAACGGGCAGGTATGCTGAGGTGTCTCAGCACCGAAATAAAAATTTGGGCATGATCTTGGCAAACACCAACACCGGCTTTAAAAGCCTCTTCGGCAGTAGTCTCTGTAGTAGTGATAGTTGAACAATATGGCACCGCTTTAAGAATAATATTAGATAATGAATGCAGTTCTGTAATAAGGTTTGTCTTGCTTCCTACCTTTCCGGCAATAGATTTAATCCCAGCTCCAGCTAAAGTCCGAGGCGTTTTTTTTACAAAGTACCCTGGTGGAATAAGTTCATTTTTTCCATCCAAAACACCAATCTTATCTATCGTTTCCACCTTACCGTGGGCAGTAATTCTTATTTTATTTTGACCACATTTTGCTTGGATAAGCATGGTTTGGTTATCGAATTGGTCAGGATAAATCAGCTCGATTTGGCCGCCTTCTACATCAACATCCCAATTCAAAACCTTTTGCAGCAGGTTGCTGGACGGCTTTAACCGAATTTGCTGCTGAGCATGAGTCAAGCCCTCTTCATAAGAGTAGCTTGTTGTGTGTTTGATTGATAAGATCACAATGTCGCTCGTTTAATGATAAAACTGATAATTCAACTCGATTTGCGAGCCTAGCTCATTTGTCTCTTTGATGAAGTCTTTCATGAATGAATGCAATCCGTATTTAAAAATTGATTTGATGCTGTTGTTCTCAAGATGAGTGAAAACTGCATTTGCTTTAATTTGGCAGCTTTCAACTGCAGTGCAGTTTCGAGATAAATTATCAAGGTTTTGTATTAGAGTTGTATAACAAAATTTTAATGAACGTGGAAATCGGGGGTCTAGAATCAAATATTCTGCTATTGAAGATGCTGACATTTCATTGTCATTTGCCCATCCAAAAGAGCGGTATCCTGAGACAGATCTTAAAATTGTTTCCCAATGAATGTCGTCTAACGAGGAGCCAAAAAAGTCAGTCGATGGAATGAATGTATGATATTTTACATTTATGATGCGAGCGGTGTTGTCAGCCCTCTCGAGGGCTATACCCAGCGCAGCGAAATCAAAAATTTCATTTCGTAACATGGTGCCGTACATAGAGCCACGTACTAACGCACAGTTTCTTCGAATAGTTCCCAAAATTGTTGGTAATTCAGTTTCTTGAATAGGACGGTTCAGCAATGTTTTAAGTGTCATCCAGCTTTCATTGACGGCTTCCCAAACTTCTGTTGTGAGCGCTGTTCGGACCATTCTCGCGTTGGTTCGGGCATTCTCAATAGTGGACATTACACTCGAAGGGTTTGAAGTGTCACGCAACAGGAAATCAATGACATTGGTTGCATCATAAGTACCGTACTTAATTTCGTAGTAGGTTTCCACGCCTGCTGTTTTTATCACAGATTTCCATTCTGAAACAGGGCTTTGAGAGCGTGTGAGAGCAATTCTAAATCCTGCCTCCACTAATCTGGCCGTGTTCTCGTTTCGCTCCAAAAGACGAAACATCCAATAAATACCGCCAGCAGTTTTGCCCAGCATACCTTTATTCCCCTAGTACCCAGGTGTCTTTTGTGCCGCCACCCTGACTTGAATTAACGACCAATGAACCAGCCTTCAATGCAACTCGTGTTAACCCCCCTGGTGTGACTTTGATTTTTTTTGGTGAAACTAATGCAAATGGCCGAAGATCTACATGACGTGGTGCTAATTGTTTCTTGGTAAAAATTGGAACAGTCGAGAGAGCTAGTGTCGGTTGAGCAATATAGTTTTTTGGATTTCGTTTTAATTTACTGGTAAACGCAGAAAGTTCTTTTTTGCTAGCAGCTGGCCCTACTAACATACCATAACCACCAGATCCATGGACCTCTTTTACAACAAGTTTTGATAGGTTTTCTAATACATATTGCAAAGCACGTGGCTCAGAGCAACGCCATGTTTTAACATTCTGCAGAAGTGCTGTTTCTCCAGTATAAAATTTTATTATGTCAGGCATATAAGAATAAATTGCCTTATCGTCAGCTATCCCTGTGCCTGGAGCGTTAGCGATTGTGATGTTTCCTGCTCGATAGACGTCAAAGATGCCTGGAATACCTAACATTGATTCTGGCCTAAAATTTAAAGGATCAAGGTACTCGTCATCAACCCGGCGATAAAGGACATCAATGTTTTTGTAACCACGCGTCGTTCGCATTGCTACGTGTCCATTTATCACTCGCAAGTCTTGACTTTCAACCAACTCAACACCCATCTGGTCTGCCAAGAAAGAATGCTCAAAATAAGCGGAGTTGTGAATGCCTGGCGTTAGAATAGCAATTGTTGGCTTTTCTGAACAAGATTTTGGAGCGCACGAGACAAGAGATTCTTTTAACATTTTTGGGTAATTGTTTACAGGCTGAACCTTGTTTTGACTAAAAAGCTCAGGAAACATGTTTAACATAGTTTCACGGTTCTCAAGCATATATGAGACCCCTGACGGGGTGCGAACATTATCTTCAAGAACAAAGAATTCATTTTCACCAGTGCGAACAATATCTGTTCCCACGATATGGGTGAAAACGTCACCAGGTGGTTTCATGCCAATCATTTGACCAAGGAAGGCATCATTTTGGTGGATTAGCTCTGTTGGAATATGTCCAGCCTTCAAAATTTCTTGGCTTCCATAGATATCAAGCAGAAAGGCATTAATTGCACGAACGCGCTGTTCAATTCCTTTCGCAAGATGTGTCCATTCAGTGTTCGCAATAATTCGGGGGATGAGGTCAAATGGAATTAACCTTTCTTTGGACATTTCCTTGCCGTAGACATTGAAAGTGATCCCAATTCGGCGGAAAAAGGCTTCAGCTTCTCTTGATTTTTTAATAAGTTTGGCTGAGTCTTGGTTTGCTAACCATTGATTGTATAGGATGTAGGGTGCACGTACTTGGCCGTCTTTTGTGTACATTTCATCAAAGAAGCTATTTTCTATATCCATGGATTTAAACCTACTCATTCAACAAAAGCAGCAAGGTCTCTAAGCCCGAGAAACTTGAACAGACAGTAGCTCAAAATTTGCCATCCCGAAAGACGACAAGAACGGCACGTCTGCAGCGTCTCTCCCAATCCCAATTATAATAGTTTCATTGGCTGTACTCATTTTTGTCGGATCAATTAGGTGCCAAGCTCCATCCAGATAAACTTCTACAAGAGCGTGAAAATCTTTGGGTATTACATTTGGCCCATATGCGCTAACAAACCGGGCAGGGATAGTAATTGCTCTCGCCATTGCGATTAAGATATGAGAATAATCTCTGCAAACACCTTTTCGTAGATTGAAGCTTGCTGTTGCATCAGTCATGACAGAGCTGGAGCCGCTCTCGTAGGAAAGATTTTTTTCAATCCAGTTTTGCATGGCCAATATTGCCTCACCCCCATAAAGACCAGCAAACTCTTTTGCAGTGAATTCTAGAAAATCTTCTGGAATGCAGTATCTTGATGGCATCAAGTATTTGACCACGTCACTGGGCAGCTGGGAAAGGGAAGTTTGGCGTAAGGCGCGTAAATAATATGTTGGCCGATCTATGTTGACCACAGCGGAATATTTGCAGGAGAACCTATCAAATGTTTTAAACCATGTACGGTGACCGACCTGATCTTCCGCAGTTATTTTTGAGAGATGTTGTCCTGACAGAACGTCTATTTGGCTAGATACAAGTTGTTGCTGAGGGGTTTCTGCGACCTCAATTTGAAGCAAAAACTCACATTCTTGAGCTGAAAAATAAGACAAATTCACTTCAATTTGAAATTTCAATGTTTGCGTCCGATCTGGCTATAACCTTTGAACCGTTGCATTGGATCTTCAATCTTTAATTAAACCGGTCATATCCGTTCGCCCGATCGGTGGCAAAGTGATGCTGTTTCGGGCATGTCAGACAAGATTGATGCTTGCGCACCAACACGGCTGGCGGCGGTATTATTTACCAATCTGGGTCGTTTTGTTTCATAAAACAATTGATGCGCCGGTGTGCAGTTAACGCTCCAACCTCAAAAACCCAATTGCGATATTACAGTGTGTGGATACATCAGTCCATTGCTCCCAGTATTTCAGAACTGTCCAAACAGAAATGTTGTCGTCGCCGATAAAAAGTCCAGCACCTGAGGACTACATTTTCAATCACCTAAAAGTAAATCGTGTCACTAAAAATAGCCTTACATAAGATCATGTATTATTCTAATTTTATAGTTATCAACTATCTGAAAAAAAATCATTTGTTCGAAAGTAAATTTTTATTATTAGGGTGCTTCGCATAGCCTGCGTTCATCGCTCTCAGAGAAAAATTTAAAAACTTACTACACTGTAAAAGCAGAGTTATATTAATCCATTGAAATATATATATGAAAAATGGTGCACTCGACAGGATTCGAACCTGTGACCTCTGCCTTCGGAGGGCAGCGCTCTATCCAGCTGAGCTACGAGTGCATCTTTGGTATGGCACTGGTTCATGCGCAGGGCAATTCATCCTGCTATCGCGCCAAAGTCCGAATGGCTTTCTTCTATACTGACTTTGCGCCCCTGCCAAGGGGGTAATACTGTATCTTTGCTGGCATCATGGTTTTGCCTGTGGCGGTCACGCCAACGTCACATGACAATCACATGCCGATCACATGCCGATCATATGCCGCCAAACATGGTTTATATCAGCCTATTTTGTCAGGCTTAGAAACACATCCTCAAGGTCGGGTTCGGCGGTGCTGATATCGCTCACCTCAAATCCGGCAAGCCGCACTTTATGCAAAATATCAACCGCATTGCTTGTCGCCGGATCAAAGCTGATCGACAACCGGCCATCACGCCATTGCGCGCCAAGTGTGCCAAGCGCGTCGGGCAGTGGCAGCGGCGGCGCGGTTGTCAGGCTGAGATGAAGTGTTTTCTGGCCAGCCGAGGCCAATAGATCGGCCTTGGTTTTTGCCGCGATAATTTCGCCCTTATTGATAATGGCGATGCGGTCGCACAAGGCTTCGGCCTCTTCAAGATAATGCGTTGTCAGCACCACCGTTACACCAGCTTGGTTCAGGCTTTTGATACTGTCCCATAACCGTTGGCGAAGCGCGACATCAACACCGGCGGTCGGTTCGTCCAAAACCAGAATTGGCGGGCGATGCACCATTGCCTTGCCAACCAAAAGCCGTCGGCGCATGCCGCCTGAAAGCCGCCGCGAATAGAAATCAGCCTGTTCGGTCAGGCCAACCATTTCCAAAATCTCATCCGTATGGCGTTCGGCCTTTGGCACGCCAAACAGCCCCGCCATCATATCCAAGGTTTCGCGCGGGGTGAAAAAGGCGTCAATATTCAATTCTTGCGGCACAATGCCGATATTGGCGCGCGATTGCCGCGGATTGGCATCAATATCTGTTCCCCATATCGAAATGCTGCCGCTGGTTTTCACCACTGTTCCAGCCATGATATTGATAAAGGTCGATTTGCCAGCGCCATTCGGCCCCAAAAGCCCGAAAATACAACCAATCGGCACTTCGATATCAATTGATTTCAAAGCGTGATGCGGGCGTCCGCCAGCATCATAAATCTTGTTCACATTGCGGGCTTCGATCGCCAGCCCAGAATCAGGGTTATAGGTAAAGCCGGCAGTCGGAATGACGGTATTTTGCAATGTCATATTGGCTGCCTTTTTGATGTGAAAGCCCAATGGGGGCGCGCCCGAAAGATATAGGCCGTTGTGATGCGGGCGGCAAGGGGGGCAAAGAATCTTCGCTGGCTAATGCCGGTTACAATTGCATCAATAGGCAAGCCACTATAGGTTAGCAAGGATGGACCGCGCTCATCTGATTGGGGCGCGCCGCAAACAGATTTTGGCCGTAACGCCATACGATGCGATTGAGGATATCATGACCCCGAACCAAGCTGGCACGAAGGCTGATCAATCAGCCGCTTCATCATCAAATGTAATTGTCACAAACCAGTCGCGGGTGGCCTGTAATGGTGGTGGTGGTCCGCTTGGACATCCGCAGGTATGGTTGACGCTTGGCACCGATGGCAAGGTGACTTGCCCTTATTGTTCTTGCGCATTTGTTGCGGCGGCCGAATAGCCGCTTTGGCCAGATAACTGTTTGGCCAGATAACCGCTTTGACAGGGGCGCAATGGCGATTGAAATGCCATTTGTGGCGATGAAGGCGACCAATATCTTGGCCAGCTTTTGGGCCAATTTTTTGAATTGTAGGGCGATATGAGTGAAAAAGGCAGATTGGTACTGGTTGACGGGTCGGGATATATTTTCCGTGCCTTTCACGCCCTGCCACCCATGACACGCCGCGATGGCACGCCGGTTAATGCAGTGTACGGCTTTACCGCCATGCTGATGAAGCTAATCGATGATCTGCAGCCCGATCATGTTGCCGTGGTGTTTGATGTTGCGCGCAAAACCTTTCGCTCGGATATCTATCCCGAATATAAGGCCAATCGGTCAGAACCCCCCGAAGATCTTGTGCCGCAATTTGCGCTGGTGCGTGCCGCGACCAGGGCGCTAAGCCTGCCCCTTCTAGAAGCGCCCGGATTTGAAGCGGATGATTTGATCGCAACCTATGCGCGGCTTGGTGAAGAAGCGGGGCTGGCAACGCTTATTGTGTCGTCAGACAAGGATTTGATGCAGTTGGTGCGCGGTGATGTCACCATGCTGGATCCGATGAAACAGCGCCGTATTGGCGCTGCTGAAGTGTTCGAGCGGTTTGGCGTTGCGCCGGAAAAAGTGATTGATGTGCAGGCCTTGGCTGGTGACTCAACCGATAATGTGCCAGGGGTGCCGGGCATTGGTATCAAAACCGCGGCTGAATTGATTCAAACTTTTGGTGATCTTGATAATTTGTTGGCAAATGCGGCAACGATCAAACAGCCAAAGCGTCGGGAAAATCTGATTAATTTTGCTGAACAGGCTCGGATTTCGCGCCAGCTTGTGATGCTTCGTGATGATGCGCCAATGCCGCTTGAACTGCCCGCATTATCGACACCGCAGCGCGACATGGATCTATTGACCGCTTTCCTGCAAGAACAGGAATTCAACCGCTTGCTTGTCCGCATTGGTGCCGATGCTGGAAATGCCAATGGGAATGGCGCAAAATTGGGCGGTGCCGTCCGGTCGATGGCCTCCAGCCCGTCACCATCAGATAAAACCGATCCTGCGCCATCAACCGATCATGCTGCCGCGCCTGACGCTGTGACGGGGGCGAGCCAGCCTGTTGATGTTGATTACCAGCTTATTACCCATGTTGACGGGCTTGCTGCCTTCTTGGCGGCGGCAAAAGCCCAAGGTTTTCTGGCGGTCGATACAGAAACAACTGGCCTGAATGCGGCGGCGGCCGATTTGGTTGGCGTGTCAATGGCCTTGGCACCTGGCAAGGCTTGCTATGTGCCGCTTCGTCATGGCGTGGTGGCAGCGGAAACTGGTGACGCGCAGGGCGGTCTTGATTTTTCGGCTGACGCACCGGTTGCCTATGAACAAATCGGCTTTGAAACGGCGATGGCGATGTTGCGGCCAATATTTGAAGATCCGGCTATTTTGAAAATTGGTCATAATCTGAAATATGACTCGCATATTCTGCTATCGCCGCGCAATGGCGGGATAAAGCTGTCACCAGTTGATGATACAATGTGTCTTTCCTATGTTCTGGATGGCGGGCGTGTTGGCGGCCATTCAATGGATCATCTGGCAAAACATTGGCTGGATTATGACACGATTAAATTTTCCGATGTGTGCGGCAAGGGGGCAAAGCAGGTTCCCTTTGGCACGCTTGCGCCCGAGGCGGCCTTGGATTACGCCGCTGAAGATGCTGATATCACGCTTCGGCTTTGGCAGTTATTCAAGCCGCGCCTTGGGGCCGAACAGGTCGCGTCAGTTTATGAAAGGCTGGAACGTCCGCTTATTCCGATCCTTGCCGAAATGGAGGCAAGTGGCATCACCGTTGACCGGACTATTCTGGCACGCATGTCGAATGATTTTGCCAAACGCATGGCCGTGTTTCAAAGCGAGATTCACCAGCTTGCCGGTGAAGAATTCAATATTGCCTCACCAAAACAGCTTGGCGAAATCCTGTTTGAAAAAATGGGGCTTGAAGGCGGTAAAAAAGCCAAGACGGGTGCCTTTTCCACTTCGGCAGATGTTTTGGAAGATCTGGCCGCATCGGGTGTTGAAATTGCCGCCAAGGTTCTTGAATGGCGGCATTTGGCAAAATTGAAATCGACCTATGCTGACGCGCTTGTCGAGTCAATCCTTGCCACAACAGGGCGGGTTCATACCTCATTTTCGATGGTTGGTGCCAGTACCGGCCGCCTGTCATCATCTGACCCGAATGTGCAAAATATTCCAATCCGAACCGCCGAAGGCCGACAAATCCGCACCGCCTTTATCGCGGCAGATGGCCATAAACTGATCTCGGCTGACTATTCGCAAATCGAATTGCGGCTTGTCGCGCATGTGGCAAAGGAAACCACCATGATCGAGGCGTTTCGCGCTGGCATTGATATTCATGCGCGAACCGCATCCGAGGTATTTGGCGTGCCGCTTGACCAGATGGATAGCGAAACCAGACGCCGCGCAAAGGCCATTAATTTTGGCATTATTTACGGTATTTCGGCCTTTGGACTGGCGCGCCAGCTTGGCATTTCACGCGGCGAGGCGAGTGACTATATCACGGCCTATTTCAAAAATTTCCCGGGCATCAGGGATTATATGGAACGGATCAAGGTTTCGGCGCGCGAAGATGGGTTTGTCGAAACGCTATTTGGGCGGCGCATTCATATTTCGGGCTTTTCGGGTGGTAATCAGGCGATGCGCGGTTTTGCCGAACGCCAAGCGATCAATGCGCCGATTCAAGGCAGTGCTGCCGATATTATCAAACGGGCGATGATCCGCATTCCCGCAGCGTTAAAAGCGGCTGGATTAAGCGCAACAATGCTTCTTCAGGTGCATGATGAATTGATCTTTGAAGCCCCCGAAGCCGAAGCCGAGGCCACAAAGGCGTTGATTACATCGGTTATGGAAAATGCGGCAGATCCGGTTTTAACATTGGCGGTGCCGATTGTCGCCGAGGCGGGAATTGCCGATAGCTGGGCCGACGCCCATTAAGGTCATTCTGGCCTGATTATGCCGATTTTCTGCCCTATATTGGCCTTGATTTGCCCGCAAGGTCAAAATCAATGGTGATGATCCGCTGGCAATGGACATAACTGGCCATGAATATGACGGGCCATAAATATGATGGGCCATGAATATGATGGGCCAGTTCAGATTTTGCCAGTTCAGATTTTGCCAGTTCAGATTTTGCCAGTTCAGATTTTGTGGGAGTGGGAGACCAAAATGGCAGACCGTATTGCACTTGTTGATGATGATCAAAATATCCTGACATCTGTGTCCTTGACGCTCGAATCTGAGGGGTTTGATGTCGATTGTTACCATGATGGTGAGGCGGCTTTGGTCGGGCTTGCCCGCAGGCCAGCCAATCTCGGTGTCTTTGACATCAAGATGCCCCGCATGGACGGCATGGAGCTCTTGCAAAAAGTGCGAGGCCAGTCGCAAATGCCGGTGATTTTCCTGACCAGCAAAGATGATGAGCTTGACGAGGCACTTGGGCTTGGCATGGGGGCAGATGATTACATCACCAAGCCATTTTCCCAGCGTTTGCTGCTTGCGCGTATCCGTGCCGTGTTGCGGCGTTCCAGTGATGG
>Ga0209223_10005649_pt1 | contig 10935 bp, 9 predicted proteins | sample COG_06_FD_184750 | JGI IMG/M metagenome (GOLD analysis project Ga0209223, IMG submission 184750) | Pelagic Microbial community sample from North Sea - COGITO 998_met_06 (SPAdes) (version 2) | ecosystem: Environmental > Aquatic > Marine > Neritic zone/Coastal water | place: Helgoland, sampling...
ATTTTAACTAAAAACAAATCAAATAAAGCAGCATTAAGCTAGATAAATACTAGCTTAATGCTGCTTTGAGGCAAGTAAAAATATTAGGAAATTAGGGGATTGTTTGAATTTGATTTGCGACAGGCCCCCAGGGGTGTTTCTAATAAATTTTTTTACCTTTGTTTCCATATCACAATAGTTTTAGTTGAATTTTACATTGAAAGAAGTACTCTATTCTAAGATTACTTTAATCTTTTTACAATTAAAAATTTCTTTTTGATGAAAAAAACGACACGTGGTGGAGCAAGAGAAGGGGCAGGAAGACCAAAAGGGCAAGGAAGGTATGGTGAGCCTACAAGAATAATGAGAGTTCCTGTTAGCATGATGGAGACAGTTAAAGATATGATGGAAAGCAAGACAAAAGATTTTACTCTTCCTTTATATGATATGACAGTTGAGGCAGGCAGTCCAAGTATCACAGATTCTGATAATTACGAATTATATAATCTAAATGAGAAATTTCTGATCAATGATCCTGACAATCATTTCTTGGTTAAAGTTTCTGGCTACTCTATGAAAGATGCAGGCATTTTACCAAATGACCTATTGCTCGTTAATAGAAAGAAAGAGGCCAGAGATGGTGATATTATTGTGGCGTCAATTAATGATGGCGCAGTTGTAAAAAGATTAAGCCAAAAAAATGGAATTACTAAGCTAATTTCTGACAATGACGATTATGATAATATTGAAGATCAAACCCTAAATCTTCATCCTTGGGGAGTTGTCACTAAAGTTATTCGAGATTGTTAAATATGCAGAGCTATCAACTTCATATTCACCTAAATAAAAACATAGAAATCCAAATAGGAAAGCTTGGCAAATTCACCTTTCCGATGGGCAATTATATTTATACTGGATCAGCTAAGAAAAATATTGATGAGAGAATCAAAAGACATCAATCAAATTCATCAGACAAGAAGCTTCATTGGCACATTGATTATTTGCTAAATGATAAGAATTCCAAAATTACTGAGGTACAAAAATTTGATATCGAAGAATGCACCTTAAATCAAAAGGCTACTGGTGAAATTATTGTTACTGGATTTGGCAGTTCTGATTGTAAAAACAAGTGCAAATCTCACCTCAAATATCTTGGTTAATTTCTCCATTAGTAAACATGAGTAAGTTTAGGTAATCAAGTGTCATTGTGCTTTTCGAGCCATTTCATATTCTAATAATAGAATTTTAGAAAATGAACTTGATAGCACATGCAACTACGAACTAAAGCACAAAAACAGATAAAATCCCCCCATCAAAGACTAGCTGAGATCGGAGAAATATTAGCAACAGCCATCCGTCGTCTTGAGACCAAAGAAACTTCTAAAATAAGAGACGAACAACTTGACTCTAACTACCTTCCAAGCGTTCATAGAGCCAGTAATAACCTGAACATAGAACGCTTATGAATAAATCAATTATACGACAAATTATCGAATTAGAAAATAAATCTGCCGCTGATTTGAGGCATATTTATAATGAAGTTATGCCTAAAAAATGTGCCGCTAACACTAATAAGGAATATTTAAAGCCGAGAATAGCCTTTAGACTCCAGGAATTAGCATTTGGAGGGCTTGATGATGAGTCAAAAGAGAATCTGGCAAAAATAGCAAATGGCATTTCTACCAATATTTTACGAAGACCAACAGATCTTTTACCAGGCACTAAAATTTGCCGAGAATGGCAAGGAGCTATGCATGAGGTCGAAGTATCAAAAGAGCATTTTGAATATGATGGTCAAAAATGGAAAAGTCTCTCTGCGATCGCTAGAAAAATAACTGGCACTCGCTGGAATGGCCCTAAATTCTTTAAATTACAATCATGATAGAAAAGATAAAAAATAAACAAAAAGTCAGATGTGCTATTTATACCAGAAAATCTTGCGAAGAAGGATTGGAGCAAGAATTTAATTCACTTGATGCACAAAGGCTCTCTGCAGAAAATTATATCGCCAGCCAAGAGCATGAAGGCTGGGTTCTTGATCCTACTTTTTATGATGATGGCGGGTTTAGTGGCGGAACTTTAGAACGACCAGCAATTCAAAGATTGTTTCAAGATATCAGAGAAGATAAAATTGACTGTGTCATTGTTTATAAAATTGATCGCTTGACCAGATCACTTTTAGACTTTTCTAAAATAATTGAATTATTTGATGAGCATAATGCCAGCTTTGTATCAGTAACACAAAGTTTTAACACCTCAAACTCCATGGGTCGATTAATGCTCAATGTCCTGTTATCATTTGCTCAATATGAAAGAGAATTAACCGGAGAAAGAATTAGAGATAAAGTTGCGGCATCTTGTCAGAAAGGTATGTGGATGGGCGGCAATATCCCAATGGGTTATGATGTAAAAGATAGAAAGCTCCTCATAAATGAAAAAGAGGCAAAAATTATCCAGATATTATTTCAGAATTTTGTTGAAACCTCCTCAATTACCGAAACAGCCAGAGAATTAAATAACCTTGGATTTACTACCAAAACTTGGATAGCAGCCAGTGGCAAACTTCATAAAGGCAAAAGATTTAATAAAAGCTCAGTCAGAAGAATGCTCAATAACCATCTCTATATTGGCAAAGTTAAGCATAAAGACAAGCTCTATGATGGATTACATAAGGCAATTATCGATGAGGAGGTTTGGCAAAAATCCAGAGATCTTCTTGGTAGTAATGAAGGTAAGATTCAATTACCAACTTCTAGAATAACCACAGCTCCACTTCTCAAAGGAATAATGAATTGTGGAATATGCGGATCAAAAATGACGCCCACCTATACCAAAAAACAAGGAAAGAGATATCGTTATTATATTTGCGCTTCAAAACATAAAGGAAGTAATGATAGTTGCACAGTTGGCAGAATTCCAGCAAGTGAGACTGAGGAATTGGTAACAAATCAAGTTTTAAATCTACTAAAAAAGCCAGAATTCATAATCCATACCATCAACTCAAAATCAGATGATTTAACAGAAAATAAAATAATAAATTCCTTCAAATCCATTGATAAAATTTGGGATGGGCTATTTCCGGTTGAACAGGTAAGGATTATGAATCTTCTAGTTAAAAACATCGATATCAAACCAGATGGCTTAAACATCAAAATTTACAAAGAAGGGCTTCACTCATTATCAACTGAATTAACGGGTTAAAAAAATGCAAGAAATTACTCAAACCATAAATGAAGATACTATTGATATTTTTGTGCCAATAGCAATTAAGAAACGAGGTGGGGCAGCAATGCTAATGATGCCAAAAAATGTGAAGCCGGAAGATCAGAAAACTTATTTTGATGATAAATTAATCAAAACTATTGGCAAAGCTTATAAATGGAAGATGGAAATGGAGGAAGGTAAATTTGAATCACTGGCTGATATTGCCAGAAAGGAGAAGGTTGGAACTTCTTATGTCAGCAAGGTTTTTAATCTCAATTTTATTTCACCGAGAATTATCAAGAAAATATTAACTGGCACTCAGCCGAGAACTTTGAGATTGCAGGATATTATTTCTAATAGAAAGTTACCAGATTTATGGCAGGAGCAGGAAGAAATATTGGGTCTTGGTTAATTTTCTAAGTTAAATTTAGCCCAGTATTCGACTGTTTTTCATAAAATTGAATATGATTATTACTGATTTCTTTAATGCCAAATTTTAGTATTCTATGTGAGATACCTTTTTTCCTAAAACTCTTTATTATTTTTTTATGACTTTTTTCTAAGGATTTTCTATAAAAATTTATTGTACGTGATAATTGCATAGACATGGTAATAGAGTCAGCGCTATGGCCACTAGTCATCACTCCTCCACCTATTGGACAAATACATCTTCCGTTGACATTGTACATTATTGTTGCTCCATTTTTTATTAAATTCATTCCCTCTTCATTGTCAAAATTATGACCAGCTTCAAAACCTTTCATCTCATATAAATCAAGTAAGAATGGCCAGTTTTTATCTATTATATTTAATAAAAATTCTGGTATGGCGTCGAATTCTTTATGAACAGAAATATCAATAAAGTAAATATCTTTATCTCTAATTAAAAAGAATAGAAGTTCATCGCTGTTTTTAAAATTACCATTTATTTTTGCTTTGATATGAATATGGTGCATTCCAAAAGCGTATAAAAAAGTGTCTCTTTCCCCATATTTATTACTTAAATAATTATCTAAGGGCTCGCCATTTTTAAATTTCTCTAATAAATCATCAATTTTTTGCTGATTTTCTTTATAAAATGAATTTTTGAGTAGCTCATGTGAGCAATGAATTTCATATTTATTTTTTGGAAAACTAACTAATTCCTTTTCAATATAAATTTGTAAAAATTCACCGTCATTTTTTTTGGTCTTTTTTTTCAGTTCTGGATATTTTGCAACAGCTATAGACCTTATGTCTTGGCTAAATGATTCTATATAAAACTTATTTTTCATCCTTATTTACATTAATTAATATGGCTATGGTATTGTAAGCCCACAGACACAAGCAAGCATTAAGTTAATAGCCTAAAAAGGTTCGCAAAAATCAGCAAAGTTGCACTCGCACATCCACTTGAAAAAGTTCGTTACAAAACCCACGAAGCCAGCATTTACCGATGTCCACCTTTTTCAGAAAAGGACGACCCAAGCGGAGACGGAGAGAATTTTTAGCCTGATTTTGGTAATTTTTATGATTTTTTGGAGAGGGGAAAGGACGACTGAAATTGAAAATGAAACTCGCCAAGTACCGCTATTACTGGGCTTGCGAGGCTAGATGAATTTTAAAAAATTGTAGCGGAGACTGAGTTTGTAGTATGTAAACTGGCGGTGTGCAAAGCTCACTTTGCGAACTATTATCCTAATTTGCCGATGCAGAGATTACAAGGGCTAAATGGCAATTTGGGTCGTCCTTTAAATTTCGAACTTTTATGTTTGTTGAGGCAAGCAAAGCCTTTTGCGAACTTTTTAACTAAAAAAAGCCGTGGGTTCGAATCCCAATCAAATTAGTGATAAATATTTACTTCCAGAGTTTTGGGGTTTAAATTATCGACTACGAATCATCATCAAATTTAAAAATAATAGAAAATAAATATGAATCTAAATATGAATCTAAATATAGTTGTAACTGGAGCTAACAGAGGAATAGGATTATCTTTTTGTAGACATTTTAGCGGTCTTGGTCATAATGTTTATGGCGTTTGCAGAAAACCATCTCCTGAGCTAGAAAAAGTTGCCACCACTATTATAGAGGATATTGATATTGGCAATCCAGATTCTTGCAACTCATTATTCGAGAAATTATCTGAAGTAAAAATTGATCTATTAATCAATAATGCCGGAATCCTATTAAATGAAACTTTAGGGCAAATAGATTTCGATTCTATTGAAGAGCAATTTCAGATAAATGCATTAGGGGCTTTACGCATAACAGAGGGGTTAATTAACAATCTTCACCAAAATTCTAAAATTGCAATTATTACTAGCAGAATGGGGTCAATTGCCGATAATGGAAGTGGAGGCAGATATGGATATAGAATGTCAAAAGCAGCTCTCAATGCTGCTGGGAAATCCTTAGCTGTAGATTTAAAACCAAAAGGAGTAGCTGTTGGAATATTTCACCCAGGCTTGGTATCAACTGATATGATTGGTGGAAATGGAGATATATCTCCAGATGTGGCCGCAACAAGAATTGCTAAATTAATAGATAAATTAACTGTTTCTAATAGCGGAACATTCTGGCATTCAAATGGTGAGATTTTGCCTTGGTAAGATGGTTTTTTAAGGATTATAACCTTTCTTTAACCAAACTCTTTTATGCTTAAAAGTATCGATATTTTATATTTTTTAATGTGCAAAAAATTATTATCCTATCCACAATTCTAACCCTGCTACTTTTTAGTTTTGGCATGTATAAATTTACTCACAATATTGATCCAAATCGAGTTTTTTGTGGCTATAATTTAAAATATCCACAAAATAAACAGCGTGATTTAGATTTCTTTGCCAGAACCGATTTAAAGACATTTATTGATTTAGAAGACAAAGATAATGCAATAGATTTAGATAATGGTAAAAAAGCTGTAAGTATAGAAGTAATAAAAAAAGGTCAAAGAAGATGTCTATTAGCTTTTACCGGAACATTGCCAGTGATTTTTTGGGCATTTACTTGCTCTTTAATGACCCTTACTCCTTGGGGATGGAAGTTGAGTTTTTGGAAGAATATTAACTCTATTGATTCAATGATAGAAAGAAATGTTATAATTCCACTAGTAATTATAATGCCAATAGTAGCATTGGTATTTTTTATTATTTTTCTATATAAATTATTGATGAATATTTATTGAGTTTAATAGATGCCTTACAATGAAAATGATACAGCTTTATATATTGAGATTGATCCAAATGATAGGGATAATTTCAAGATAACAAAGGATGATGATTTTATAAATTCAGATGCTCAGTTATCAGGCGTGACTGAAGATGTGGTAAGTAACCTTATAGATGCCACCTATGATGTAATGGACGAGTTAATCAAGCAATATGATAATTCTGGTGCATTTGGAAAAACTTTCACAGCTGGCCAAATAGCAATTGTTGGCTTAACCTATAAAACATTAACTAACTTAAAAGATGAAAGAATAACAAATGGAGATGTGGGATTTAGAGATGAGTTAGTTGCCGTTGGTCAAACTCTAGGTGAAGGTATATTTAGTGGCACAGCTGCATTAGCAGGTAGATTTATCCCGACTACCACTAATAGCCCAGGTAAAAATTTCTTAAAAAAAGCTGGTGCTGATATAGCTCTTGGCGTTGTAGCAGGTGAAGTCTATGAAGAATTAAAAATCCCAGGAACAGACTCAACTTCCAAAGATTTAGTAGGGGATTTATTAAGAGGAACTTACAATAATTTAAGAGATTTTTTCTTCAGTGAAAATAGTAGCAATAAAACTTTGGTTACTGATAACGAAAAAAACAATCTTAATAATTTAGATGGTTTTTCTGAAGTTATAATTACTAACGAAGAAGAGCAATCTCTTGATAATTATTCTATAAAACCAGGCGATACCATCTCTCAAATATCTCAAAATTTCGGAATTAGTGAAGAACAAATTATTAACAATAATCAATTTTTAATTGATGAAGGTAGAATTAGCAATAATGGTAATCACATCTTAATAAAACCTGGAGAAAAACTTAGCCTTGTTAATGAGCAAAATATATCTGATCTAAAACCAATAAGCTCAATCAATAATTCTTCTCTTCTTGATTTGGTTAATAATTATAAAATTATTGATAATAGTTTTTTTGATAATTTTATTAAAAAATATGATTCTATATTAGATAATGATTTTTTGAGTGATATTGGTGTTGAAGATCCTCTTAATTTCAATTTTGATACTACTTTAGCAATTCCTGATGTCTCTGATATTTTAACTGAAAATCTTTCTATAAAAGATGATGTTAAGATTAATTTTTTAAATAGCTCTTCTGGCAATATCTTTAATCAAGATTTTGACCAATTTCTTGATAGCCTAAACCTCAAACAATTAACACTTTTAGAAGTAAGTTCTGATCTAGATCAACTCTATGGATTGAAATCTTTAGGTAATGATAACTCTTCACTATCTTTAAAGCTCGCTGAAAACTGGCAGTCAAAAAAATTAAATCTCAATAACGATATTTTTAGTGTTGGTGGTGATATTGATAATGGCAGTCTAAATGTTAAAATCTCTGATAATGTTTATATTGAGGCTGATTGGTCAAATCCTGAATTTGAGCAAAATTATTATGGGGATTATTCTTTTGAGATTAGCTATAATTATGAAATTGGCCCTGATATTGAATCACATTTAGATAGTTTAAGCGATATTTATTCTCCCGATGAAGTAACTGAATTGGTTTATCAATTTTATAGTGATTATGAATTTATCAATGATGACTGGTCTTATCAATTACAAAGAGATCAAGAAGATTTTGTTGAAAACCTAAATGATGATATAAATCAATTTATCTTAGATAATCCGCTTATTTGGCGCAATGAAATTGATGATTTTGTTACTGGCTATGATAATGATTGGAGCTCAATGAATGATAGTATTATTGATCTTTGGTTTTCTGAAATTGATGGTTTGATTAGCGATTATTCTGATCTTGAATTTTATGATTTAGACTCGGTTAGCATAGATGTTGCAGATTATGATGTAACTCTTGAACATTGGGTGCCAGGTTATGATAGCGAGCATTTCTCATTTGATGATTGGTATGGTGTATTTGATGATAATAATAACGGCTATATTGATGTATATGAATATTATACAATAGATTTTATGGACATGGAAGATTATGTCCGTGAAGAAATGATTGATAGTGGTTTTTATGTTGATGATTGGGAAAATTTAAGCAGCGATATTGAAGATGGTTTTTGGAGTGAAGATAGCTTTAATACTGATTATTTTCTATCCGGCGAAAGCTACACTGAAATAATAGCCAATGCTGAAGTTTTTTATGATACGCAAATTTATGAGCTGCCAATTAGTGCCATGGATAATGCTCTTTATTTTCAATCCTATGCTTTAGATTTGGATTGGCAATGGCAACCAAGTGACATTGATTTTGAATATGGTTTTAATGGTAGCTTTGAAGATGAATTAGAAGATTTAACCAGATATTTTGAGCAATATGATTTAGAAGTTGGATTTGAGTCGCCATCATCAATAATTTATGATAATTCTAAGCATAAATCTTTGAGTTATAATTTTGTTGATTTAAGCAGTAACGCACCAACAAATCAAAATGATATAATCGCCTCTACTACTAATTCAGTAATAATAAATGCTGGAGATGGCTTTGATATTATCAATGGTAGCAATCAAGATGATGTCTTAAATGGTGAAGCAGGTGACGATCTGTTAATTGGCAATGCCGGAAATGATATTTTAAATGGTGGCCCTGGTGCAGATAGTTTTGTGTTTTTTTCTAATCAACTTTTTAACTCAACAATTAATGATGATAACGGCTTTGTTATTGTTGATAATAAGGTTATAGCGGGTTTAGCACAACAACAAGATATTAGTAATTTTTATAATCTTGGCGATAAATTAATTGAGTTAAATGATAGAAATTTAACAATTAATCTAACCAATGGCAGCAAGATTAATATTAATGAATTTAGCAATGGTGATTTTGGTATAAATTTAAATGACAATCCTGTAATCAATTTAACTGAAATTCAGGGCACTCTAAATCAAGAGCATATTATCGATATAATAAGCAGCACCTCAGATTCTGAAGAAAATATCACACTACACTCCATAACTCATCCACAAAATGGTGAAGCACAAATTGTTGAAGGTAAAATTCAATACACACCTAATCATAACTTCATTGGAATTGATAATTTACAATATTTAGTTGGTGATGGTAATGGCGGATTTATTAATAAAAATTTAGAAATTAAAACATTACCTACAAATAACGAAAATATTTCAGATAATAAACAAAATTATACTGGCAATGAAGATGAATCATTGCAGATATTAGTTTTTGCTAATATTGATAAGGATTTATTTTCTTCTTATAATTTACTAAATGATAAAGGCTATATCAAGCAACGAAATATAGCCATAATTGCAAATTCTGCTATAGTAAGTTATGACGAAGAAACGGGTTTTATAAATTACAATCCCAAGCAGAATTTTAATGGTTTAGATGAATTAAGATATAACATCATGGATAATGATGGCAATATCTTGGATAGTAAAATAGTGGATTTAGCAATTAATTCTATAAACGATATCCCAGCTGGTGCAGTTAAAAATCATAGCGTTAATTCAGGTCAGCAATTTACTATAAATCTAAATGACTATTTTTCTGATGCCGATGGTGATGACTTGACTTATTTGGTAAATGCCAAAAACCAAATAGGTCTTCCAAGTTTTATAAAATTTAACGAAATTACCAATGAATTGACAGGTCAGTTTAATGGCAGGGGAGCGTTAGAGATCGAAGTAATAGCTAGTGACGGCTTTGGTGGCATTTATCAAAACTCTTTCAAAATACAATCTAGCAATAGCGAGGCTCCTAAGAAGATTATAGATTTGCCAGAGGTTCGTGAAATTAATGGGACAGACAGCAATGATAATATACAAGCAATTACATCACAGCAAGATTTTATATCAGCTGGCGCCGGAGATGATGAGATAGCTTACACTCAAGATAATGTTTGGCAAGATTCTGGAAGCGAACAATTCTTTGCTTGGAATGTTTATAGTGGAGATATGGTCTCTGTAAATGGTAAACAACAATCTTTTGACTCATTTGACGGTGGAACTGGAAATGATACTTTAAATCTCACTGATGAAAATGATGTATTATTTCTTGATGATCCAGTTACAAGCTCACTTTCAAATTCTGCTAGAATATCAGGAATTGAAATAATTAATGGTGGACTTGGAGATGATATTATTGACCTATCTTCGCTTAATTATGAATATGGTGATGTTGAATTAAATGGCGGAGTTGGAGATGATGTTCTTTGGTCAAATAGTGGAGATGATACTTTGAATGGCGGAGGTGGCAATGATAATATTCAAGCTGGAAGTGGTAATGACATTTTAAATGGTGATGCTGGTGATGATGTCTTAAAAGGCTATGATGGAAATGACATACTAACTGGTGGGGCTGGATTAGATACTTTAACTGGTGGATTTGGCTTTGATTCTTTCAACTTTACAGCACTTGATGAATCGACAATCAACAGCTCTGACTTAATAACTGATTTTACTCAAGGCGATGATTCTATTAATCTTTCCAACTTTAGCTTCACAGCTATTCAGGAGGGAGAAGGGAGTAGCGCTATTCTTGGATATAGTTATGATCAAGAAAATGACATTACTACTATTGAAGATTCCGAATCTGATTTTGCCATTCAGTT
>Ga0209223_10005668_pt1 | contig 10916 bp, 6 predicted proteins | sample COG_06_FD_184750 | JGI IMG/M metagenome (GOLD analysis project Ga0209223, IMG submission 184750) | Pelagic Microbial community sample from North Sea - COGITO 998_met_06 (SPAdes) (version 2) | ecosystem: Environmental > Aquatic > Marine > Neritic zone/Coastal water | place: Helgoland, sampling...
TCTTGGTGTCTAGTTTAACACATTCTGCAGCCTCTTTTACGTCATGTACTCGTAAAATAGTTGCTCCATTTCGCAATGCAATTATATTTGCAGCAATAGTTCCATTAAGTGATTCTTGAGGACTGATTTCAAGCAGCTTATATATCATAGACTTTCTTGAAACACCTGCTAGTATCGGAACGTTAAGTAGTTGAAAGTGATTTAACTTACCTAATATTTCATAGTTGTGCTCAAGTGTTTTTCCAAAGCCAAACCCTGGGTCAATAATAATATCAATTACTCCTTTTTTTCTAAGCGTATTTATCTTTTCAGAGAAGTAATGTGTGATTTCCTGTATAATGTTTTTATAGTTTGGATTGTTTTGCATTGTTTCAGGAGTTCCTTGCATGTGCATTAAAATGTAAGGAACTTGTTTTTCTGCAACCACAGAAAACATATTTTCATCCAGATCTCCAGCTGAGATATCGTTTATTATTGCTGCGCCTGCTTCAATTGCTTTTTTAGCAACATTGCTGCGAAATGTATCAATTGATATAATAGTATCAGGAAAAGCTATTAAAACAGCTTCAATTACGGGTATTGTTCTATTCAGTTCTTCTTGTTCTGTAACTTCATCAGCTCCTGGACGCGATGAGTATCCTCCTATGTCAATAACTGTAGCTCCTTCTTTCAGGTGCTTTCTTACCTGAGTTATGGCAGTCTCAACAGAGTTGTTTTTCCCACCGTCATAAAAAGAATCAGGTGTTACGTTAATAATTCCCATAACCAAAGGAGAAGAGATATCAATAAGTCTCCCTTTGCAATTTATGGTTGTTTTATTATTTTTTTGAAGCACACCTCAAAAGTAAAAACATTTATATTGAAAAGGTATCTTTGTTGTTGTAAAAAAATAGGTAAGGTATAATATGGAAGCGTATTTTAAAAATATCATCTGTCAAGCTACAGGAGCTTCTTCGGTATATGAAATAGAAGAAATACAAAGTCTTTGGAGTGGTTATGGAAAAATACTTAGAATTGGTTTAGTTGGCTCGATTTATAAGTCAATTGTTGTAAAGTATATTAAATCCAGTGAAGTAATTATGCATCCTAGAGGTTGGGATACTGATTTTTCTCACCAAAGAAAGGTTAAGTCTTATGAGGTGGAGTCTGAATGGTATTTGAATTGGAGTTCTCGATGTAATGAGTCGTGCAGGGTTCCTAATTGCTTTGCTGTAGAATCATTTGAGAATGAAGTTTTAATTGCACTAGAAGATTTAAACGAAACACAATTCTGTGAAACTAGAGTAGAGGTAAGTCTAATAGAAATTAAAGCTTGTTTGAGTTGGTTAGCAGGCTTTCATGCCCGATTTATGAAGGAGGAACCCCGAAATTTATGGGAACAAGGAACCTATTGGCATTTAAAAACACGCCAAGATGAATTAGCTAAGATGAAGGATTCACCTCTGAAAGAAAACGCATTTTTAATTGATGAAAAATTATATCAAAGTTCTTTCAAAACAATTGTGCATGGTGATGCTAAATTAGCCAATTTTTGTTTTACTAAAGATGGTCGTAGGTCTGCGGCAGTAGACTTTCAGTACGTTGGTGGTGGCTGTGGAATGAAGGATGTAGCTTATTTTTTGGGAAGTTGTTTGACCGAGGAAGAATGTGATAGTCAAGTGCCCGTTTATTTAGATTTTTATTTTAAAGCATTGGCTCAGAATTTAGATAATGATAAATTTTACTTTCAAGATATTGAAAGCGAATGGAGGGAGTTATTTCCGTTTGCTTGGGCAGATTTTCATCGATTTTTAAAAGGATGGAGTCCATCACATTGGAAAATTAATGATTACAGTGAAAGGATTACTCGAGGAGTGATTGAGTCGTTTGAGTAAAAGTAAAAAGTTAGACTAATTGTCAATAAGTTTAACGCATTACTTGGCTGCAACTTCCGTTTGAAATATATATCTTCACGCCTTAATTAATTGAATGATAATTACAATGAGGAATACATTGCAACAATACGATGAAGCTCTTGCCAAGTGTAAGGACATATTCAGTAAAAAAACAACTGATTATGGAACAGCTTGGAGGATTTTGAGAACGAGTTCTTTGACGGATCAAATTTTCATTAAAGCAAATCGGATTAGAACCATTCAGGAAAATGGATTAAGCAAAGTAGACGAGGGAATTGAGCCAGAGTTTATTGGGATTATTAACTATTGCATCATGGCAATTATTCAATTGGAATTGGATGGTGATGATAGAATGGAATTGGAAACTGAAGAAACTGTTAATTACTATCGCAAATTTGCGCAAGCTGCGAGGACATTAATGGAGGACAAGAATCATGATTATGGTGAAGCTTGGAGAGATATGCGAATTTCGTCTTTGACAGATCTTATCTTAATGAAGGTATTACGGGTAAAACAAATAGAAGATAATAAAGGTAAAACCCTTATTTCTGAAGGGATTGACGCTAACTATTATGACATGATTAACTATGCACTTTTTGCGTTAATTAAAATTTCGGAAGGAGAATAGTTAAGGTTTTGTTAAAGCAATCTAAGAAGGTGGGAATGTTATTATTTTTGACCTTAAGCGTGCAATAAACTTTAAATAACTAACAATGAATGATAATTTAAAAAATACTATCGCTGAAGGCATCAGTCTGGATAGGAATAGGAGAATAGTTTGGGTAATTAGAATAATAGTTGCTGCGGTATTTATTTTGTCAGCGGTTGGGAAGCTTTCAATTGATAGTTTGTTAGATAAGCCTTTGTTTGCACTGCAAAATTTTGAACGAAATTTCTTGGTTAATGGAATTGGGATGGGTTACGATATGGCTAAAATTCTGTCTAGACTTTTGATTGGTTTAGAGTTTTCTCTTGCTGTATTAATTTTATTACCATTTTCTCTGAAGAAAGTTGTATTCCCAGCTATTATAGGGCTTTTGGGAGTGTTTTCAATTCATCTATTTATTCAAGCTATCGGAGGTGAATCTAGTAACTGCGGTTGCTTTGGAGAGTTAATTCCTATGACTCCATTGCAGGCATTGATTAAGAACCTGATAACAATTGGCTTACTAATACTTCCATTAACCATTCTGAAAGATGGCTTAGTGGAAAAAAAGAAGTTTAGCTTGGTAGTCTATTTGAATTTGATTGTCTGGATATTGATGTTTGTATTCTTGCCATTTGGTGCTTCCAGCACTGCAGTTACTAAAGAAAAAGAACAAGATTTAAACCAATTCGGTGTAGATTCTGTTGTCCATGTGGAGTCCGGATATTCAGGCTATTTTGAAGATATTGACGAGGGTGAAAAACTTTTGTGTTTCTTTTCACCCACATGCGAGCATTGTCAAGAGACTGGAAAGATACTTTCGGATTTGCGCTCTAAAGATCCAGAGGTGTTTCCTGAAATTAGAATTTTATTCATGGATGAAGCTGGAGATGGATCTCCAACAGATATTGAAGCCTATTTTGCAATCATAGGAACTGAATATCCTTATAAAGTCCTTTCGATTGAAGAATATATTCCCGTGTTTTGGGAGGATCATAATTTTCCAGGTGTAAAATACCTCAACCATGGAAAAGAGGTTGCTTACTATAGCGGGACCGAGGATCAAAAGTTTGACTATGAGGAAATCTTTGATATTGATGAATTAGCGGAAGAAATCAGAAAGAATAAATAGTTTATTAAACCCTTTACATCAGTACTTTTTATATTTTATAATGCTCAGCATTCTAATAGAAGGAAAAATTATTGGCTATATAAGTCCTGTATTGTATATTTGGAAAATACTGTGTTAAATACTTATTTCTTTTGACACAGATTAAAAAGAAGGTGTGGTTAAGTATATAGTTAAAAAGATTCTCTACGGTTTTTTAGTTCTTTTTGGGGTAGTTACCGCTATTTTCTTTTTATTTAGCGCGAAACCAGGAGATCCTGCATTAATGGCAGGAGGGAACCATGCGACTGCTGAAGTGATTCAAAATATCAGAAAAGATTTAGGACTTGATTTACCTCTTTTCGAAAGATATGCCTTGTACCTTAATGATCTATCACCTGTCTCAATTCATAATAAAAATATTAAGGGCAGTCATGTTTACCTAGACTCAGTAAAATACGACGCTTCTGTATTGATGTCTTTTTCAGAAAATCGTGTTCTTGTTTATAAAACACCATATCTCCGGCGATCCTACGAGACAAAAAGAGCAGTTTCTGATGTGGTTTTTGAGAAATTGCCAAATACAGTTGTTTTAGCATTTGCGGCTATGTTTTTTGCAACACTAATAGGAATTGCGTTAGGTATTCTCTCAGCAGTTAATAAAGGTTCATTTTATGATAATTCTAGTTTTATTATTGCCGTTACAGGCATGTCAGCGCCTTCCTTTTTTATGGCAACAATCATTTCAACGGTTGGTGGGTTAAAATGGGCGGAGCAAATGGATTTACCTGCATTTCCATTGATGACTCTTCTTTTAGGATTGATAATTGGGATTATTACTTATTTCAGGAATAATAATAAACTTTCTAAAACCTTAAAGTTTAGCTTTAGAAGTTTTTTAGGCATGGGAATTAAAGGTTTTTTTATTGGTGGAGGAGTATGGCTTCTTTATATAATTGGGTTTAGTATTTTCAATTATGGTGATGTTCCACTTATTGGCAAAACATTTCCTTTCCCCGGAACTGGATTGGAACCGGTTGGATCTTTAATTGGTATAGATGATTTTACAGGAGAAGATAGATACTATTGGGAGAATTTAATCTTACCAGCATTGACTTTAGGTATTCGTCCTTTAGCAATTATAACGCAGCTTACAAGAAGTTCATTATTAGATGTATTGTCTCAAGATTATATTAGAACAGCAAAAGCAAAAGGTTTGTCATTTTACTCGATTATTTTTAAACATGCTTTAAAAAATGCACTGAACCCTGTTATTACAGCAGTTTCTGGTTGGTTTGCTTCATTGCTTGCAGGTGCAGTATTTGTAGAGCGTATTTTTGGCTGGGATGGAATAGGTAGTGAACTGATTAATGCTTTGCAAAAGGATGACCTGCCAATTGTTATGGGTGCTGTCATTGTAATTTCTGCATTTTTTGTTTTTATAAATATTTTGGTAGATATTAGTTATGGGGTTTTAGACCCAAGAGTTAGGTTATCATAGATTAGTTGAATGAGAAAAAGAATAGTAGTTGGAAACTGGAAAATGAATATGAACAATAGCGCTGCACATTCGCTATTTCAATCCTTGAATAATGCTGAAATAGTAAGTTCTACAAAAATTATTATTGCACCACCTTCCGTTTATTTAAGTGGTTTTTCTAGTAATAAGTCTAAAAATATTTATCTGGCAGCTCAAAATTGTTCAGACAATGAAAATGGTGCTTATACTGGTGAGATTTCTGCTTCTATGTTGTATTCTATTGGAGTCGGATATAGTTTGGTTGGGCATTCTGAAAGAAGGCAATATCAAAATGAATCAGATTTATTATTAAAACAAAAGATTAATGTTCTTATAGAGAATAAGGTCATACCAATCTTTTGTTGTGGAGAAAACTTAGATAAAAGAGAGTCTGGTGATTTCTATAAAGTAATTCAATCTCAACTAGAAAATTCATTATTCCATTTATCAAATAGTGAAATCAAAGAGGTTGTAATTGCCTATGAACCCGTTTGGGCTATTGGTACAGGCGTTACAGCTTCACCTGGCCAAGCTCAAGAAATTCATGCTTTTATTAGAAGTTTATTGGTTGAGAGGTACTCATTGGAAACTGCAGAGGAGATTTCCATCTTATATGGAGGGAGTTGCAACGCTTCCAACGCTAAAGAACTCTTTATGAATAAAGACGTGGATGGAGGTTTGATTGGCGGCGCTGCTTTGGATGTAGATTCATTTTCGGCTATTATCAAATCTTTTTAATATAACTAGATTTTATTTATGGGGTACATTGAAGTTTGCTATAAACTAGAACCACTTTTACCTGCAAGGGAAATCTTATATGCAGAATTAGGAGATAGGGGCTTTGAAGCTTTCGAAGATACGCTGAATGGAGTTAAAGCATACATAAAGAAAGAGAAGTTCTCTAAATCTTTATTGAAAGATTTAAACATACGTAGAATTGAAGGACAAAAGATAGAGGTTGATATAATAACAATAGCAAACCAAAATTGGAATGCCTTATGGGAAAGTAACTTTGACCCTATTGTAATTAACTCCAATTGTATTATTCGCGCACCTTTTCATGCTGTATCTAAAGTGGAATATGATATAATAATTTCGCCACAAATGTCTTTTGGAACTGGACATCACGAAACCACTTTCTTAATGTCAAAAGAGTTGTTTTCAATTGATTTGAAAAGCATTGATCTTCTGGATATGGGCAGTGGAACCGGGGTGCTTGGGATTTTGGCAGAGAAATTGGGAGCAAAACATGTTAAAGCTATAGATATTGAAGAAGGCGCTTTTCTAAATACGATTAATAATTGTAAACTTAATAACACCAAAAATATTATTGTTGAAAAAGGTGACTCTAAATTATTGTACGACAGCTTATTTGATGTTATTTTAGCTAATATTAACAAAAATATTCTTTTGCAAGATATGTCAGTATATTCTAACTGTCTTAAAGTAGAAGGGAAGCTACTCCTGAGTGGTTTTTTTACTACAGATATAGATGAACTGCGAAACGCAGCATCTAATAATGGATTGAAGTTTGTTAAAATGCAGGAAAAGAACAACTGGGCAATGCTAATGCTCGAAAAACTTTAAGTATGAACAAGCTACTTATAATACTCTTCTATTTTTTTTTGAGCACTGCCATATTTTCACAATATCATAATTTCACGTCTGAACCTGAGGCATATTTTAAAGATGCAGAATCTTATTTGGCTTTCGTAAACAAATCTGATGCTAAAGAATTTATGAAAGAGTTCGAGCCGGTTTGGCTTGGGACTGAATTGATCCCAGAGCAGAGGGCTCAAGTATATACAACTTCAAATTTAATGTCTGAAAAGAAGTTGAAACCATATCCTGATTTTAAGAACTATTTATCAGCAATAATGAATTTCGTTAGTTCTGGTAAAACAAATGATGATTTTAATGCTTGGCATGAAACCTTAATAGCTGTATTGGATGGTAATAATAAAAAGCGAACCTCTAAATATTTAGAAACTTGTAATAATTTGTTTGATGGAAATGTTATATTTAAATCAAGTTCAACTACTTGGAAATCAAGTGGTAATAGGTTTAAGTTCACCTACGATAAAGAGCCGGTAATTGTATTTGAAGAAATGAATTTGAAATGCTATTCTAAAAACGATAGTTCAGTATTGTATAATACGAAGGGAGTCTATTTTCCTATGACATCCACTTGGTTAGGCGAAAATGGGAGTGTAACTTGGGAAAGAGCAGGTTTAGAAAAGGAAGAAGTATATGCAGATGTTAAAGGTTATAAGATTAGTATGAAAAGTGCTGGTTTCACTGCAGATTCTGTTTTGTTTTACAGTAAGTATTTTGAAAATCCTATTCTAGGGAAGGTTTCAGAAAATGTTTTATCAAATAGGGGTATAGAGAAAGTAACTTATCCCAATTTTGAGTCGTACGATAAACGTTTATTGATTAAAAACATTTTCGAAGATGTTGATTACGAAGGGGGATTTACTATTAGAGGGCAAAACCTGCTTGGCGCAGGTACAAATGAAGAGTTAGCAAAAGTAATATTCCACTATAAAGATAAAGAATTTATAATTTCAGAATCTATTATATTTACTATCAATGCTGATAATATTACAGCTGAAAGAGCAAAAATTAAACTTTTTATAGAAGAAGATTCTATAACACATCCTGGTATCTCATTCACATATAATAATAATTCGAAACAATTAGGGCTTGTAAAAGGGGGGCAAGGTATTTCAATTTCACCCTATCACAATTCATACCATAAGTTAGATATGTATTTTGAAGCTTTGACCTGGAAAGTAGGTGATCCCGTAATTGAATTTGGAGCTCTATACGGAAGTTCTGATACCGCTGCTAATTTCGAATCATTCAATTTTTACGACCGAGGAATGTATGATCGATTGAGTGGTTTAGGTAATAACCCACTGGTAATGTTTAAAATACATGCTAATAAAATGCAATCTGATATATTAGAAGTTTCTGATTTGGCTACAGCAATGAGAAAAACAGTTTCGGGCTTGGAACCATTGCTTTATGAATTAACTATATTAGGTTTTATTTCATACGACCAAGAAAAGAAACTAGTCTACATTAAAGAAAAACTTTATCATTACATTGATGCTAGAAAAATGAAACGGGATTATGATGTTTTGGATATTGCGTCAGAATCTCAAAAAAATGCGTCCTTGAATTTGACAACTAATGATTTATTAATTAGAGGAGTCAGAAAAGCAACTTTAAGTGATGTGCAATATGTTAAAATTTTCCCAAAAGATAGAGAACTGATAGTTAAAAAGAATCGGAATATTCAATTTGCAGGGATTATTAATGCAGGAAGAACAGAGTATTTTGGTAAAAACTTCATGTTTAATTATAATGATTTTAAATTGAACTTGATTGAGTGCGACTCGATGAGAGTCCGGGTGAGAAACCTGGAAAATCCTTATGGCAGGCCACAAAGATTGTTCTCTACTATCGAAGGAGTAAGGGGTGAAATCGAAATTGATGCTGCTAGTAATAAGTCAGGAACCGATACCTCAAAACATGAATACCCCATATTAAATTGCACTAAAAAGACATATGTTTTTTATGATAAAGATAATATTCAAAAAGGCGCATATAAGCGAGATGTATTTAAATTTATTCTAGAGCCTTTCGTTATGGATAGTTTGGATAACTTTTCGAATCAAGGGTTGGCATTTGATGGGACATTTATATCAGCAGGTATATTCCCGGAATTTGAAGAGAAATTGCGATTACAAAAAGATTATTCATTAGGTTTTATTAGAGAAACACCTAGCGATGGATTCAAGATATATGGAGATCAAGCCACTTATGATAATCAGATTAGATTAAGTAATAAGGGTCTTCAAGGTACAGGAGAAATAAATTTCTTAACTTCTCATGCGGTGTCTAATGAAATAACATTTCTTCCAAAAACAGTTAAAGCCCTGGCTCAAGAGTATACAAATACAAGACAAGAAGCTGCTGGTGAATTGCCAGAGGTTCCATTAGTTAAAGGAGTTGACGTGGAAGTTGTTTATATACCAAAAGAGAAAGTTCTTTATGCTGAAAGTAAAGAAAGTCACTTAGTTTTCTTTGATAATAAAGATGCAGAATTAGAAGGTATATTAGCATTGCGTCCTGAGGGAATGACAGGAGAGGGAACTATGTTTTTCGGTAAAGCAACAATGCTTTCTTATGGATATAGTTACGGATTGAATGTAATCGATGCAGATACTGCAGAATTTAAAGTTTTGACTGCGGATTTGGCCGCTACATCATTTAAAACAGTAGATGTTAACGCACATGTGGATTTCGTATCAAGATTGGGAGAGTTTAAATCAAATAAGGGGTCTTCTGCGGTTGAGTTTCCAGAAAATCAATATATCTGTTATATGAATGTATTCAAATGGGAAATGGAATCTGGCGATATAGACATGGAGTCTAGTGATCAGAGCATAACAACAATTGATTCAGATTTAGAATTAACAGGCTCCAATTTCTTCTCTACGCATCCAGATCAAGACTCACTTGAGTTCAAATCGCCAAAGGCTAGTTTTGATACAAAGAAGAAGAAATTGATATGCGATAAAATCATTTATATAAATATTGCTGATGCTAAAATACACCCAGATTCAGGAAGGATTATTATTCATAAGAAGGCTAAGATGGAAACATTGAAAAATGCAATAATAATAGCCAATAATATCACGAGATATCATGAGATATACGATGGGACGGTTGAAATAAAAGCAAAAAATGATTACACGGCTTCTGGGTTTTATAACTATGTAGATGAGGTGAAAAATGAGCAGAAGATATACTTTTCAAATATTCATCCAGATACAACGCATCAAACTTATGCAAAAGGAACGATTGATGATCAAGCTGGGTTTAAGTTGAGTCCTCAATTTGAATATAATGGCGAAGTGGAGATGTTCGCTGCTTTTAAAGAACTTACTTTTAAAGGAGAGACCAGAATAGCTCATGATTGCGATGGTTTGGAAAGAAGTTGGATGAGTTTTGAAGCTGCATTAGATCCTGCAGATATTTTCATTCCAGTAGCAAAAGAATTGACTGACATTGAAGGAAATCCAATAGGGGCTGGTCTTGTCATGAATAATGATTCTATTGCATTATATTCAACTTTCCTGTCTAAAAAAGCTAAAAAGACACATATCGATGTGATGACAGCTGATGGGTTTTTACACTACGATAAAAGCAGGAAAGAGTATCAGATATCTAATATGGATAAATTGAAAGAAAAGTCTTTGCCGGGTAAATATGTAAGTTTAAATGTTGAAAGCTGCAAGCTTCAAGGGGATGGTGAATTTAATTTTGGAGTAAACCTAGATCAGGTGGAACTGCTTTCGATTGGTGAGATAGATTATAACCCTATTAAAGCTGAATTAACAATTAAATCGAGTGTCTCGGTAAAATTTCCATTTAATAACCTTGCATTGGAAAAAATGGCAAAACATATTTCGGAATATCCCGGTTTATCGGCATTAGATTTAGATAACTCAACTTATGAGAAATCTTTGAGAGAGCAAGTAGATCTCGAAGTAGCAGATAAAATTGTGTCTGATTTAACTATTCATGGAAAAGTGAAGAAATTCCCTGAAGCATTAGAAACTCAAATCAACCTAGCAGATATACGATTTAAATGGGAGGCAAATAGAAAAGCTTATGTTAGCTATAGTGATATTGGAATAGCTAATCTGGATAAAAAACAAGTTTTCAAATACG
>Ga0209223_10005669_pt1 | contig 10915 bp, 10 predicted proteins | sample COG_06_FD_184750 | JGI IMG/M metagenome (GOLD analysis project Ga0209223, IMG submission 184750) | Pelagic Microbial community sample from North Sea - COGITO 998_met_06 (SPAdes) (version 2) | ecosystem: Environmental > Aquatic > Marine > Neritic zone/Coastal water | place: Helgoland, sampling...
ACTAAGACCAACCAAAATTTATGTAAAAGAAGTTTTAAATCTAGTCGATAATAATCTTTTAAATGGATGCTCAAATATAACAGGTGGTGGACTAGCAGATAACATTAAAAGAGTTATTCCAGATGGGTTTGTTGCTGAAATAGATTTAAATAAAATTAAAACAAAAAAAATTTTTAAATGGTTGAAGCATAATAATATTGAAGACAAAGAAATGTTAAAAACATTTAATTGTGGAGTTGGTTTTTGTTTAATAATCCGACCAAAAAATTTAAAAAAAGTTACAAAATTTTTTTCAAAAGAATTTAAACCTTATGTTATTGGAAAAATAACAAAAGGAAAAAATAAAGTTAAACTTAATGGAAAAATTGACTGGTCTTAAAAAAATAAAAACTGCAGTTTTTATTTCAGGAACAGGAAGTAACCTAAAAAATATAATAAAATTTTCAAAAATTAAAAAATCTCCTATTTCGATAGATCTAGTAGTTTCTAATAGTCGTCTTGCAAAAGGCTTAAAATATGCAGATCAATTCAAGATTAAAAAAAAAATATATAATTTTAAAAGTTACAAAGAGGCCGAAAAAAAAATATCTCTGTTATTAAGAAAAGAAAAAATAAAATTAGTTTGCTTAGCCGGTTTTATGAAAATTTTATCTAAAAAATTTATAAAAAAATTTGATGGAAAAATTATTAATATTCATCCCTCTTTGCTTCCTAAGTATAAAGGTCTCAACACCCATAGTAGAGCAATTAATAACAAAGATAAATTGGCCGGTTGTACAGTTCACTTTGTAACTGCAAAATTAGATTCTGGAAAAATAATACTGCAAAAAAAAGTTAAGATAGTAGCACGAGATAATCCTACTTCTTTGGCAAAAAAAGTTTTGAAACAAGAGCATAAATTATACCCTGCTGCTATTATGAAAATTTTTAATTAATCTTTAAAAAAGAAATCAATTTCTATTTTTGCATTTTCAACACTATCAGAACCATGAACAGAGTTTTTATCTATAGAAATTCCATATTTTTTTCTTATAGTTCCTTCTGCTGCATCTTCTGGTTTAGTTGCACCCATTAATTCTCTATTTCCTAAAACTGCATTTTCTTTTTCAAGCACCATCACAACTATTGGTCCTGATGACAAATATGTGCATAAATCATTATAAAAAGGCTTTGTTTCATGAATTTTATAAAATTGCTCTGCTTCAGATTTTGCTATTTGAATTTTTTTTTCTTTAACGATATTGAAACCTTTATTTTTAAACATTTCCTTAATTTCATTATCCAAATTTCTTTCTACTGCGTCAGGTTTAATAATCGATAATGTTTGTTCCATATTACTCATAATCATCCTCTATTAGTTTGTTTAATAATCTTACTCCGTAACCTGTTGCTCCACCTGAGTTTAAAGCTCCACCATATTTAGAAAAGGCCATACCAGCTATATCTAAATGAGCCCAGGGTGTCTTGTTTAGAATAAATCTTTGTAAAAATTGTGCAGCAGTCGTTGATCCTGCTCCTCCAACATAATTTATATTTTGCATATCAGCATTTTTTGAGTCTATAAGTTTATCAAAGTTTTTATGTAGAGGCATTCTCCATAATTTCTCATCAACTTTTTCACCTGCACTTAATAATTGTTTTGATAATTTATCATCATTTGAAAACAATCCAGCATATTCAGATCCTAATGAAACTATTATAGCACCTGTTAAAGTTGCTAAATCGACCATAAATTTAGGTTTAAATTTTTTCTCAGTAAATGTTAAAGCATCAGCTAAAACCAATCTACCTTCTGCATCAGTATTTAATATTTCTATTGTTTTACCACTGTAAGATTTTACAATATCTCCAGGTCTTTGAGCATTACCTCCTGGCATATTTTCTACAAGCCCTACAACACCAACCGCATTAACTTTTGCTTTTCTCAATGCTAGATTTTTCATTAGACCAACCACTGTAGCCGAGCCTGCCATATCATAAGTCATATCTTCCATAAATTTTGCAGGTTTTAATGAAATACCACCTGTATCAAAGCAAACTCCTTTACCAACAAATGCTAAAGGATTAGAATTATTTTTTGCTCCATTCCATTCCATTGTTACAAGATATGATCCTCGAATACTTCCTTGTCCCACACCCAGTAAAGCATTCATTCCTAATTTTTTTAATTTTTTATCATCATAGATACTTATTTTTAAACCATATTTTTTAAGAGAACTTAATCTTCTTGCATACTCATCTGGATGTAAAATATTTCCTGGCTCAGAAACAAGATCTCTTGCAAAAAAAGTTCCTTCTTCTAATGCTTTAAATCTTAATTGATTTTGAGTGGATATTTTATTTTTATTTCCAATGATATTAATAGAAACAAGTCTTTTATCTTTTTTTGATTTGTAAATATTGAATTCGTAAGATCTTAATTTTAATCCATGAAGGAAATATCCTACAAAATTATCAATTTTATTATTTATAGTATCTGAATTTAGTAAATAATCATTTTTTTTATCATAATTTATATGGCCATGAAATTTAGCTCCTAAATTTTCAATATCAGAAGTTTTTAAATCTTTTTTAATAGACACTAAAAATATCGTTTTTTTTGAATTAATTTCAAAAAAAAGAAGCTCTTTTTTTAAATCACTATTTTTTAATAAATCAGATATGTAATCAAACTCTGCATCAGAAAGATGTTTTTTTAAACCATTAATATTGAATTTTTCATCAGTAAATAGGATAAGATTAGCTGAGGATTTTTTTTCGCTGTTATTTTTATAATTAATCTGTATCGACATAAATTTTTAAATACACTCTCTGCGTGTTCGTGCTATATATGTAGAAAAATTATATATTTCAATGAAAAAATTGCTATTTCAAAAGTTTCTTAATGATAATTTCAGAATATTTTCATTTATTATTTTATCTTTTGGCTCAATTGTATGGATATTACAATCTGTAAACTATTTAGATTTTGTAACAGAAGACGGGCATGGTTTTAAAGTTTATTTTTACTACACAATCCTAAATTTTCCAAAAATTATTCATCGAATTCTCCCCTTCGCCTTTTTTATTAGTTTGTTTTATCTAATTGTTCGTTATGAAGAAAATAATCAATTATTAATTTATTGGATACATGGTGTAAAAAAAATTCAGTTAGTAAACTCGATAATCATATATTCTATATTATTAGCTCTTTTACAAATGATCTTAGGTGGGTTCATAGCTCCTAAAACTCAAGATATGGGTAGATCTTTTATCAGAAGTTCGAATATAGATTTTTTTCCTTCTATTGTTAGGCCTGGAAAATTTGTTGATGCTATAGAAGGCTTAACTATTTTTGTAGAGAAAGAAAATAAGAAAGGTATTTATGAAAATATATATTTAAAAGATGATTTGACTAAAGAATTAAATGATTTTAAATCCCAAATTATCTTTGCAAAGAAAGCTGAGCTAATTAACACAAATGAGAAAAGATTTTTCAAATTAACTAATGGTAGACTAATTAAAATCAATAATAAAAAAATAGATGTTTTTGAATTTAAAAATATTAATTTTGACTTATTAAAATTTGGTACAAAAACGACTACATATCCAAAAATTCAGGAAGTTAGTACCAAGATCTTAATAAGATGTTTAGTTTATGAGTATAAAAACGAATTAAAAAAATTTAAAGATACTAATTATTTAAGTTGTAATAAAAATCAAGTCAATAAAATCATAGAAGAAGTTTTTAAAAGATTTTTTTTACCAGTTTATATTCCTTTAATTTCATTATTTTCATGTTTTTTATTTTTAAAATCTAAAGAAAATAAAGAATACAAGTTTTTAAAAAATACATTATTTATGATAATATTTTTTATTATTATCATTTCAGAAATTTCATCGAGAGTCTCTTCTACCAATATGATGAGTCTAATATTTTTTGCATCCTTACCTATTGTATGTTTTATTTTTGCATATTTTATTTTGAATAAAAAACTTAATTATAAGATTTAACCATGATAAATGTTTATAAAAAATATTTGATTAAAAAGTTTCTTAAAAAAATATTCAATGTTTCAATAGTTTTTTTATTTTTAATAGTAATATTAAATATTTTTGAAGAAATTTCTTTTTTTGAAAAGTCAGAAGTTAATTTTATGACTCCCTTTCTTCTTACTTTTTTAAATTCTTCTTCAATCTTGTTTGAAATTTTTCCATTTATTTTTTTAATTTCTTCTTTATTATTTTTTCTTAATTTAATTAATGATAACGAACTTGAGGTATTTAAAGTTAATGGATTAAGTAATCTAAAAATAATTAAAATATTATTTTTTACATCAATGGCTCTTGGTTTATTTTTGATTATTTTTTTTTATAGCTTTTCATCTAAGTTAAAATTCATATATTTAGACATGAAAAATAATCATACAACTGATGGGAAATATTTAGCCATGATTAACGAAAATGGGATATGGATTAAAGATGAAATTAATGAGAACGTTTACATAATCAATGCTAAATTAATTAATAATCAAAAATTAAAAACTGTTTTAATAACTACATTTAATAGTGATTATGAGTTAGAAAATTTGATTAGATCTGATTCAATTGATATCACTAAAAATGAATGGTTAATTTTAGACCCTATTATTGCAAAAGATCACAAATATATCATTCAGGATAGTATTTTAAAATTAGAAACCCATTTTAATTTTGCAAAAATTAATGAGTTGTTTAGCGACTTAACGTCCTTAAATATATATCAATTAAATAAATTATCTAAAGATTATGAGAGATTGGGTTATTCAACGACTGAGGTGCGTGTTCATTTAAATAAAATTTACACATACCCAATTTATTTTTCTATAATGACTATTTTTTCAAGTATAATTATGCTTAATATTAGGAGAAATAGACCAATGATCTTTTATTTAATACTAAGTATTTTTCTTTCAGTGATTATATATTATTTAAATTTTTTATCGAATATTCTAGGAGAAAATGGCAGAGTTCCAGTTGTAGCTTCATCTTTAATGCCACTTTTTTTATTAACAATCATTATTTCTATTGGATTAATTAGAATAAATGAAAAATAAATTTTTTTTCACTTTTCTGTATGTATTTTTGTTTGCACTTAGCAACGTTTCAGGAAATGAAATTACTTTCGAGACAGAAAAAATTGAAATTTTAGATAACGGCAATAGAGTAAAAAGTTATCAGGGTATTGCAAATTCTACCGATCATGGTTTGACAATTGAGGCCGATAACTTTGATTACAATAAAATTGATAATATTTTAGTCGCTTCCCAAGATGCTGTGGCACTAATTAATGAAAAAAATATAATTATTAACGCTAATAAATTTATTTATAATAAAAATTTATCACAATTAAGTGCGATTGGAAACGTTGAGGTTTATGATACATCAAACAATGTTTCATTAATTTCTGATAAAATGCTTTATCATATTGATCTTAATAAGATTATTTCAGAATCACCCTCTCGTATTAAAGATGAGCTTGGAAATTTATTTATAAGCCAAAATTTTATTTATACTTTAAATGATTATTTAATAAAATTCGATGATTTAGAGTTTATAGATATTGAAAAAAATAAAACCCAAATTATCAAAGCCTATGTAAACACAAAATCTAAAAAAATAATTGGAAAAGATATTCTGCTTGATTTTAATAATAAAACTTTCAATAAAAACAATGAGCCAAGATTAAAAGGTAACTCAATCATCAGCGATGGTAATAACAGTATCATCACAAAAGGTGTATTTACTACTTGTAAAAAAAACGACAATTGTCCTCCATGGCAATTATCTGCAAAAGAAATAAAGCACAACAAAAGTAAAAAAATGATTTATTACAAAGATGCATGGCTAAAAATTTACGACAAACCAGTTTTTTATTTTCCAAAGTTTTTTCACCCAGATCCTACAGTAAAAAGGCAGTCGGGCTTTCTAATGCCTGCATTTAAAGGTTCTAGTAATCTTGGTGGTGCGTTCCATATTCCTTACTATCATGTAATATCTGATAATAAGGATTTCACTTTAAAGCCTAGAATTTATTCTGAAGAAAAATTATTATTACAATCGGAATACCGACAAGTAAATTCTAGTTCAAATCACTTAATAGATTTTAGTCTTTTAAATGGATCGGATATAGCTAGCAAAAGCCATTTATTTGTGAATAGCAATAAACAATTAGATTTTGCTTATTTTGAAGAAAGTGATTTAAATTTCAAATTAGAACAGGTTACAAATGACACTTATTTGAAAACTTATAATGTTCGGTCGCCTATAATTGATAAACAAGATTCTTTAGAAACTTCTTTTAAAATTGACGCTGTTAATGATGATCTTGCATTAGACTTAGAATTTAAAGTCTATGAAGATTTATCTGCTAAAAATAATGATAGATATGAATATGTACTTCCTAATTATAATTTACTTAAAGAATTTAAAGAAAGTGATCAATTAAACGGGATTTTCTCTTTAAATTCCAATGGATCATTAAGAAATTATGATACAAACGTTCATGAAAAAGTTTTGATAAATGATCTTTTTTTTAATTCTAATTCTAAATTTAATAACAGAGGAGTTAAAAGCAATTACACTCTTTTGTTAAAAAATACAAATACAGATGCTGAGAATTCATTAAAATATGAACAAAATGCTAATCATGATTTGTTGTCATTATTTGAATATAATTCATCATATCCTCTTAAAAAGGTAACAGAAAAATATACGAATGTTCTCAAGCCTAAAGTTTCTTTAAGATACAGTCCGCACAATTCAAAAAATATGAGAAACGAAGAAAGAAGAATAGACACAAGAAATATTTTTTCTTTAAATAGAATTTCGGCAAACGATACTATTGAGGGTGGTGCTTCACTAACCTATGGGACGCAATTTTTAAAAACAAATCTTCAGGGAAATGATTTATTAGACATAAATATTGGCAACATCATTAAAGCAGAAGAAGATAAAAATCTTCCTAGCAGTAGTTCATTAGGTGAAAAGATGTCTGATATATTTGGTAGTATTAATTATAGTCCAAATTCGATTATAACTACAGGTTATGATTTTGCACTTAATAACAATTTAACAGATAAAAATTATGAAATATTTAATGGAGATATTAAAATAAATAATTTTGTAACATCGTTTGAGTATTTAAATGAAAATAACACAAAAGATAAAAATAGTTATTTATCAAATAAAACTTCTTACAACTTTGATAACTCAAATGAAATTAGTTTTGAAACTAGAGAAAATAAAAAAACTAAACTTACAGAATTCTACAATTTAATTTATCAATATCGAAATGATTGTTTAATAGCAGCCATAGAATACAGTAAAGATTATTATACTGATAGGGATCTTAAACCGTCAGAAAATATTTTTTTAAAATTAACCATAGTTCCATTTGGACAAACAAGCAGTCCAAATTTATTTGATTAATGTATAAAATAAAAATTATACTTATATTATTGTTACTAATAATAAATAAAGTGTCTTACGCAAAAGAAAAGGTATTTATCATTTATAATATTAATAATGATTTAATAACTAATGTAGATTTAAAAAAAGAGGCGCAATATTTAATAGCATTAAACAATCAATTAAAAAACTTAAGTACAAATAAAATGTTAAATATAGCAAAAGATTCTATTCTTCGAGAAACTGTAAAAAAAATTGAAATTGAAAAATATTTTGATTTAGAAACAAACAATCCTATTGTTGATAATTATATTAAAAATTTTTATACAAAATTAAACTTTAATAATGAAATGGAGTTTCAAGAGTATTTACAGGGTAATGGATTAACTATGAACTTTGTTAAAAAGAAAATTCAAATTGAAGTCGAATGGAATAAATTAATTTATAGCAAATTTAAAAATCAAATTAACATTGACGAAGAAAAAATTCGTAAAGCAATTCTTTTAGATAAAAATGAAGAAAAAGAAAAACTATACCTTTTATCAGAGATAGTATTTGAAATAGATAATCAAAATAATCTTAATGAAAAAAAAGATAATATAAACAAAAGTATAAAGGAAATTGGTTTTAAAAATTCGGCTAATATTTATAGTATTTCAGATAGCTCTAAATTTGGAGGACAAATTGGCTGGGTTTCTGAAAAAGATCTTTCTAAACAAATATTTATAAAAATTAATAATTTGAAAGTTGGAGAACAAACATTGCCAATTAATATGGGTGCATCATTTTTAATATTAAAAATTGATGATGTTAAATTTGAAAAAAAGTTGATAGACGTAAAACAAGTTTTAAGTAATAAAATCGAAATTGAAACTGAAAGACAACTTCAAAGATTCTCTAAAATTTATTTTAATCAAGTCAAAATTAATACTAATATAAATGAACTATAAACCTATTATTATTGTAGCAGGTGAACCAAACAGTGTTTTTTTAGAAATTTTTTTTAAATGTTTAAAAAAAAATTACTTTAAAAGTCCTTTAGTAATTATTGCTTCATGTGAATTGTTAAATAAACAAATGAAAAAGTTAGGTTTCAAATTTCAAGTAAATTTGATTAATGAAAATTCTTTAAGCTTGCATAAATTGAATAATGAGAGAATCAATGTCATTAATGTTAACTATAATTTTAAAAAATCATTCGAAAATCCCTCTCAAAAGTCAAATAAATATATCACTGAATGTTTTGAGTTAGCTCTTAAAATTATGAAAAAAAATAAGTTTTTAAAGTTTATCAATGGTCCTGTAATAAAAAAAAACTTTTTAAAACAAAAATTTTTAGGAATTACAGAGTATTTAGCTAATAAAACAAATAAAAAAGAGGTAGTGATGCTAATTTATAATAAAAAACTGTCTGTAAGCCCCATAACAACTCACTTGCCTTTGCAAAATGTACATAAAAAAATTTCAAAGGTTAAAATTATAAATCACATTAAATTGATTAAAGAATTTTACAAAAAGACTTTTAAAATAAATCCTAATATTGCAATTACAGGCCTAAACCCACATTGTGAAAGTAACTTCAAATCTAGCGAGGAAGAAAGAATAATAAAACCTGCAATAAATGCTTTAATTAAGAAAAAATATAAAGTAAGTGGTCCTTTTGCTGCAGACACAATTTTTATTAAAGAACAATCTAAAAGATTTGACGTGATTATAGGAATGTACCACGACCAAGTTTTAACACCTGTAAAAACTTTATTTGGATTTGAGGCAATCAATATTACTTTAGGTTTACCTTTTGTTAGAATTTCACCTGATCATGGACCAAACATATCAATGTTAGGTAAAAATTTATCAAACCCAATCAGTTTGCTGAAAGCTTTAAAATTTTTAGATAAATAGTGAATATTAAAGCCAAAAAAAGTCTGGGCCAAAACTTTCTAATCGACCGTAATGTCCTTGAACAAATTGTTAATACTGTTGAAATTACTAATCAAGAAATACTAGAAATAGGCCCCGGGACTGGAAATCTTACTACTTACATTCTTAAAAAAAAACCCAGAAAAATTTTTGTTGTTGAAAAGGATAATGACCTAGCTATTTTATTAAGTGAAAAATTTAATAAAGAAATAAACATTATTAATAATGATATTCTAAAGGTAGCAGAGGATAAAATTTCTGATGAAAAATTAACAGTGTTTGGGAATTTACCATATAATATTTCAACAGAAATTCTATCAAAATGGATTGTAAATTTAAAAAAAAATTTTTGGTTTGATAATTTAGTATTGATGTTTCAAAAAGAAGTTGCAGATAGAATTATTGCTGAATGCAATACATCTAAATATGGTAGATTATCTATTTTATCAAATTGGAAACTCAATATTAAAAAAATAATTGATATAAAGCCTGAAAGCTTTTCTCCAAGACCTAAAATAGATAGCTCTTTGCTATTATTCACTCCTAAAAAAAATTTTTTTGACATTAAAGATCCTAAAAATCTTGAAATGATTACACGCATATTTTTTAGTCAGAGAAGAAAGATGTTAAAAAAACCATTCAATCAGGTTTTTAAAAATCCTAATGAAGTTTCTAAAAAATTTAATATTGACTTGAATTTAAGACCGCAAAACTTAATACCTGAAGTATACTTTAATCTTGTTAAAGAGTACGAAAACTTAAGCTAAGATGTTAGTTTGTTCACATGTTTTCTTATATACTCTTTGTCGTAATCCTTAGATCCATTGCTAATTTCAGCTTCTATTAAATTATTAATTTTAGAATAACAATCGTTGAGGTTGTCATTTACAATTACATAATTGTAATTAATCCAGTGCAAAACATCTCTACCAAATTCTTTCATTCTTTCTTCTACTATTAATTTATCTTTCATGTCTCTATTTGATAATCTTTCAAATAAAACTTCTTTGCTCGGTGGTAGTATGAAAAAGGTAATTAATTTGTAATTTAATTTTTTATTTTTTATTTGATCAGCTCCCTGCCAATCGATATCAAATACTACATTTTTACCCTTTTCTAATTTTTCTATAACTGGTGTTCTCGTCGTTCCATAGTAATGATTAAATACTTTGGCGTATTCTAAAAATTCTTCATTTTTAATTAATTTTTGAAATTTTTCTTGATCAACAAAATAATAATCTTGATTGTGAATTTCACTAGATCTTGGTTCTCTAGTGGTATGTGATACAGATATGTGAAAATTATTTTTTTCTGATAGAAGCTTAACTAAAGTTGTCTTACCTGCCCCAGATGGGGATGATAAAATTACCATTATCCCATCTTTTTTTATGGACATGTAAATCTTTAGTTAGCTTTGCCTTCAATAAATTTAACAGCATCGCCAACAGTTAAAATCTTTTCTGCTTGGCTATCAGAAATTTCTGATCCAAATTCTTCTTCGAAAGCCATTACTAATTCAACTGTGTCTAAACTATCTGCCCCTAAATCGTCTATGAAACTTGACTCT
>Ga0209223_10005673_pt1 | contig 10911 bp, 14 predicted proteins | sample COG_06_FD_184750 | JGI IMG/M metagenome (GOLD analysis project Ga0209223, IMG submission 184750) | Pelagic Microbial community sample from North Sea - COGITO 998_met_06 (SPAdes) (version 2) | ecosystem: Environmental > Aquatic > Marine > Neritic zone/Coastal water | place: Helgoland, sampling...
CTCTGTCTTAGCTATAACTAATAATCCACTAGTGTCTTTATCAATTCTGTGTACAAGGCCTGGTCTACCATCTTTATTTGAAGGTAAATTTTTAAAATGATGAATTAATCCATTTAGTAAGGTTCCACTATAATTTCCGTGACCAGGATGAACTACAATTCCATGAGGTTTATTTATTATTAATAAATAAGGATCTTCAAAAACTATATCAAGTGGCATCTCCTCTCCTACTAGTAGATTTTCATAAGTAGGGTGAGAAAACATAACTTTAGTAGAATCCCCAGGTTTTACTTTATAATTCGACTTAACAGATTCTCCATTAACAAAAATAAAACCGTTCTTGGCTGCATTCTGAATTTTATTTCTAGTTGCATTTTCAATTCGATTCATTAAAAACTTGTCAACTCTTAAGGGCTCTTGTCCTTTATCAGCTTGGAATTGATAATGTTCAAATAAATCTTTGCTTGAATCAGCGTTTTCTTCAACTTCAATCATTTTTCCGTTTTAACACCATTTCCTAGAACTAAATCAATTTTAGATTTTTTGGGAACTAAAAATCCTGGACTAACTTCTTCTTTTTTATATAGAATTTGAATTACCATATCCTTGCCAATATTATCAATTAAACTAATCTCACCTAATTCTAAATCAGATGAAAGAAGAGCAGAAATGGCACTTCTTTTGGTTATTTGAACAATATTAGGAATAGCTATATTGCCATAATTAACTGGGTTAATAGTTAAATAAATTTTTCTATTTTTTTTAACCTTTGAATTAGCAATAGGTATTTGTTCTAAGACTGAATATTTTGGAAAATCCGGATTAAAAAAGGTGGAGTCAGAAATCTCATATTTTAAATTTTTTTCAATTAAAATTTCCTCTACTTCATTAATTTCAATGCCTTTTAAATCAGGAACAAAAATATAATTATTGTGATTTGTTGTAATATTTAGGAATAAGAAAATTACAGTAATTATAAAGCCTGAAATAACAGATGCAACAAAAATTTGTTTGAAAAAATATTTACTAAAAAAATATCTGATTAAATTCATTTTTAAATTTTAAACAAATATATAAAATATGTCTTCTCAGTGTTTCGACTAAAAATAAATGATATTTTTGTTGATATGAAAAAAAACGTGGCTATAGTGATGGGAGGTTATTCCTCTGAATATGAAATATCCATGAAAAGTGGTCAAGTTGTTTATGATAATTTAGAAGACGAAATATACAATCGTTATAAAATTGTAATTAGAAAGGATAAGTGGATATATATAGATGAAAATGATAAAGAGTTTGATGTTTCTAAAGATGATTTTTCTATTAAAACTGAAAACAAGAGAATAAAATTTGATGTTGCATTTATTGTTGTTCATGGCTCACCAGGTGAAGATGGACTTTTACAATCTTATTTTGATAAAATTAGTATACCATACACTGGTTGTGATTCCTATACTTCTGCTATTACCTTTAACAAAAGAGATTGTATTTCAGTTTTAAAAAAATATAATATTCCGTCAGCAAAATCGATTCATTTGAATATAAATAATGATATAAATGAAGAAAAAATTATTAAAAATATAGGTATTCCATGTTTTGTGAAAGCAAATAAATCAGGAAGCAGTTTTGGGGTATATAAAGTAAATGATAAGAAAGATCTGTTGAGTTCAATTGAAGATTCATTTAAAATTGATAATGAAATCTTAATAGAATCCTTTTTAGATGGAGTTGAAGTTTCAGTTGGTGTAATGAATTATAAAAATAATATTGAAGTTTTTGGCATTACTCAATTAATAACTGAAAATGATTTTTTCGATTATGAAGCAAAATATGGTGGAAAATCAAAAGAAATCACACCAGCAAATATTTCCGAAGTTCAAAAGAAAAATGTTACAGAAATTTCAAAAAAAATATATAAAAAATTAGGCATAAAGGGTTTTTCAAGAAGTGAATTTATTTTTGTTGGAGATATTCCTTATTTCCTGGAATTAAATTCAATTCCAGGTTTGACTAAAGAAAGTATTTTCCCTAAACAAGCACAAAAAAAAGGAATCACATTAAAAGAATTATTTAGGGATTTAATTAAGCAGGCTTTAGATTAATTAATTATATTTAATGATAATGAGAAAAGCAATATTTCCTGGTTCTTTTGATCCGTTCACTCTTGGGCACTTAGACATTTTAAAAAGAAGTCTTTCTCTTTTTGATGAAATCACTGTAGGAGTTGGGATTAACAATCAAAAAAAAACAATGTTTAACGAAAAACAAAGAATTAAATTTATTAAAAATTGTTTTTTAAATGAATCTAAAATTAAAGTAGAAGCTTATCATGGACTAACCATAGACTTTTGTAAAAAAATTGGAGCAAATTTTATTGTTAGAGGAATTAGAAATAATGGAGATTTTGAATTTGAAAAAGCAATAGCTAGAACAAATAGAAAACTATCAAAAATTGAAACTGTATTTTTACTAACATCTGCTAAAACTTCCTTTATTAGTAGTAGTATTGTGAGAGAGCTTATTTTAAATAAAGGGAATTACAAACTTCTTGTCCCAGATTCTGTTGATACAAATTAACATTCGATAAGTAATTTAATATTTGGAAAGGTTTTTTTAATCTTTTTAATCTTTTCTTTACTTTTCCAGACTACTTTGGTAATTCCCTCACTCAACTCAGGTATTAATTCGCCTGTATAATCAGATTTCATATTAAACCATGATGTTTCTTTCAAGAGGTATTTACTTCCTTTCTTAAAAATGTGATAAGTATCCATATAATAATTGGAAATGACAAGGTCTTTAATGCCCGTTTCTTCTTGAACTTCACGAACTGCTGTTTTCTCAATAGATTCATCATTATCCATTTTTCCTTTAGGTAAATCCCATTTATTTCTTCTAAAAATAAATAAAGTTTCTTTATTAGAATTGGTAACAATTCCTCCAGCGGCTTTAATAACTTTAATTTTTTTCTTAAAACGTGATATTAATTTTTTTGAGTTGTGATGATACAAGTAAATTTTTTTGTTTTTTTTGACTTTTAATATAATATCAATTAATGAAGTTTTCTTAAGTGGAAGTACTGTAATATTTGAGTCTAATGGAATTTCGTTTGTAAGAATTATAACATTTTTATTGAGAAAAACTTTATACATTTGTTTCTATGATTTTAGATTTAACAACCGCAAAAAAAACTGTTGAACTTCTACTGCAAATTAATGCAATAAAATTGAATCCAAAAAATCCATTTACTTGGGCAAGCGGTTGGAAATCTCCAATATATTGTGATAACAGAGTAATACTGTCGTATCCAAAAATAAGAGTTTTTTTTCGAGAACAAATTTCAAAACAAATAAAGGAGTTACATGGAAAACCTGATATAATAGCAGGGGTAGCAACAGGAGCAATTGGAATAGGAATGTTAGTTGCTGATATAATGAATCTTCCATTTATCTATGTAAGACCAAATTCTAAAAAACATGGCAGAAAAAATCAAATCGAAGGAAGCTATGAAAAAGAGCAAAATGTAGTAGTTATTGAAGATTTAATTAGTACTGGAAATAGTAGTCTCGTAGCAGTTGATGCTTTAAGAGAAGCAGAACTTAAAGTAAAAGGGATGATAAGTATTTTCACATATGGATTTCCTATTTCTTATGAAAATTTTAAAAAAAAGAATGTAGAATTACATACTTTAAGCTCCTACGACATCCTACTTGAACAAGCATTATCTACAGATTATATAAATGAAAAAGACTTTAAAATTCTTTCTAAATGGAGAAAAAATCCTCAAGATTGGGAATCAAAAATATAAATTATGAAATTAGTTAGTACCATATCGAAAATTAAAATAAATGACAGTTTGTTATTTGAAAAGCTGTGCATAATTGAAAATTTTAAAAAAATAATGCCTGAAAATGTTTCTAAATTTGAAATTTTAGATTCAGATACATTTATCTTTTCACTTAAGGGAATGCCTGCAATAAAATTAGTCATAGTAGAAAAAAAAGCTCCCTCATTAATTACTCTTAACTCTAGTGAATCCAAAATTAGCTTTTCCCTTAAAGCTGAATTAAAGAAAATTGATGATAATAATTGTACTTTTTCAATTGAATTTAATGGAGATTTAAACCCTATGATTCAGATGATGGTAAAAACTCCTCTTCAATCCTTTATCAATGACTTATCTGCTAATGCCTCTAGCTTGGTTTAATGAAAAAATTTGCATTAGTTACAGGGGCAAGTTCCGGAATTGGTTTACAAATATGTCACTCTTTAGCAAAAAGAGGTTTTAATATCATTTTAACCTCACGATCTGAAAATACATTAAAAGCTGTATCTGAGAAAATAAGTTATAACTATGAAGTTGAAACTACTTATTTCCCTTGTGATTTAGCTGACAGACAAGGTCCACAAAACATTTTTAATTTTTGTGAATCTAAAAAATACCAAGTTGATATTTTGATTAATAACGCTGGGTATGCTCTTCCTAATTCTTTTGAAGAAAACTCCGTTGAAGATGAAGAAAAGTGTATAAGAGTTTTAGCTACATCCGTAATTTCTTTAACTAAACTTTTTGTTAGTGATATGATTAAGAACAATAATGGAAAAATAATGATCGTTTCATCTGTTGCCGCATTTGCTCCTCCAGCAGCAATTCAAGTTATGTATGGGCCAATTAAAACTTTCATGAACAGATTTAATGATGCTCTAAACATTAACTATAATTCAAAGGGTATTACGTCAACTGCATTGTGCCCTGGATATACGATTACTAATTTTCACACAGCAAGTGGAGTTCAAGATGAAATGGATAGTGTTCCAAAATTTTTAAAGAAATCTGCATCTAGAATTGCTGAAGAGGGTGTTATTGGAATGTTAAAGGGAAAAAGAATTGTAGTCCCAACCAAAACCTGGAAGATTATTGTTTTTCTAATTAAAATCGTTCCACAATTTATTTTTGATTTTCTTTCAGGTATACTGGCACCTGGTAGATATGAGGATTTAAAAAATTGATATTCCCCAGTAAGTAATAAACGCCCAAAGTATATATTTAACTAATTTACCAATTAACATCCAAATAGAAACCTTAACAAAATTTGTTTTAAAAAACCCTAAACTAACAGCTATTGGGTCTCCAATGATAGGTAAACAACAAAGAAAAGCATAGGTACTTCCCCATTTATCAATTTTTTTTTTAAAGCGAATGATTTTTTCTTTTTTTATTCTAAAATATTTTTCAATAAAATCCCACTTACCCAAGCTACCTAAAAAATAACTACTTAAACCCCCAAGCCAATTTCCCAAGGTAGCTACAATAATACTTATATTAATATCAAAACCTTTAGCCAAAAGTAGACTTAAAACAAGTTCGGAACTAAAAGGAATAACAGTTGCACCTAAAAAACTTGCTAAAAACAATCCAAAAAAACCAAATTCAACAAATGATTCCATAAAATTTATTAACTAATTTAAAATCATTTGAATTTCTTGAAAATTATAGTTTTCAATATTACCGTTTTTTAATCTCATTTTTAAAAGCCCATCCTTGCCAACAGAAATTATTTTACCTTGAAATATGTTTTTTTTTGAATCTTTAAAATTGCTAAAGGTATTTAATTTATATAAGTTCCTATTATAATTAGTATTGATTTTATTTAATTCTAATTCTGATTTGGAATGTAAATAATCATATCTTTTTAAACTTTGTATGATATAAGTAGTTAAGTTATTTAAATCATAGGTAATTTTATTAATTAATTTTAAGGAAGATGCATTTGGTAAATTATCAAAATTTTCTTGGTTAATATTAAGACCAAATCCAATTATAATATTTTCCAGACTATCTCCTCTAACCTTAACCTCATTTAAAATTCCACATATTTTTTTTCCGCATGACAATATGTCGTTTGGCCATTTTATTTTGAGATCAGGAATTTTTAATGATTTTAATATATTAAATATAAAAAGTGAAACTATCATGTTTAAGCTAAATTGATCCTTAGCTCTCATGTTCTCTGGAAATAAACATATTGAAAATGCTAAATTCTTTCCTGGTTCGGAGTCCCATGTATTTCCTCTTTGGCCTTTTCCATTTGTTTGAATGAAAGTATATGCAATATGTGTTGTTTTAATTGAGTTTTCTTTAATATATTTTTTTAAATATTCATTTGTTGAATTAACGGCATCAAGTTTGATTATTTTCATTTAAAGTATATTGTTGTAAAACTAAAATAGTAGAATTAAATATCCTAAATTTACACTTTAAAATAAGTAACTTGAATACAGATAACTTGATAACGAACATAATTGAAGGAATCGAAAATGTAAAAGGACTTAATATCAATATTTTAGATTTAAGAGCTATTGAAAATGTAGTCTGTAAATATTTTATTGTTTGTTCTGGTTCCTCCACTACTCAGGTAAATGCCATAACGGGATCAATAAGAAAATGTGTCAGTAAAGAAATTGGTGAAAAACCTTGGCATATTGAAGGAGAAGAAAATAGTAAATGGGTTTTAATGGATTATGTAGACATCGTAGTTCATGTATTTAATGAAGAAACTAGAGAATACTATAAAATCGAAGAATTATGGGAAGAAGCTGATTCAACCCTAGTTAAAACTAATTATTAAAAATGAAGAAGAAAAATTCTATAAATAAACCGAAATTTAATTCCTATTGGATTTATTCAATGATTGTTTTATTCTTTGTCAGTACATATTTTATTGGCGGAAATGAAACAACAACCGCTTCTAAAGATATTAATATTTCTAGCTTTGAAAGATTTTTAAATAAAGGTGAAATCAAAGAAGTTACTGTTATAAATAAAAACTTGGCTCAAGTAACACTAAATAGAGACGCATTAAATAGTCCAGATCATAAAAGTGCTAATACAACAAATTTTCTAGGTCAAAAAAACATAAATGGGCCGCATTATGTTTTTGAAATAGGTAACCTTGAGCTTTTTCAAAATAAACTTGAACAAGCTAAAATGAATGGCGTTCAATTCAATTATGATTTTAAAACTATAGAAAATAAACTACTAGATTATATTTTAGGGTTTCTTCCTTTAATAATTTTAGTTGGCTTATGGTTCTTTTTTATGAAAAGAATGTCAGGTGGAGCTGGAGGAGGCTCTCAAATTTTTAGTATCGGAAAATCAAAAGCTAAGTTATTTGATGAAAAAACTGATATAAAAACAACTTTTAAAGATGTAGCAGGATTGGAAGGAGCTAAAGAGGAAGTACAAGAAATTGTTGATTTTTTAAAAAACCCTTCAAAATACACAAAATTAGGAGGTAAAATTCCAAAAGGTGCACTTCTTGTGGGATTACCTGGTACCGGTAAAACACTTTTAGCAAAAGCAGTTGCAGGTGAAGCTAAAGTTCCTTTCTTTTCATTATCTGGTTCAGATTTTGTAGAAATGTTTGTTGGGGTTGGAGCATCAAGGGTTAGAGACTTATTCAAACAAGCAAAAGAAAAATCTCCTGCCATTATATTTATTGACGAAATTGATGCTATTGGTAGGGCAAGAGGAAAGAGTAATATGACAGGTGGAAATGATGAAAGAGAAAATACTTTAAATCAATTACTTACAGAAATGGATGGTTTTGGTACCAACACAAATGTTATTGTTATTGCAGCCACAAACCGAGCAGACGTCTTAGATAAAGCGCTAATGAGAGCCGGGAGATTTGACAGACAAATTTATGTTGATTTACCAGATGTTAGGGAAAGAAAAGAAATTTTTCAAGTTCATCTCAAACCAATTAAAATTTCAAGAGGACTTGATACTGACTTTTTAGCAAAGCAAACACCAGGTTTTTCTGGAGCTGATATTGCTAACGTATGTAATGAGGCTGCTTTAATTGCGGCAAGAAAATTAAAAAAATCCGTTAATAAACAAGATTTTCTAGATGCTGTTGATCGAATAGTAGGGGGACTAGAAAAAAAGAATAAAATAATAACAGAATCAGAGAAAAAAACAATTGCCTTTCACGAAGCTGGACATGCAACTGTTAGCTGGATGTTAGAACATGCAGCTCCACTTGTTAAAGTAACTATAGTGCCAAGAGGCCAGTCATTAGGTGCTGCATGGTACTTGCCAGAAGAACGTCAAATCGTAAAGCCTGAACAAATTCTAGACGAAATGTGTGCAGCTCTTGGTGGAAGAGCAGCTGAAAAGGTAATGTTTAATAATATATCAACTGGAGCCTTAAGTGATTTAGAGAAAGTGACAAAGCAAGCAAGATCTATGGTTACTGTTTATGGATTAAATGATAAAATTGGTAACCTAACCTATTATGATTCTAGTGGAGAAAATGATTATGGATTTACAAAACCATATAGTGACATTACAGCTCAAGTAATTGATAAAGAAATTTCAAATATTATAGAGACGCAGTACTCAAGAGCAATTAAATTACTTAGAAAACATAAAAGCAAATTAATTGAGTTAGCTAATTTTCTACTTGAAAAGGAAGTAATTTTCAAAGAAGACCTTATTAGAATTTATGGGGAAAGACCTTTTGATGTTAAAAAAATTTTAAAATCATCCAAATCAAAAAAATAGTTTTATTTTTAAATTATTAACATTCCATTCGAAAACATTAAGTTTTTCTATATTTATAGATATATATTTTTGTAATTGAAAAAATTCATCAAATCTTTTTTTAGTAAAACTGAACAGGAAAAAAATCAAAATGTTCCTGATGGAAAATATATGCCAGAAAAAGAAGTACCGATTGAAGAAAGATTTACTTTCAATTTTACTAAAAATGGAGGCAAGTTTTTGTATTGCGAAAACAAATCTGAATGTGACTCATTTTTTTCACAAATTATAAATGAAAATGAATGGAATGATTCAGAAATATTGTGTTATGACAATAGTTTATTGGATTTTATTGAAAAAGAAAAATTGAATATTTCAAAAACTAATTTGAACTCTAAGTTTTTTTTGACTAAATGTGAGTTTCTCGTAGCAAGTGACGGAAGTTTATTAATATGTGATAAACAAATAAAATCACATAAAGTTAATGATTTTCCCAAAAATTTTATTGTTTTTGCAAAGATCAGTCAATTTACTGAAACACTAAGTGGTGGTCTTAATGGAATAAAAAGTAAATATCCAAGAAACTTGCCCACTAACATCACAACAATAAAAAACTTTAATAGTCAAGAGAAGGAAAATACAAACTTCTTGACATATGGGAGTGCAGCAAAAAACCTTTATCTACTTTTACTAGAAGATTTATAAGAATGAAAGAATTTTACACTAGATCTTCAACTGCCTTAGCTTATGCTATTGTTCTTTTATTCCCTTTATTTTATAATCAATATGTCTTCTATACGGTAGGTTTTATTTGCAGTTTAATTTTAGTTTTTGAATTTATTAAACTTGTTTCCGATTATAATCATAAGTTTTTATCATTAGATTCAGGAAAATCTTATTTAATTCTTTACCTAACTTTTCCACTATATCTATCTCTTTTTATTTTATCAAAGTATTCTGAATTTCAGCTTGGATTTTTAATACTCATAGTAATTACAAATATATTACTTGGATTTTCTCTTTTAAAAAAGAAGTTATTTTCTTTTTCAATTCTTAAGAATCGTTTTGTAGGTCATTTTTATTTAGTTGGATCTTTAGTAATATTTTTTTCAATGTCTAATATTTTAGGAACATATAATCCTTTAATTATTTTTAGTTTTTTGTCTTTAATTTGGATTTCAGATTCAGCAGCTTATGTTTTTGGAGTGAATTTTGGAAAAAGACCATTACTAAAGTCAGTTTCTCCTAAGAAAAGTATTGAAGGTTTTGTTGGAGGAATTATTTTTTCAATTATACTCTCTTTGATATTTAGTTTTTATATAGTTTCTGATTTCTCTTTAATTCAATGGCTCATAATTGGTGTTTTAACAAGTGTTTTAGGAGCTCTTGGGGATTTAGTTCAATCGCAATTTAAGAGAGAGGCCGGGGTTAAAGATAGTGGAAAATGGCTTCCTGGGCATGGTGGGCTATACGATAGAATGGATAGTATTATATTTGCTGCACCATTTATATATTTAACTATCAAAATATTTATTTATGTTTCATAAAGAAGGACATAACATTATTCTTATTTCATTTATTACAGTTGCATTAATTAATCTTATCTCTAGAAATTTAATAGATAATCCAATTGTAAATTATTCAATTGGAATTTTAACAATTTTTGGATTAGTTTTAATACTTCAATTTTTTAGAAATCCAAAAAGATCGACTTTGTTGAATGATTCATTAATTATTTCACCTGTCGATGGAAAAATAGTCGCAATTGAAAAAGTTTATGAAAAAGAGTATTTCAAAGACGATAGAATTCAAATTTCTATTTTTATGTCTCCGTTAAATGTTCATGTAACAAGATATGCAAATAGCGGAGTTGTTAAGTTCAGTAAATACCACCCTGGTAAATATCTCGTAGCTTGGCATCCAAAATCATCTGAACTAAATGAAAGAACAACAGTAGTCGTTGAAAATAAAGTTTTTGGAAAAGTTTTATATAGACAAATTGCAGGAGCACTTGCAAGAAGAATTGTTAATTATGCCAAAATAGGCGATTCAGTTACTCAGGGAGAGGATGCTGGGTTTATTAAATTTGGATCAAGAGTTGATTTATTCCTTCCCTTAAATTCTAAAATTAAAGTTAAACTCAATCAGTTAGTAGTTGGTGGAATTGATACAATTGCTGAAAATTAAAAAAATCACTTTTTTAACTTTAACTCAAGCATTTTAATTTTAATCTTAGTGTCTTCTTCTTTTTTCTTCTCATTTTCAATTACAACTTTTGGTGCGTTTTCTACAAATCTTTTATTGTTGAGTTTTAATTGAACAGATTTTAAAAATCCTATATTATATTTCAAATCCTCCTCAAT
>Ga0209223_10005686_pt1 | contig 10899 bp, 10 predicted proteins | sample COG_06_FD_184750 | JGI IMG/M metagenome (GOLD analysis project Ga0209223, IMG submission 184750) | Pelagic Microbial community sample from North Sea - COGITO 998_met_06 (SPAdes) (version 2) | ecosystem: Environmental > Aquatic > Marine > Neritic zone/Coastal water | place: Helgoland, sampling...
TCTTTATCTGACATTTTAGGTTTACGTATTTGAGTAAGAAACGAATTTCTTGGTTCAATACTATTTAATACTTGAAGAATTTTGTCGTAATTTGCTTGGAAGTTGTGCATCGTAAAATTGTTGTGTCTAAACCTCAATCTACTGTTATTTAGCAGGTTGCACAACTTTTTTACATTATATCCCTAAATGCACAACGGGTTTAGCTATTATAATAATGATAGAATATCTGGGAGACTAAAAGGAATGAGCCCGATAAAATATCGAGCTCATTATTCTAATTAGTATAATATTAATCGTCCAACTTTTGGGGTGCTGTCCAATCATTAAGGGCTTTTTTTTATTTATTTTTTCTAAACATATAGTACAGCCCTACAATTATAAGCGGGATACTCAACCATTGTCCCGTATTTAAGTCCCAATCTCCTCTTCCTTCAATTTGTGCCTCCTTTAAAAATTCTATCACAAAACGAACAGACCATAGGGTTGCAAAAAAGAATCCAAAAAGATATCCATACTGTTCTTTTTTATCCGTTTTCCAATAAAGGTACCACAGACAAACGAATATCGCTAAATAACTAAATGCCTCATACAATTGAGTAGGATGCCTTGGAAAATCTTCTCCCAACTTTTTAAATATAATACCAAAATTTGTTCCTGTTGGTTTCCCTATAATTTCAGAATTCATTAGGTTTCCAATTCTAATAAAAAAACCAGCCAGAGCAACTACTATACCTACCCTATCCAATACAAATAAAAGCGGTTTCTTAAGGATGTTTTTACTATAAAAGTAGAGTGCTGTAATAATTCCAACGGCCGCACCATGGCTTGCTAAACCTGCAAAGCCAGTAAAGCGAAATGGGTTGAATTTTACAGGTAATAAAATCTCTCCCAAATGATTTTTAAAATAAGCCCAATCATAAAAGAAAACATGTCCCAATCTCGCTCCCAAAATAGTCGCAATAATGGTATACATAAATAGTTTATCTAACTTATCAAGTTCAATCCCATCTTTTATATAAATTCTTTTCATCAAAGCCAAGCCAACACCAAATGCCAACACAAACATCAAACTATAATAGCGAATTGTAAAAAAACCTAATTCTATTCCCAAAGAGGGATCCCAAGTAATTGCGTTGAAATTCATTTTTCTTTTTTATTTTTTGCACTTTTTCTATCTGGTACAGGATCATATCCACTTCCTCCCCAAGGATGACAACTTCCTATTCGTTTCAAAGCTAAAAAACCTCCTTTTAACACACCATGTTTTTCAATCGCTTCAATACTATATTGAGAACAAGTTGGCGAATACCTACAAGTAGCAGGCAAATAAGGTGAAATCATAGCCTGGTAAATTCTTACCAAAGCAATGAAGGGAAATCTTATTATTTTCTGGATCAAATTCAATTTACCGTAAAGCTAGTTCCATCTTTTCCATCTTTCAACTGTATTCCTAAAGCTAACAGTTCGTCACGTATCTGATCTGATAAAGCCCAGTTTTTATCATCTCTTGCCTCTTTACGAAGTTTGATCAACAACTCAACTGTTCCGCTCAACTTTTCTGAGTTATCCTCTGTTGCCTCATTAAGCAAGCCTAATACATCGAATACAAACGACTTTAGCTCAGCGCCAAAACACTCTAAATCTTCTTTAGAAATAGTTTCTTTCCCATCATTTATCAAGTGAATAAACTTCACTCCTTCGAACAAGTTTGCTATTAAAATAGGACTATTAAAGTCATCATTCATAGCGTCGTAACACGATTGCACCCATTTTTCTATATCAACACTTGTGGACTTACTTGTTTTTAAACCACTTAAAACAGACAATCCTTGGAACAATTTATTATAACCTTTCTCTGAAGCTTCTAATGCAGAACTTGAAAAATCTAAATTACTTCTATAATGCGCTTGCAACATAAAAAACCTAGTAACACTTGGACTAAATGGCTTATCAAGTACATTATTATCTCCTGAAAATATTTCACCTGGCAAGATGTTATTCCCCGTAGATTTTGCCATTTTCTGACCGTTTAAAGTCAGCATATTCGCATGCATCCAATAGTTTACCGGATCCGTACCATTAGAACAATTTGCTTGTGCTATTTCACATTCATGATGTGGGAATTTCAAATCCATTCCTCCTCCATGGATATCAAACTTATCACCAAGATACTTGGTACTCATTGCAGTACATTCTAAATGCCATCCCGAAAAACCATCACTCCAAGGTGAAGGCCATCTCATAATATGTTCAGGACTTGCTTTTTTCCAAAGTGCAAAATCTTGTGGGTTTTTCTTTTCAGACTGTCCGTCCAATGCTCTTGTATTATGAACCGAATCTTCAATATTTCTACCGGACAATATTCCGTATTCTTCAGATTCATTGTATTTCAAAACGTCGAAATACACAGACCCGTTCACCACATAAGCCATCCCTTTGTCTAGAATATCTTTTATGATCTCTAACTGCTCTAAAATATGTCCAGTTGCCGTAGGCTCAATATTAGGAGGCAAATTATTAAATTTTTGCAGTATTTGATGAAAATCTACCGTATAACGTTGCACTACTTCCATTGGCTCAATTTGCTCAATTCTAGCCTTCTTAGCAATTCTATCCTCACCAACATCAGCATCGTTTTCTAAGTGCCCAGCATCCGTAATGTTTCTTACATATCTAACCTTATACCCTAGATGCTTTAAGTATCTAAAAACCAAATCAAAAGACATAAAAGTTCTCACATTACCAAGATGCACATTACTATATACTGTAGGACCACAAACATACATCCCTACAGAACCTTCATTGATTGGTGTAAAAACTTCTTTCTCCTTGCTTAAAGAATTATATAATTTAAGCGAATTCTTTTTGTATAAACTCATCTTTATGTATTAGATTTTGAAGTGTGTAAAGATATAAACTATTCATTCATTAGAAAAAATATGAAGCATAGTTTATCGAGTGTTTTGCATAAAAAAACGATAAACCTGAATATTTATCGTTTTTAATATTTTTACAAATGCTATTTTTTAGTAATCTCTAAAAATTGCGTGCATCATTCTCTTTTTATCGTTTATACTTTCTTCAAGAGAAATCATTGTTTCCGTTCTATTGACACCAGGAATATCATCAATCTGGAAGATAATATTTTTTGCATCTTCAGTATCCTTAGCTCTAATTTTACAGAAAATATTAAATTTTCCAGCTGTTACGTAAGCCACTGTTACATTTGAAATTTTTCTTAAATCTTCAATCACATCTTTCGTCATTGATGTTCTCTCTAAGTAAATTCCGATGTGCGCAATAAACGCATATCCCATTTTTTCGTAATTCAATGTCAGCGTAGAACCTTTGATAATTCCCTCTTCTTCCATCTTTTTTACACGAACATGAATAGTCCCCGCAGAAACCAATAACTTTTTAGCAATATCAGTAAAAGGTGTTCTTGCATTTTCAATCAACATATCCAAGATCTGGTGATCTACTTCATCTAAATTATATTTTTTCATGAGTTTAATTTTGGTAATAAATCGGTATTTGGCAAAAATAATAAAATATTTCCATCAAAAAGACATTTCCTTTACGAAATCTCTAATTTTTAATCCATTTTCAATTCTTTTTTCTCTAAATCATATTCTTTATGCCCTACAAAATCGATTAACTGCCCCCTATCAGCTTCTTGTTTTACAAAAACCAGCTTATTTCTCATTACTTGATAATCATACTGAAATGCAACATCTTCTATTTTACCCTCCTTATTTTTTACATTTCTGTAAATAATATCATAACATTTTTTGTCGTTATTAGGAATATTAAAATAAGGCTTATAGTCCGTATAATCATCCTCTGTTGCAATAAAATGTATCCCTTGCAACATCGCAAAGAAATTAAACTTACGCACCTCTTCTCTATCATAATCATCATAATAATGACCAGCCTCAATTAAAATAGTATTATGTCCTAACTTTTGGAAATTATCTCCTGTAGCAGTAGGATAAAACTCATCTGTATACCTTCCAATGTGATTTGGGATGATTTTTGATAATAAAGCATCCATAGACACGATAACACTCATCGTCTCTTTTCTACCTTCCGTTAGCGTGCGCTCAAGATCTTCTGAAGGAGCTAAAAAAGATATCGTTGCTGGGTTTTTCGTTCCTTCCACATTAAATATAGTTCTTTGATCATGTAGATTGAAACAAAACTCTGGATTAAAAGCATCCAAAACCCCTCTCAGTAAATTGCTCTCCTTTGCTACTCTATTAACCGCATCTCTATTCAAATCAATCTCTTTACTATTCACCCTAGTAAATTTTTTAGAGCCATCTGGGTTCAACATAGGAATAAACACCAAAGTACAATTATCAAGTATGTCGTTTTTTACAGACTCTAAAGAGCCTGGATTTTGCAGAAACTGAAATAAGTCGAAAACCGCTTTGGTTCCCGTACTTTCATTTCCATGCATTTGAGACCAAATAAGAATCTTCTTTTTTCCTGAACCAATTTTAAGTTTATAAATAAAGGTCCCTTCCTCCGAAGTTCCTAAAATCTCTTTTTCGAATTTTGATGCATCCAACCTTTTTAATAACGGTTCAATATCTTCAAATAAAATTCTCTTTCCTTTTAAGTCTTTTTCAAAATTGGTCCCGTACCAATTTTCAAGTTCCGTGGTATTCATAATTTTCATGTTACAAATGTAAATAATCATCTGTTTACATTTGTAACGTAATTAAATTTTGTTTCTGTTTACTTTTGTATACAGCCCTCCATCAATTCAACCTAAAAAAAGAAACTAGATTCCTAGTCATGCAAAACAACAGTATAAATTCTGTATTAAAACAACTCAAAATGATGTAAATCAATTCATTATGTAGTTTTAATAAAGTTTTACTTGATGTTTTTATAGTTTATTAAAGTGTTGTTTCGCTATCTAAAACTAATTAATTACATTTGTAAACACAAAACAGTTTTACAATGTTAAACAACACCAACTTCTCTAACAGACTCAAAAAAGTGATGGAATATTATAATATTTCTGCATCAATCTTCGCAGAAACTATAGAAGTTCCACGCTCTAGCATCTCTCATATACTCTCCGGAAGAAACAAACCAAGCTTAGAATTTGTTCTCAAAACAATAGAAACTTATCAAGAAGTCGACCTCTACTGGCTACTAAAAGGAATAGGTCAATTCCCTAAATCTACTTCTACCCCAACTTCAAAACCAAAAGAATTAGCTGCAAAAAAAACAAGGCAACAAATCACCCCCACAGAACAAAAGGAATTATTTAGTGATCACACCAGCACACCTAACACAGAGAAAAAACAAGAAACACCTCTAGTCTCTAATACTTCAGCAGAAGGAAAAATTGAAAAAATCATGATCTTTTACCGTGATGGTACTTTTAAAGAATATTCAAAAAGATAAACTTTTACTATGCCTCAAAACACATAGAGACAAAAAAAGCAGCAAAACTAAGTTTGCTGCTTTTTTTAATTACTTTTTACAGATCTCTAAACACGGATCAACTCCTCTAGAGCTTCATTCAAAACACCCATAATCTCTCTTTTATTCGGATTATTCATTCTATCCTGCTCACTCACCATTCTTCTTAGCAATTCCACTCCCTGTTTATCAAAACCATATTTTTTATACTGTTTCCCTTTTGAGACAATATCAGAAGTAATATTCTTAAAAGCCTTTATATTATTAGATTTAGACACCCATTCAAAACCTTGTTCAAACATTTTTTTTGTCTCCTCACTATTCGCTAGATACATTCCTTGGATAATATAATTTGACACAAACTCCAACTCTTTATCATCCTGCTCTTCTATATAAATCTTAGCCAATGGATATGCAATCGTCTTCTTTACACTATTTGGTAAGGTTTTAGCCCTTGTAATTGCAGATTCTTTATCAAGATAATACAAAGCCTCTAGAGCCGCTCCCTTAACCTTATTAGAAGGTGCATCAAAACTTTGTTCAAAAAACTTCTGATAATCAAAGTAAACCAAACGTCCCATCACCTTGATTGCTGCTGCTTTCACATGATTGTTTTTTGCCGATTTTGCAATATTTTCAATTTTCTTAATCACCTTAGTTTTTGCATACTTCCCACTAAGATCAATTTTTTCTAAAGCCAAAACCTGCACTTGATAATTCTTATCATCAAAAGCATCAACCACCATTCCAAATATTTTTTTATCCATTTGATGTTTAGACAACTCCTGCAATGCCATTTTTCTATCCTCAAAATGCGGCGCACGTGTCAAGATAAACTTATACACCGCTAAGGTTTTATTCTCTACAAATTCAGCCAACAACATATGGTTTGCATCCACATGAATCCAGTCTGGATACTTATCATAAGCAAAGGTTACCGACTTTTCTACATTATCAACAAACAACTCTATTTGTCGTTTTTTACCACTCTCATACACATCAATCATTACAGGAAAATAAAATTCCTTTCCCAGCTGCCTTAAAGTTACCGTAACCGTTTTTTCTAACACATTATAATCATGCGATACTCGAATTTCCGGATGTCCAGAACCATAATACCATTGATCAAAAAACCAGTTCAAATCTTTCCCAGAAACTTTTTCAAAAGTCATGCGCAATTGCGGAACCTCAGCAGAACCAAATTGATTCTCAGTCAAATACAAGTTCACCCCCTCATAAAAAGCCTTTTCCCCTATATAATCTTTAAGCATATGCAATACAGCACCACCTTTATTATAGCTCACTAAATCAAAAACAGCTTCTTTATTCTCGTAATCAAAACGAACCAAATTCTTATGATGATTTCCTCCATTTTTATACGCATTCACTGCTTTTATTCTATGTTCCTCAGCCCGATCATAACCATACTCATGCTCTAACCACAAATACTCACTGTAATTAGCAAAAGACTCATTCAAGCTGATATTCGCCCAGTTTTCTGTTGTAACCAGATCCCCAAACCAATGATGAAACAATTCATGTGCAATGATAGGCTCCCAAGAATTCTCATCAATCAAATCTCCTTCTGTCTGATAAGCCATATCTGCATGAGAAACCGCAGTGGTATTTTCCATCGCACCACTTACAAAATCGCGGACTACAACCTGACTATACTTATCCCAAACATAATCTACACCTGTAATCTCCGAAAAGAAATCCATCATTTTCGGTGTCTTCCCAAAAATTTTTCTTGCAAGATGCTCCTGTTCTTTTTCAACATAATAACTTACCTCTTTTCCTCTCCATTCATCTTTCACCACAGAAAACTCACCAATCCCCATAAAAAACAAATACGGAGCATGTTTTTGACCCATCACCCAGTAATCAGTTCTTTCATTATTCTCATGTTTTGTTTGACTTTTAAGCAAACCGTTTGAGAGAGTAACATAGTTACCAGGAACTCGTATGGAAATTTCTTGTGTTGTTTTTTGATTAGGACTGTCAATTGTAGGAAACCAACAACTACTCGCCTCCGTTTCTCCCTGAGTCCATATTTGCGTTGGCTTATCTTCATTCAAACCTTTCGCATTTATAAAATACAAACCTTTCGCACTTGTAATCGCTTTACTTCCTTGCTGCCTAACCTTCGAGGGATCTGCCGTGTATTCTATATATAAATCTAAAGTATCTAACCTGGTATACTTTCTCCCTAAGTCAACAAACAACTTTGAGCCATCATACACATAGCTCAACTCTTTTTCATCAGAAACTACTTTGGCAATCAACATTCCCTTGGCATCCAAAGCCAATTTATCCGTCTCATAAAAATAAGGACTTAAAGAAACCCACTCTTTACCGAACAACAATTCTTTTGGGATATCAAAACTAACTTCCAGCCTTGTATGAATCAATTCAAATTCTTTTTCGTACAGCCTAGCATTCAGAAAACTTGATTTTTTTGAACTGCTTTGACCAAGCAAGATCATTGGCACGGAGACCAACAAAATAATTAAAGCTTTTACTATTTTCATTTAGACGTAGGTGTTTACTGCAAAAATAACCAACCTGGTCATTTTTACCTATAATTATCTGTTAAAAGGAATTTTAACCGATTTTCAAATTACTTATCAAACTTGATATGATTCATTTGTTCATGATAAATTGACTCAGCATAAGCATAACCTTCTTTCCACCAAGAAGCCATTTTTTTCTTATCAAAAATCAAAGAATTCACAGTCAAAACGGTAGGTGTATAATAAAGATTCAGTTTTACATCTCTATTTTTAGCAGCCAATTTTCCTATGGTAACATTATGCTTCTCCACATTTCCGAGCAAAAACTCAAACAAAGACGAAATCAACGAAAAGGGATTTTTATCAGGCAAATTATTATAGTATTTCACCTCTGTATCTAAAATAATCACATCTACTTCCTTTGCTCCACGTTTGATAGCCTCTCGTATAGGAACCAAACAACCAAAACCACCATCAGCGTATTGACAATTGTCTTTTTCAAACAAACTCATAAACGGAACATAATTACAAGAAGCCCAAATCCAATCACAAAACTCATCGTAAGAATAATCATACACAGATTTATACTCGATGGCACTCTCTGTTAAATTGGAAACCGTAACCACCACCTCTTTATTATATTCACGAAGCTCATTATAATACTCCTCCGTTAAACTTTTTTTAATCAACCTTCGTAAATTATTGCTCTCTCCAAAAGTTTTTTTCTTTCTGATGAAATTCCAAAGCACATGCATATGATTTATAGTAATCACCTTTTCCCCATGAACTTTTTTTATATAAAAAGGATTGTTATCAAAAATACTACGATTGGTTACATTGGTATACAATTCTTTCAGCTCCGCTGTTTTACCAAGAGCCAAATGAGAAATAAGCAAACTACCGGTAGAAGTACCTATAAAAAGATCATAGGATTTCTGTTGTTGTTTGATAAGATACTCCGCAACTCCACCAGCAAAAGCTCCTTTACTTCCACCGCCAGATATAACCAATGCTTTCATAGAATGTTCTTCTCTTTTTTAGTAATTTTGATAAATGTAGCGAAATTGCACTCAATTGAAAACAGAATACGCCATTTATTTATGAAAAAACACTACATATTATATTTTATTTTTACATCCATTACCTTCACTAGCTGCTCTAAAAACAAACTGAGTGATCAAACAAATTTAAACTGTAATTCAAAAAGTATTTCACAAGAATTTAAAAACTGCAAAGAACCAAATGGTCACTTTGAAATAAATTTACCGAAACATTTTAAGAGAGAATTTTTTGTCAGTGAACACGAATCAAGATTGTATTTTGCTGACACAACAAAAGAGCTTACAGCAACCGCAATTACAGATGTGGGAATCTATTTCAACAAAAGAAATATTGATGTTGCTTTTTTCAATGAAAAATTAAAAACATTGAAACAAGAGCACCCAAATCAAAAGATACAAGCTGAGGAAATAAATTTTCAAAACAAAACTGGATTTTATTTTTATTTCAATGCAGAGAACGAAAACTTTCAAAAAAACAGAATTGAAATTTTCCTACAAAACAAAAACAAAAGCCATTACATTATATCGATTGATACTTATGGAGAACAAAATACTGAAGAACGTTTTTGTGAAGCTTTAGATATCATCGAAAAAAGTTATTTTTACTAATTATGATGCAATATTTAAACACGCTTTCAGATTCACAGAAAATAAAGTGGATACAAAACCTTGCCATACTTGGTTTTTTAGTAACTGCCATATATGCTCCAGAATTATGGATCAACACAAAGGACTTCCCTACAATCCCATTATTTGAAAACATTTATACACCAAGCAACCCTTTTGATTTAATTCTTGCGGGGATCTTTTTTGGTTTAATGATTGTACAAATTTTCAAACCGAAAAAAATTATCGGGCTCAGTATTTCATTTCTTTACATCTACCTCTGTTTTGTTGACCAAAACAGATTGCAGCCTTATTTTTACCAAAGTATTCTTACGGTTTTATTTATCAATATTTTTCCTTCTCAAGGGAGAGAAAGAACAATAGTTTTTGCCGTTTCTCTATTATTTTTCGCTACCTATTTTTGGAGTGGAATCCATAAATTAAATGCAATTTTCTACGAACAATGGTTAGGCGCTCTTTTAAAACATTTCTCTTTTGTACCAAAACAACTTTTACAAGTCTTTACCTACGCTGTCCCTTATATTGAAGCTCTTTTAGGAATCTGCTTATTTATTAACAAAACAAGAAAATTAGCAATTCTTGGAATTGTTGGAATGCATGCAACAATTGTAGTGATGCTTTTTTATCTAGGATATGGCTTCAATGTAGTTCCATGGAACCTTCAAAACATTTTGAGCGTGATAGTTCTTTTTTGGAGCTACCAAACAAAAAACACGTTGGATACTTTTTTTAAAAATTTCAACTACAAAAAAGCCATTGCAATTACATTTACAATCCTGCTTCCTTTTAGCAATTTATTTGGATACTGGGACCACTTATTATCTTTTAGTTTTTTTACTTCAAAACTAAACTACTATTATATAGAACTAAATAATGATGATTTAAAAGAAAAACTCCCACAACATATAAAAGATTATTATCGAATAGTAGACGACAAAACCGTAATCTACGCAAACGAATGGGCCGGAGACATCAATAGAGTTTTATTCTATCCTGAAAAACGTTGTATTTTATATTTAGAAAAATACATCCAAAATTTTGCAGACATTGAAAATAAAGAAGAAAGTACAAAACTCGTAGTCTACAATAAATAATTATTTTTTAGGTAATCTTTTATCCGATTTATCCTTGGAATGCCTACTTTTATAGTTACAGTTAAAACGGCTCATAAATGAATATATTTGAATTATGAGTAAAACAAAAAGATACGACAAGGACTTTAAAATTATGTTAGTTGAGTTAATGCTCTCAGGTCA
>Ga0209223_10005689_pt1 | contig 10896 bp, 30 predicted proteins | sample COG_06_FD_184750 | JGI IMG/M metagenome (GOLD analysis project Ga0209223, IMG submission 184750) | Pelagic Microbial community sample from North Sea - COGITO 998_met_06 (SPAdes) (version 2) | ecosystem: Environmental > Aquatic > Marine > Neritic zone/Coastal water | place: Helgoland, sampling...
TTAATTTTTTTAATTTTATTTTTTTTCTGTTAATTTTATTTATTGTATTATTTATAGTATTGTTATTTGTATTGTTGTTATTTCTTATTTATGTGATTGTTATTTCCTCCTGTGTATTTGATAAGAATGATATTTGATATTTGTGTATTTGGTGTTTGGGGTTTACCAATTGCGAATATCGTTTACCATTCGGATTACTCCTACTATGCTACTAACTATTAGGATTGTAGTTACGTCCATTTATTGTTTTAGTGTGTTAATCATAATGTTTTTTGTGTTAGGTTATTGTGCAATGTGAAGTGCGGTTCGAAGGTTGTTGCAATCACCCGAAGATAAAAATACCTCTCGGCAATAGTCAAGATTTTCTCGTTCAACACGCTCGATAGTTTCAACTGCTTGGTAAGCATGAACTCGTTCGCGAGGAAGTCCGCCCCATTTGATAACCACTTTCATGTGTGGAAAATGCTCAGCAATCTCTGCGAGTTGCTCTTTGTTAATGTATCCCCAATTGGCAAGTATGTCTTTGAATGTTTTCATGTATACAAGTATGACAGGTAGGGATTTAATGTCAAGGCAAATCTGACATTGGTGACCCCAACCAATAAACAAGTAAGTATCTGTCTCCCGATAAAACTGCTTCACCTCGATGCAAATGAGTGAATGCGGGAAAAATTAAACCATGTCCACGCGGAAGCGGTGGAATGTTTCCACGAAAAAGAAAATCAGTACCTCCACCTTCATAATCTCCCGTGTTTAAAGGTACAACCATAGTAATCGCGGAATCTTCATCGTGATGGTAAGAGGTTTCACTTGTACCTCTTGGGTTATAATTTGCGAGTTGTACCGTACCACTTTGAACTTGTTGTCCGAACAAGTACTGAAAAATTAAATTAAACTTTTGATAAACTAATACCATTTGAGTTAGATACCAAAGTGAACTTTGATTTTGTAGATTAAATTCTGATATTTGAGCGTCTTGTGTTTCTAACGGATTGACTTGAAAGTCTGTTTCTTTTTTGATATAGTTTATTTCATCTAACACCATTTCTATAAATTCATTATTAAAAATAGGTATTGAGTATAATTCGTGACCATGTGATTCTATCAAATGTGGCAACATCAATTTTTCATGCAGTTCTCTTTGTGAGTTGATTATGCCTTGTTGTGCTAACTTGGGGGCATTTCTCCAAAGATTGTCATCATGTAAAAACGCTTCCTTGGTTTCTTTTTCCAAGCACCAATCAGTTGGTAATAATAATTTATCGTTTTTTACTTTGTAGTTGTTGTGATGATATAATAATTTGTATAAACTCATAATGCTTAGATAGTACAGGATTGTGTGATACTTGTCAACAAAAAAGTCCCATTCGAGCCGAAGGGTGGGAGGAGGCTCGAACAGGACTTAAGTATGATTAAGAAATAGGTGTGGGGGGAGACTACTACATACTCCCAACTTTCGGTGTGAACATTAGTTCATTATGTGCCTACTCGTACTACAATTGGATTGGGAAAATCCTACCTCAGACATTTGCCCATCGGTACTCCACCACAGAGAATCGTATACCTTAACCCGCTCACAACAGGTTATTTCAGTCACCCACAGGAAGGATTATAAGCCCTTCCAAAGTCATAAAATTTTAAAGATCAATTTATTTTATTTGATTGAGTTTGTTTCTCAATTATTTATACGAGTATTATAACTTATATTTGATGATTTGTCAATACTTTTTTTACAAATTATTATTTCTTCGCAAAATGGGCAAGCACCATGACCTGCTTCGGGACAAGAATGTTCATATTTCACAACATCTTGTTCATATTTGGTCGCACAACTACATAAAAAAAATGATACTATTATATATTTCATTAATTTGGTAATAATAATTCTTTTAATTGTTGTATTGTTCTATTGGTTAATAAAGATAATTGTTCTAGTGTGATGTTCCAATTTGTATCGTAGAGATGTTCAATCTCTGCATCAGTCCATTGATCGGGCAATTTAAAAATATTTAATTTCATTTGTTATTATCATTCAATTCATCATATATTAAGCATTGTATACGCCACAATCCATGATCTTGTATTGTTAAGTCGAGTTTGTCTTGCAAAAGTTTGCGTATTTGCAATACCAATTCAAGATGCTTTGTTTCAATCATAATCTTATGCAAATTTTCGTTTAGCTAGACGCATCGCACGCTCGGCTTTGATTTCTGCGAGGCGTTTTTGTGCTTCTGCTTGTTGTGCGAACAGACTATCTGTTACAACACTTCCAAAATTAGCAAACTTACCTCGCGTGTTTACACTTGTATACTTGCCATTTTGAATGTCAGTCATTACTTGACTTGCTCGTGCGTTTGATGCAATACTCATTTTGTTTTTCCTTTTGTTAGCAATTATTGGTTGATGAATTCTAGTATGACAGAACTTTTTGAATTGTCAAGCTTTTTTTTTGTTGAACTTGCTTTTTCCGCCAAATGCCCCTGTTCTAGTGGCAACTCCGCCCTTCGTCCCAACTTTTCCTTTTCCGCTTTTCTTTTTGCCCACAACATATTTTCTTGGATTTATTTGTTTCATTTTTTATTTGAGTTGTATTATTTTGCTTATTCTATTGGAGGTAATATATTTGATTGTTTATTTGATTGAATTTTCTTTGCAATTAACTCTTCTTCCATCATCCATTTCGTGGCATAACCTAATATAAAACTTGGTAAAATTATGCACATTAAAATTATTATACTTTCTATCATTTGTTTTTTAATATTTGAGCTATTAGTATTAGAGTTTCATTTATTTTATTTAATTCTACTCGTACATCATCTGTGTATCCATTTGATATAGATATTTGTTCTTTTATTTTGTCGAGTTCTTTTGCAATTTGTTTCATGGTATATAATATATTGTATATATGAATATTTGTCAAGCAAAAAAATGAAATTGGCGGGATAGACGAGACTCGAACTCGCGACCTTCTGCGTGACAGGCAGACGCTCTAACCAAACTGAGCTACTACCCCAATCCACCCACAATTACACTAAATATTTTGTATTATTATATATAATATGTCGATGTTTTATGTTTTTTTCGACATATAAATTAAATGTGTTTATTGAATCGACACAAATTCGGGACTATCTGTCCACATTCCTTTGGCTCGCTTGCCGTTGTCAGTTTTTCGGCTTATTTCATCTTTTATTTCGTTCAATTCGCGGCTCTCTTTATTTGATTCTTTTTTATTTGCAGTTATTTCAATCATTTTATCCAATAAATTATCTATTTCTCTTCTTATGTGCATTGTATTATATTGTATATATTGTTATTGTGTTATTTCGCTTAAATAATTGTATAAATTTCTACATTCTATTATTGCTTTGTTTGTATCATCTTGTTTTAAAAAGAATTCCATGCTTTGTTGCATCAATAATATGTCCTCTATCTGTTGGTCAGAGTATAAATGTATGTCTTTTGCTAGTTGATTGACTATAAAATTGCTTTTTTCGAGCATCTCGTCAGCATGAGGATCATCATCTTCCATTATTGCGTGATCTCCTCAAGATATTCTAGCGTGTTCTTGGCTTCCCATAACGCTTTCTGTTCATCGCCCAACTGCACATAAAAATTCATGCTATTATTATGTATATTTAATTGTTCTGTTTGGTCTTTGGTTAATTTGCTTATCTTGTTTTGAAAGATTTCAACTATTTCAATGCTTATTCTTTGTAGTTCAGTCATAATATACTATATACAATATAATACACACATGAGATTGTCAACAATAAAATACAATAAGATGTAAATTATTAGTAATCAATCACTTATAATAGAATTATTTGAAATTAGTTGGAAAGCCGTGACTATTTCGTACCACTTCTTGTGACTCGCCCGAATCGCACTCTTTTTTTGATTCATTTAGTACAATCACACGAAATATTTGATGCAGTTGCGAGGTGAGTCGGCACACCTGTGTTTTCATTATTCTTGTTATTTGTATTATTGTATAGAGAAATTTATATACTTTAGTCATTTTTATTATTTATTTATTAGTTTTTTGTATCAAATTATACTATATTTAATAGTAATTTATTTTGAGTTTTTTTATTTTGACCCGATTTTCAATTATAAAAACTGATTTAATTGTATCAATTATTTTATATATTTAAGTCGGGCAACCCACTTTCACCCATTTTAACCCACATTCTTATTATTTTTATTTTATTTTTTATTGTATATTATTATATAGTATCATCTATAGTATATATTGTATATTCTCTGTATCAATATGTATATATAGGAAGAGTATTTTGTATTGTATACTGATGGATGATACGAGGGTATATTGGCTAGATCGAGAAGATAACAATAAAATATAGTAAAATATATGTAGCTGATATGTAGCTAATATGGTTACTCATAGTTTCGGAATGATATTGCGTATGGAAACCTTGGAATTCCATCGGGAGTCAGTTGGAAATACTTTATGGTTGCCATTTGCCCAATATACTCTGCACGATTATCATAAATTTCCTTGAGGTAATCAAAGTTGCCTTTGATGTTGCTATTAAAGGTTCTCTTGGTTTTCGGGCAATAACACACAAGATGCTTTGCAGTTCCACTACGATTACCATTTCCAACATCAATATCAACTACCTTATATTCTGCATCCACAAACTCTTTTCTTTTTAATAATGATTTGCTTCTCTTGTTTTCATAGCTTGATAATGATTTGCGAACCATTTGACCTTCATATCCTTGTTCAAGATATTGATTGTACAAACTATTTAGATTGCCGAGAGAATATACTTCACTTGTTTCGACTAATACAATATGTTTGTTTGTCATTAGTTTTGCTTTTAGTTCATCTATTCTAAAATCAAATGATTGATTTTCATTTATTACATCATTTATTCTTGGTGCATCATATACATGATATTGAATAGTATCTTCTGCTTCTGCGAGTCGTTCTTGATATTCAGTTTGCTTTTTGGCAAATGCTTTATCAGTCATACTTGCTGACTTGATTGGTTTTTGTTTTCTTACAAGTGAGGTAATTTTATTGAAATTATCCCGCAAATCGTGATTGTATAGTTCTCCATCGAGAATAGCTTTAGGATGAGCGAGAAAGAACCCATTTAGGCTTTTAAGGATGTGAGGAATACACTCTATCTCCTTGCCATTGCGAGTTCGTCCTACGAGCTTGTCACCTTCTTTGCGTACAATACAACGAATTCCATCCAATTTTGGTTGCGAGTAACAAGGATACTTGCCAACCAATTCATCTTGACAATCCTTGAAATTGTGTGCAAGCATTGGTTCATAAAACTTTTTGGTTTGTGCATCAATCTCGTTGAGAGCATATCCACTATCCAATTTCTTTTGGAATTTAGCTTGTGCTTGTAGTTCTGCTTGAGCTTCGGGAGTTGTTTCGTTACTTCGTCCAACATTCTTGGCTATTGTGGTTGTAGCCTTGTCGGTAGTCTTTTTACCATCCACCAAACCTTTGACTGCATAAAATGATGCACCATCAATGTGCATTGTCCATTCACGCAATTTACCTTTAGTATCAATCTTATATAATGTCTGCAATGTTTTCGTCATGTTTATAATAATAGAGCAACATCAAAATGATGTCAAGCCTTTTAAATGAGTTTGTGTAAAATATTTAATTCTTCTTTACCAACATACTTATCAAAGTATATGCAAAAATCTATTAAATTAGCCCGAATTGAGAATTGTTCGCTATGTTGTATGTGATTAACAACAATATCAAATCTTCCATCTCTCCAAAATTCAATCAAGTCGGCAAAATCAAAATCAGTCTTTTTTTCGTTCTTGAGCATCTCTAACCTTTTTTGTCACCATCACCTTTGGATTGTTGATATGCGGAACAAGAGGCTCATTTCCTGTGTGAGACATTTTTTTACCAAATTTTGAATCTTTTTTACTTTCTCTGCTTTGTTTTCCCATTTTAATTTAATTGTTTTTTTTGTTTGATTGTTTATCTTTATATTCTTCTAATTTGTAAAACCTTTTGAATTTATGTATGAATTGATTGTCAGTAAGTGAATCAAAATCTTTTTGTAATTGCCATTTAGCAAATCGTTTGAGTTCTTGATTGCTCCAACCATCAATCATCTCTCTTGCGAGTTTTTCTTTGTTTGTAAATGTACAATAATTTTTATTCAATTAGTATTCCCCAATTAGTTCTTTTAAGCTGAATGTGTTCGTTCCCATGTGAAAAACCACATTGTCAACAGATGGTTTGCTTAGTAATTTTATTTTATCTGAATCTAAAAATTCATTAAATTGAGCTTCATTATCAAAATCAATCTTTTGATCGAGATTGCCGAATTTATAAGTTATACAAAAATTCTCGTTCATTTAAGTAAATGTAATATCAATGCAAATATACCCGAAATCGATCCGATTGTCATAATCAAACCTATCATATCAATCATTTCCATTGTTCAAAAATAATAAATACCCGAATGCCAATACTACCAACACAACACCGATTGCCATGTTCACTCCATTTAATATACTATAAAATTCCATACGATTACGCTACTGCGAGGGTTTGAGGATTTGCTACTTGTTCGATGAGAAATCTGCGAATCGATTCGCTAACATCTAATATCTCATTAAATTCTGTATAACTAAGTGGGTTCGCATCACCTTGTCCACCATAACAAATTCGATAACCTTCTTCAAGCGGAGCAATGTCTGCTTTTGCTTGCTTGGTATAATTGCCGTTGATGTCACGATGCCACTCCCAAGCACAATGATACGAATTGATGTAAACAAGAACATCCAATCTGCCTAAATTGTGTCCAACACTATTTTTGCGTTCTCTCATGTCCACAAAATCAACACACGCACTTGGATAACCACTCTTCATGTCTTTAAGCCACACATGAACTGCATGATGATTCATTTGACTATAATATTGGTTGTTGCCACTTCCATATCTGTTGGTAGTCATCAGCTTTCCACCCGAAATCTTCGCCATCTGATCGTTTCGATCACTTTTGCTTTTGTAACTCAACAAATTTTCGCTTGGAATTAACTTCTTGAGTGTGTTGTTGCTTTTAAAATAAATTGTTTGTGGACTCCATAGATTCCATCTTACTTGTGCATTATCAAAATAATTATTCATGTTTTTTTATTCAATTAGTGTTTTAGTTTATAGTTTATACTATATATCAAATGTTTTCATCTGTCAACTCTTTTTCTTCTATTCGTGTGGTATTATATTCAATTTCGGTTGTGAATGGATATTTGTTTAGAAATTCTGCTTTGCTCAATTCGTGAAAGTCGCTCATGCGTTCATTATCTTCTATAAAACTTTGTATCTCATACGAATACTCCATGTGCCTATCCCAAACTTTTACATCGTCAGCAACCCAATCAAAAAAATCATGCAATAAGGTTACTGCTTCTAACACTTGATTGTTTCCATCTCCCAATGCACTTGTTTCTGCTTCGTTCAATACGAATTCTATTGCTTTTCTTAATTCCATTTTCTACGCTTCGTTCCATACTTCATCAAATCCAACCAATGTTTCGGTATCTCCACCGATATAGTCTCCATCGAATCCATTTTTGTTTTCAATTATCATTGCTCGTCTTGTGGTTTGTATTTGTTTGACTTTGCCAATTTGTTCAATGTCACACTTGAATCCTACCCAATCGCCAACATTCACTTCAAAAGTTTCTTCCCATTTGTTTTTGATTTTCATAAGTCCCATTCCCCCGCTTTTACATTGTCAATGTCTTGCGTTGCTTTGTTGTATGCAGTCGTATCGCTATGACCATCTTCAATCTCATCATCAAATAATTCAAGAATGTCCTTTGCATGACTCGCATTAAATGATTCTTGTTTGACCAATCTTTGCAACTCTTCTATTAGAATTTGTCTGTATGTTTGCATGAGTATAAGTATGTATTAAATTTTAATCTTTGTCAACCCCAAAAACTCTTTCCCATTCTTCACGAATATCAAGATCAGATGCCTCGTACAATCCCTCGCATCCATCAAGAAGAAAATCAATAATCTGACTAACACCCATATTCATTGCTTCCAATTCTGCAAGATCATAACGCATATCGTCAATCGTTGGTTCTTCGTCTCTACTTTGTCTTTCAGTTGTTCTCATCAGTAAGTGTATCTAATTTTTCGTATAATTTGTTAATTTGTTTTTCCAATTTGCAAATATACATTACATCATCGGGTTCTCGCATATACATATAATCAAGCTCTGCTTCCAAGTCCTTGATTGACTTCCATGTGTCTCGATATTCTTCTTCGTTTTCTTGCACTTTCATAAGAATCTTATAATTCATCAAACGACAAAATCTTCGTAGATGAACAATGGCTTGTTGTTGTCTTGCATACCTCGAAATGTGCCAAGAGTATTGTACTCGAAATGTTCAAGTGCATCAGTTTCGTCAATCTCCCAATCTTCCATCAATGCACGAATAATCTTTTCGACTGAATATACTACTCGATCATCAATATCACTACCAATGATTGCACGATTGTAAGTAGAGCGAGGTTCAAGAACGATTGCATCTTCATTGTTTTCTGCAATTCGCTCGATCACTTCGTCACCAAATGATTGTTGATTTTCGTTTGTCATGTTGTTATCTTATAAAATTGCAGAAGTTGTGTCAACACTTAAATTCATACATTCTGATAATGGAGTATCTTCTTCAACTTCCTTGATTGAGATTCTAATGCGATCATTGTAATCCGTATCTTCTGTTGGCACAAAGTTAAATGTGCTAATTTCTCCACTCAATAAAAGCATAATGTCTTCGTGCGTTAAACCTAATTGTATGTTATAATCTTTCATGTTATGCAAAATATACTCGCTCAAATGGTCTGTCTTCAACAGGCAAATGTTGGTTTGCAATCTTCTGAAGCAATCCAACTTGCTTGTTCAAATCATTCCAATCTGATTCTCTGTATTCATCTCGCACATGGTCAATCAACATATAATGTTCCATGCAATCTAACACATTTTGTAATGCAATTAACTGATTTTCTTTTAACTTCATAAATTTACCTTTCTAAGCAGTAACTCCAATAACGAGAATTTCTTCTGTTTTGAACTTTGTTCCAATACATTTCTCTTGCCACATTCGGAGCAACACCATGCTTGTCGCATCGTGCAAGCCACTCGTTCTCCATGCGTTCGTACTCCTTGAGAGTGTTCGCATGACCTTTCTTGGTATCGTGACCCATGAAACGCAAGAGGTGAACATCAAGACAACAAAGTTGTGCCTCAGTTGGATAACTCAATGCAAGAGCATAAGTAGTCTTTGCGTTACCTAATCCATAAATTGTTCCAATTAGACGATTGCGACATTCTTGCCATGTCTCGTCATCTTGCTTTTTGAATTGATCGGGATTCTCACGAAACTTGGTTGCCAAGTCCCACAATCCACGCTCTCTACGCTCGTACAAGCCAACTCTCGCCTTGACGATCATCTGCTTGAGCTTGTCCTTAGATATAGTCCAAGAAAGGTCACTCATCGCAACCTCGTAGCCTCGCACATTACTTTCCCAAGTTGTATGCACACTCATAATGGCGAATACCCAACGAGCAAACATTTCGGAATCATCTTGAGGAATCAAGTTTGTCCAATACTCTTGTTCGGAGTGAACTGCACCAAGTTTAAGGTTGTCGAAAAAGCGATCCACATTTTTAAGAGGATCAACTTTAGGTTTAGATTCTACTTGCTCGATACGCTCGTTGATTGGAGCGATAGAGTTTGTAAGAAGTAAGATAGAATTATTCAATGTGTTTTCTGCAATGTTCATAATAAGTAGTATGACAGATTAAGTGTTTATGTCAACGATTTTTTTTAAGAAAATGAATTTTGTTATAAATGTTTGATTATCAATGTTTTGGACTATCATTTAAATTTGTGCGAAATCAAATACAACAGGTTTGCCTCTTAACATTCCACAATTTTGTTTGTAAATATCAAGATCAGTACAACGCTCGTCTCCTAGAATCGAATGAATTTTTTCGTGCGATTGGTGAGAGAGTTTAGTATTTGCTCGCTCTTGTATGACTATTTGATTGTCTATATAATATGGTTTGATATAAAATTTTTGCAAATCACTTGGCAACTCCGCAAACTCATCGTTGAGGGAATCGGCAATTTTAATTACATAACCTAATTTATTTTTTGAGTAAACTGATTTGTAACTACCTTCACCGATTTTTAAAAACCCCCGAACGATAATTTGCTGAACGAATTTTTCAATGTGTTTATCGAGTTCCAAGTAAAGACTTAACATCTTCGACTTGGTTGCGTTCATTGCTATGAGATTGCGATAAGAGTATCGTGAATCATGTGACGAGTTTTATAATCGAGAATTCGCCCCTCTTCGTCTTGTGGTAGATCATTCAACATCTCTTGCATATCTTGACTAAGAACCTCACAAATGCAAGCAATTTTGCGATAAATTCCGATTTCTTTGTATTTTAGAATAGCCCATATCGAATCAACTTGTGCATCGTTAGCTTGAGCGATAAGATTGAGCAACTTTATATCTTGTGTTTGTATTTCCATAATTGTATTAAATTTAAAAGGTTGCAACTTTCCATTGTGATCTTGGAGTATCATCATCTCCAACAAAATCATAACCAATATCAAGAACAATATCATAAATCTCTCCGCAAGTCAACTCATATCCTTTCATGCGACTTTGAATTTGCTTGAGAGTTGGCTCTTCACCATTCTCATGTTTGTTCTCAATATAATTCCGAATGGCAATCGTTTCCATGTCAGAATCCTCTTCTTCATGGCAATCGCAAGATTCGCAATTACCACAACAATCATCATCTTCATGCTCGTCATCATGCTCATCTTCGGTAGTTGACCCAT
>Ga0209223_10005691_pt1 | contig 10894 bp, 7 predicted proteins | sample COG_06_FD_184750 | JGI IMG/M metagenome (GOLD analysis project Ga0209223, IMG submission 184750) | Pelagic Microbial community sample from North Sea - COGITO 998_met_06 (SPAdes) (version 2) | ecosystem: Environmental > Aquatic > Marine > Neritic zone/Coastal water | place: Helgoland, sampling...
TCCGATGCAGTTCTTTCCTACAAATCCATCTGATGACATTGCCAGTATATGTAATATTGTATTAAAAGATATCGGCGGAGATGAAAAAGTTATTATGACCGAAGAAAATGAAATTATTGAAGATAATATGATTGTGGAATTTCGTTATATTAAAGAACGTGATGAAAAATGGAGATGGGTGCCTTTGCGTGTGCGGTATGATAAAACCACTGAGTTTCGGTCAGGTGGAAAAAATTTTGGAAATGCCTATCATGTAGCAAATAGTGTATGGCAAACCATTCATAATCCAATTACAATTGAGATGATTACTACTGGCGAAAATGTTCCAATCGATATTACCGATGATGATGTATACTATAATCGCGTAACAAATTCAACTGGTGATAATACTGTATCTTTGCGTGATTTCCATAATTTATTTGTAAAAAAAACGCTAATTGCCAATGTAAGTAAAAAAGGCGACACGCTTATTGATTTTGCGGTTGGGAAAGGTGGAGATTTACCTAAATGGATTTCCGCAAATCTTAAATTTGTATTTGGAATAGATATAAGTCGTGATAATATTCAAAACCGAATGAATGGAGCATGTTCTCGTTATTTAAATTATAAAAAAACTACAAAAGAAATGCCTGATGCTTTATTTGTTCATGGAAATAGTAGCATTAATATCCGAAATGGTGCTGGGATTTATTCTGACAAAGATAAACAAATTACAAAAGCAGTTTTTGGACAAGGAGCAAAAGATGTTAAAGAATTAGGCAAAGGTGTTTATAATCAGTATGGCATTGGAATTGATGGATTTAATATATCTTCAATCCAATTTGCTGTTCATTATATGTTTGAATCACAAGAAACATTACAAAATTTATTAAGAAATGTGAGCGAAACAACAAAAATTGGCGGATATTTTATTGGAACCAGTTATGACGGGAAAGAAATATTTAAATTGTTGAAGAATAAAGCAGTAAATGAAAGTGTAACTATCATGGAAAATAATAGTAAATTATTAGAAATAACTAAAAAATATAGTGAAACCGAATTTCCTGATAATAGCAGTTCATTGGGGTATGCGATTGATGTTTTCCAAGAGTCAATTAATAAAACATTCCGTGAATATTTGGTTAATTATACCTACTTTACGCGTATGTTGGAAAATTACGGATTTGTTCCTATTACAAATGAAGAAGCGCGTAAAATGAATCTACCTTCTGGTAGTGGATTATTCAGTGATTTATTTAAAGTAATGAACGATGAAATAAAGCGTAACCCTAAAAATGAATATTTATATAAAAGTGCTGCGAAAATGTCTGCCGGTGAGCGTCAAATATCGTTTTTGAATCGGTATTTTATCTATAAAAAAGTGCGTAATATTGATACTGAACAAGTATCTTCGAATTTAATCGGAAAACCAGTTAATGTAGAATTAGATGAAGAAGAACAGAAAAAAATGGATCAAGAAAAAATAGTTACTGGATTGCCTGATGGGACTGCTAGTGTTGATGCTACAAAAATAACAGAACAACCTATAAAAAAAACAACTATGTTGAAAAAAGCACCAATTAAAAAAGGAAAACTGGTTTTAAAAGAAAAGAAATAATAATTTATAGTATATTTGTAATACAAAGTTACATATAAGTTTACAAACAATGATATAAATATTTATAATGATATAAATATTTATTCACAATATTATTAACATCTAATAGAATCATCAAAATTTTCTATATATATAAATGAGTTTTTATCAAATACCTACTATAAATAATATAAAACATATATCTGACAGTTTATTCGCGTCTTATTCAAAAAGAGATACAAGTAAAATTATACTAAATAAAACATTACATAAATATTTAAATAATATTAAAAAAGATATAGAATCTATCCCATGTGAATGGGATAAATATAAGAAATATACAAATACATATGAATTTATTCACACTTCTATTCCTGATACAAAAAATGCGATTTCTACAAAAAATGCGATTTCTACAATAAAACCTCTTTCGCGGTCATTTTATAAAATGATTGAAATATGTAATTTATTAAAAATATTTCAAGAGTTACCATCTAATCATTGTAAAAGTTTTCATTTGGCAGAAGGTCCAGGAGGATTTATTGAAGCACTCGCAAAAAAAAGAAATAACGCAAATGATGTATATTATGGAATGACATTAATCGATGAATCAAATAATAATGTGCCTGGGTGGAGAAAAACTGAACTTTTTTTAAAAAATAATAAAAATGTTATTATTGAAAAAGGAAATGATGGAACTGGAAATTTAATGAATCCAGGAAACTTACTTTATTGTTATAAAAAATATAAAGGACAAATGGAATTAATTACCGCAGATGGAGGTTTTGATTTTTCAATAGATTTTAATAATCAAGAAAAATCTAGTTTAAAATTAATATTGTGTCAAATTGCGTTTGCGTTAGCTATGCAAAAAATAAAAGGCACTTTTATTATTAAATTTTTTGATACCTTTACAAAAATGTCAGTAGATATGATTTATTTATTATCACATTTATATGAAGAAGTATTTTTTGTAAAACCAAATACAAGTCGTTGTGCGAATTCAGAAAAATATATTGTTTGTAAAAAATTTAAATTAGAAAATTCTGATCCTATTGTTAGAAAATTGTATTATATTATTAATAATTTTACCAATACGAATACTAATACGAATACGAATACTAATACGAATACGAATACTAATAATATTTTATCTCTTTTTATAGTAGATTTACCATATTATTTTACTAATAAAATAGAAGAATATAATGCCATATTGGGACAACAACAAATAGAAAATATTTTGAGTACAATTAATTTAATTATTAATAGCAGTCATTCTAAAAATGTTAAACTGGAATTAATGAAAAAAAATAATATTTTAAAATGCGTTACATGGTGTCAAAATTATAATATCCCTTTCAATAAACAATCACAAAAAAACAATATTTTTCTTAATAATAAATCTTAATAATAAACAAATCTTAAATATATAATTAAATATATAACTAATATTTAATTATAAACTATAATTTATAAAATTTAAACTAAAAAATGAATAATTTTTTATCATTATATAACTTGGTAAAAACTGATAAAAGAAAAGAACGGTTTGATATTATATTAGAACCGCTACAAGCAATCACACAATTATCATTAATGGCGTTTTGTCCTACTGGAAGTAAATTAACATTAAATAATAATCTTTTATTTATCCAAACACCTAATTGGGGTCAAGGTATAGTTCGTTCATTTCAAAATGATAAAAGAGATGATCTATTTTTTTTATTTAATGTAATTAATCGGTTTAATAAATTTTATGGGAATTTTAGTAATAATAGTAATAATAGCAGTCATTGTAAAAATGATAAAAATGATAAAAATGATAAATTATTTTATGATTTATTAATTCGATTAAGTAAACGCGGTATTGATAAAATTTTACAAACATATTCAAGCATAGACGAATCCTCTTTATTACATACATTACAAATGTATAGAACAATGTTAGATAATCCTTCATTAATAAATGGAAAAGGTGAAAAAAGTGAAAATGATTCGTCGTCTTCAACAACGTCATCCTCTGGATATGATACTATGTATTCTAAAAAAAATATAGATGATATATTTATAAAAATAAAAGATTTATATTCTAGTCACGATAAAACTATTATATTAAATGTATTAACTCTTATTGAAAAAAGACCTGAACATTATGAAACATATATATTTGGGTTGAATCAGTTAATGGACCCTGTAAATCTACAAATAAAAAAATGGATTAATGATAATATAGTGTATTAAATAAGTAGTATTATATATTCTTTTATATAAAATTGAATTGCTTTTCGTGGATAAGACCAAAGTAACCAAGAGTATATAATCACATAACCACACTAATAACGCTAATAACACTAATAACACTATATAATTACATTTATTTAATAAAATGGTCGATAATAAGGTTTATATTTATAAAGAAAATGTTTCTTTGCAAGAATACAAATTACATACATATGTTTATGATTTAGGAATTGTAAATATTCCTAAGGTTATTGAATATAATAAAACCACAAAGGTAATGACAACGGTTAAGGTTGGGGTATCAAATTTATCAGATTGTTATGGAGAGGAATCAAAAAATATAAATAATAAACTATTCGGTAAGATTAGAAATATAATTCAACTATTATATAATCATCATATTGAATATATCGATATTACTGGATATAATTTTATAGAAAATGATAATAAAATATGGATTATAAATTTTGAACATGCGAAATATAATGCTAGTCCAACAACTTCTTCTTTTCTTGGAGATTTTTTAGAAGGAACAAATGAATGGAACCCTGATTTTAAATAATATATTAAACCATTTATATTTTTATTATTTTTATTATTTTTATTCTATATATAGAATATAGAATTAAATCAATGAATATAGGAAATCTTAGTGATATTATTAATACTAAGGAAATACAACCTGTTATTGTAAACGAAGACAGTAATTTTGTAGTTGTAACTTATTGGTGGGGTCGTAATAGAGAAAATCAAAATACTGCTAGACCTTGTATTTCTTTTTTTGAAGGCGTTATTAATCAAGTTCAAAATTTATGTCTTAAAACATTAGGAACCGCATCAAATGATATATCTATTCAACAAATATTTAAAAACCTTGAAAAAATAGTATTTGATTTAAACTCGTTCAAAAAATTAATAGATGGAAATTCAAATAGTTATAATCAAATGATATTCGACGATTTAGAATTAGAAAACAATCAACCTGATTCACATAATAATGCGTTAATCAAATTAGAAAAAATGAAAACATCTAATCAAACACCCGCAAATTTTGAATATAAAAATAAAGAATATACTGTAAGATTGCTCACATTAATAATGATTGAAATGATTACACTTGTTAAGAAAAATTATGTGCTTTTATACGATGCCAATAAAAAAATTAAAGAATTAAAAGAATATTTTTTATCCAAATCTGACCAATTTAATCAAGTAGAAAAAAAACAAATTCTTAGACAAATCACAGAATTAAAAAAACAATTAGATATTGAAAAACAAAATATTAAAAATTTATTAAAACAAAAACATAATTACTCTAATGAGCAAATGCAAGAATTCAATAATATGTCTATATATGAAATATTACATAACGAATTTCGCTTTTTAAATCCTATGAATTATGAAATCATGATAGAAAAATGGCAAAGAGAATGTGAAAAATTTAATTGTAATCATATGGCAGTAGAATATTCTGAATTCGCTTTACCTGGCGGTTACCAGTTAGCAATCAACGCGAAACCTTTATTTATTAAAAAAGCATTAGAGGCGTGTGGAGAACGGTCTGTTCTTTACATTGACGGTGATATGTTTATTAGAAAATACCCACAAATATTTGATATAAAAGATGTTGATTTTATGGCGCGTGGGTGGTGGATTGACCCACGCTCTAGTTGGAAAATGGAAGAAAGTATTTCATATGATCCTTATACATTTGAAACTTCGGGTGGAACCATGATGTTTTCACAATCAAATGAATCTAAACAATTAATTAGTAAATGGATAGAAGAAGCAAGTAAACCTCATCAAGTCGGTAAAGCAGATGACCGAATTCTTTCACTTGTTTTTAATACATATAAATTTTTACCTTCATTAAAAGTAATTCAGTTACCAATTGAATATTTATGGCTTACCCTTGATTATGATGATAGAATGTTAGATATGGTATATGATTATGATAAATATAAAATGGATAATACTATTATTATTGAACATTCGGAATGTCTTACTTCTGAGGATACCGCAAGTGGTAGCGGTGCTGCTAGTGATAGAACACCTAAATTCTATGGATATTTGGAAGAAAACCTAGACCCTGTATCTGAACAATTTCACGAATATATTATGTTTCCAACCAAAGATATGGTTGAAGCATTTAACCCATACTTAACTTATATGCAAGGTGTTCAATATATAAATGATGGAAATGAAATATTATTAAAAAAAGGATTTGTAAATTTAGAAAATCCAGAAGAAAATGAACAACCATTGTATATAACATCTTATGACAACAAGTACGGTAATATAAAATATCCGCATGACAATAGTTTAACCTATAATGACGTTGCTAATATTAATACAAAACGAAGTGAAGGTATGAATATAAAAGGACTAGCATTAGAAGATAAAGGAAATAATACCATAGAAATTAATAATTTTTCTGGGTTAATGAAAGAAGAAGATAACACACAATACAATAACGCAAAAATAATTTCTCTCATTTTAAAATTATTAAAGAACGGGAAAACAGTTATATATAATCCAATCACTATGGGTGGATATGATAAATCATTGTATGATAATTTAATAGAAAACCTAAAAACAAAGTTTAGTTCAATGGAATTTATATTCGCTCCTGATTTTACAAATGCGAATACACGAACTTCCAATTATTTTTACAGACCATTAATTCAGACAAATCAAGCAATGCTTTTTAAACCTAATGATATATTAATTAATTTTTTAACGATGTTTTTATCCCTAGATGATTTATCACTGTATATTAATTATGGGTCATATGAATTCATGTCACGAATTAGAGTAGGTTATGTAATAAGGAAAAAACTAGCATTAACTGGTGGAAATAATAATGGTTATAATGATATTGAACTTTATAATCAAGGCATTGAGATGTTATATACTGGTGGTAAAAAGGGTAAAATGCAAAAACGCATAACCAAACCATTAGGAAGAAGAAAAAGAAGTAATAAAAAAAATATTACAATTAAAAAGAGAAAGATAAGTAGAAAGACCCGTAAACTTAAATTAAATAAAAATAAAAATAATAAAAATCGTAAAACTTTAAAGAAAAAAAATAATAAATATTCTAAAAAAAATAATAAATATTCTAAAAAAAATAATAAATATTCTAAAAGGAAATAAATTAATATATATTATTGATTTATCTACTTAAAGAAAATTCACAATTTTTAGGTTCAATCTGTTTTACAAAATCCACTTTTGAACATTTATAAATGTCCATTTTCCAAATTTATAGAAAAGAATTAAGTAAAAAAAGTGAAAAAAGTGATTGTGACCATAATGGTCTGGTTTTGATTTTATAAAAAAATATGTGTGATGATAACTTTTTTTATAAAATTATAGTTTTTATAATTAAAAGTATTTAGGCATTTTTTTATGTTAACATATATTATAAAAATGTTTAACAAAAAAAATGCCGAAAATGCCGAAAAATATATTTGTGAAAATTGTAACTTTATAACTAGTAAAAAAAGCAATTATACAATTCACCTAACTACACGAAAACATATTTCTTTAACAGAAAATGAATATTCTTTAACATCAAAAAATGCCGAAAATAAAATATATAAATGTGAAAGTTGTAATAAAATTTATAGTTCTAGGGTAGGATTATGGTATCATAATAAAAAATGTAATAAAAATGTTATAATTGACATAAATAATGAAGGAAAAAAAGAAGAAGAAGTGAATAAATTAACAGCAATTATGATAGAATTAATTAAAAGTAATTCAGATTTACAAAAACAAATTGTGAATAATAACAATAGTACATCTAATAATACAAATATAAGTAACTCTAATAATAATACCATGATAAATTCTAATAACAAAACATTTAATCTTCAAGTATTTTTGAATGAACAATGTAAAGATGCCATGAATTTATCTGATTTTATGGAATCAATCCAACTGAATTTAACGGATTTAGAAAATATGGAGAAACTGGGTTATACTGAATGTATGTTTAAAAATATAGTTGGACATATGGATTTTATTGATATTTTCTCTCGCCCCCTTCATTGTAGTGATTTAAAAAGGGGAATCATTTATATTAAGGAGAATGGTATCTGGGAAAAAGAAGATGCTGAGCATAGTAAACTGATTAATGCGATTCGCATTGTTGAAAAGAAGAATTTTAAATTACTGAAAGAATGGTCAAAAAAATATCCCAGTTTCAGCGATTCTAATTCACCATATAATGATAAATATGTGAAAATATTCGGTGAAACCATGAATGGTGATAAAGATAACCTGAATAAAGTCATCAGGAAACTGTCAAAAAGTTGTGTGATTGATAAAAGTAAATTATAATTTTATAAATTAATAAATATTTATTTTATTTATTTTATTTATTTTATTTATTTTATTTATTTTATTTATTTTATTTGTTTTATTATATACTATAATATAGTATAAAATAAAATAATAAATATAAGAATAATATATAATATAATTATAGTGTAATAGAAGAATAGAATGTTTATAACAAAAACATCAGGAGAATTAATAAAATCATTTATTCCAACTTTTAAAAAAAATAAAATAATTTCCCCAAAATCAAAAGAATATAATAAAATATTAAAAATCCTATACAATGATATTTACAATGCTTATATAAATCCACGCAAAACATCATGTAGAAAAAGTAATCTAAATAAAATAAATACAAAAGATGTATCAAAAAAACCAGAAATGTATAATAGCAATACTAGATTCTTCCCATTAGATATAAAAAAATATATTAACGAAAATGAAAAGTATCAATTAATTTATAATTGTAAAGTTGGAGGGAGAGATATTCGGATTTATTTCACTTTATTTAAAGAAGATGATTTATTAGAATTAGATAAATATACAGAATATGTAAATATGATGTATATGTGGTTAGAAATATGTGCTTCCTATTCAATGAAACATTGTGCAAATACATTAGATATTTATATTTATCAAACCCCATTTTCAAAAACTCTACCAAATTTGGTATCAACGACTATTGGTGCCGATAATGTGAATACTGCGTTCACTACCTGGTGTAGTCCTAAAAGCGAAATTGTAATTTACCGTGACGAGGAATGGTTTAAAGTATTTATTCATGAAACATTCCATACATATGGATTAGATTTTGGAATCAATAATCACATTTCATCTAATTTACAAAAAACACTTCAATCACTTTTTCCGATAGATAGTGATTTTGATGCGACGGAAGCATATGCCGAAACCTGGGCAAGAATAATAAATTGTGCGTTTTGTAGTTTTAATTCTCTGGGAAATAAAAAAGAATATACTTTATTTAAAGATTATATGAATTTTTGTATTGAATTTGAACGTATTTTCTCTCTTTACCAATGTAACAAGATATTAAATTTCATGGGATTATCTTATGAAGATTTACATGGTGATAAAGAAAGGCATGCCTATTTACGGAAGAACTTATACAGAGAAAATACACATGTCTTTGCGTATTATGTATTAACTTCTATTTTTTTAAATAATTATAGTGGATTTTTAGAATGGTGTTATACACATAATCCATCACTTTTACAATTTAATAATACGGAACCGACAATTAATGCGTTTGCGGAGTATATTGAAAATAATTACAACACGCCATTATTTAATGCTTCCATAAATAATATGAATCAGTTATATAATACTTTCGGTAATACATTAGATAAAAATAAAAATAAATATAAATATAAAAAGTTATTAACGAGTTCAAGAATGTCGATGATAGAATTTTTATAAAAATTGAAAATTATATATCTTATTGTGGATAAGATATATAATAATATAAACCATAAAAATAACAGGTAATATTAAAAATGGGTATTCAGTATTTGAATAAATATATTCGTGATAAAATAACACTTTATAATAAAAATAAAGAAGATGGCGGTGCGATTAAAACTATATCTTTTTCCGAGTTAAATGGACGCACAATAGTAATAGATACAAGTATTTATATGTATCGTTTCTCATCAGAAAGATGTTTAATTGATAGTATGTATCAAATGATTTCATTGTTAAAAACGAATGGAATAATTCCAATATTTATATTTGATGGTCCATCGCCGCCTGAAAAGAAAGAAATGATTAAACAAAGGCGTGAAGATAAACAAATTTCTGAAACTAAATACAAAGATTTACAATATAAATTAAAGGACGTGAATAATTATGAAGAGAGAAAAGAAATTAATAATGAATTAGATTCATTAAAAAAGAAATTTATTAGACTTAAAAGGGAAGACATTAAAAATGTGAAAAATTTATTAACACTCTATGGGATTACTTATTATGAGGCAGATGGTGAAGCGGATAAATTATGTGCGAAAATGGTAACTGAAAAACATGCTTATGCGTGTTTAAGTGAAGATATGGATTTATTTGTCTATGGATGTGATAAAGTATTAAGGTATATTAGTTTATTAAATTCTACATTTGTATTATATGATTTAAATAAAATATTAGAATGTTTAGATATTTCATTTACACATTTTAAAGAGATTTGTGTTATATCAGGAACTGATTATACGTGTCATTATAATGATTCTGTATCATGTAATTCTATAAATCCAATTAATTCTATAAATACAATTAATTTTCATAAAACCCTACAATATTATGAAAAATATAAAATGTATATTAATGACCAAAATGAAAATGAAAATGAAAAAATAAACGAAAATAAAAATGGTTTTTATGATTGGGTAAATGAACATACAAATTATATTAATAATTATGAAGCATTACAAAAAATATATAATATGTTTTCATTAGATGATATTAAAGTTGATAAATTTATTAATAATCATTCTCTTCCCAATCCTACTTTTTGTAAAAATAAATTAAATGAATTTCTAGAAAAATATGATTTTGTGTTTGTATAAAAAAAAGACCTTACCAAATCCTTTTTATTTTTTATTTTTATTTTCTCTCTACCGAATAAATTAAATGGGAAATTTTCTATAATATATTTTTAAAGTGTGAGGCGTTCGGATAATTCACAAACTCCCGTTTCAGGTAAAAGTTTCTCAA
>Ga0209223_10005693_pt1 | contig 10893 bp, 12 predicted proteins | sample COG_06_FD_184750 | JGI IMG/M metagenome (GOLD analysis project Ga0209223, IMG submission 184750) | Pelagic Microbial community sample from North Sea - COGITO 998_met_06 (SPAdes) (version 2) | ecosystem: Environmental > Aquatic > Marine > Neritic zone/Coastal water | place: Helgoland, sampling...
GGTGACTGAACTCCCCCCGGGACGCTGGACCCAAGATTATAAAGAACACCTCGATACCCTCGTTGAAAAGAAAATCATCAGTGGTTTCACAAATAACAGTACAACTGAGAATGTGGATTTCCTCATACAAGATTACAGTGGAAAAGATGCTGTTAAGGATCTTAAACTTCAAAAGACACTCCGTACAAGCAATATGCACCTCTTTCATCCAACAAAGGGTATTCATAAATATCAAAGTCCAGAACTCATTCTAAAAGATTTTATTGAGCTTCGCTACGAGTATTACAAGAAGCGGAAAGAACATCTCATCAAAGTTCTGGAGGCAAAGGCACAGATGTGTGATTACAAGTCTCGATTTGTATCCATGGTTATCAACGGTGATATCATTGTATTTCGCCGTAAAAAGCAAGAACTCGAAAACCAACTTTCTGGACTCTTCCCACAAATTGGCGGAACATATGACTACCTTTTGAATATTAGAACCGTTCAGTACACGGATGAGAGTGTTCGTGAACTTCTCAAAGAATCCGAACAGGCGAAAAGGGATCTCGAGATTATGAAGTCTACTACAGCTATGGACATGTGGAAGAATGATATTAAAAATATATAAACAATAGATAAGTATGGGTGAAGCTGCAAAGATTTCTCTCAAAGCTATTGGAAAGCAGGATACACACCTTCTTTCCAAAGACCCAGAAGACTCGTTCTTTAATTATAAGAATGATAAGATACACTCAGACTTTCGAAAATATCATAGAAGTCGTAATGTTGTTAACCCTGGTGCTATTTCAGGTTGGCCATTTGGTCAAACTATTAAAGTGCAATTCAATCCACAAAATATGGGTGATCTTTTGAGTAACATGTGGCTGAGTATCACAATACCACGTCTCACAGATTTTGGTGGTGGTAAAAATTACGCAGACCAATTGGGGAGACATATTCTAAAAAGTGTCACTATGTTCGTAGATGAACTCGAAGTTGAAACAATTCATGATGATTGGGGTATTATTTATGATGAGCTTTATTTAGAAATATCTGAAAAAGTAGCTAATAGATTTCTTGTAAATAGAAACATAGGTTATGACGACTCCACTTTGGATGCATTTAAGGACCTTTCACAATATTCTGCTGATCTCATGATTCCTTTACACTTCTTCTTTTCCAGGAAATACGCAAGTGATGAATATTCTTCAAATAAACCAAATCGTCCATACTTCCCAGTATGTGCTGTACACCGTCAAAAAATAGAATTTGAGTTGGAGTTTCACCCACAAACTTTTTTTACAGATACGGGGACTACACTCTCACTCCCAGAGTTTAAACTCGTTACAGAAGAAATCACATTAACCCCTGAAGAACGTCAATATTTGGCGACTAAACGTCAAACATTTATAACTGATATTGTACGTAAACACCCTAGTATTATAAGTACACCAAATGATACAATGATTCGAAATAACCTTGTACCCAACATTCCAGTGAAATGTATTCATTGGTTTTTAAGAAATGAAAAATTTGAAGATGCTAGTGATTCTACGGGTGGTAAATCTTTACAAGAGGAGAAGTATTATCAAAATCGTTATAATTTTTCATCTAATGTGCATTTTGATGAGACGGGTACATTCTTCTATCCCATAATGGATGAAGCAAGTTTTTACATAAATGGAAACAGATTACCAAATGTTTCTAAAACAAATCACTATTATTACAAATATCTAATTCCATTTAGAAATAGATTAGCGAGGCCTATCAGAAATATTTATACTTATAGTTTCTCGATGAATCCGATCAATGTGGAACCATCGGGGAACTTGGATTTTAGTCAAATAAAATCTGATAAAACGTCTATAGAAGTGAAGTTGGACACATCGTCTGATTCACTTGTAGACACGTCTAGTAATAACTATTCGTTAAACATGTATTACACGGGTTATCAAACGTATATATTTGATAAGGGATTTATGTCACTTGCTTATTAAACAGTGAGGTCTTATTATTAGAGATATAGTCTATGATATTATTCTTAATACACCATTTGATGAAATTCAACTGTGCCAGAGTTGTATGAATTTCATGAGATGTCCCAGGAATGGTATACGGAAACTTCTGTGAACGACAAAATGGATCAAAGAGTTTCTTTGAATACCCATCTAGACTTGACTTATATGCACAATGTACGGTAAAGAGCTTACCATCTTGTGTCGTGTAAGTTGTATTATTCTTTTTTGCGTAATTCGTTATAAACCACTCCAAATTTCTAAGTGATATACCACTTGTCTTGTCTAGAATGTTCATTAATTTAGTTCGATTCTTTTCCTCATTGTAAAAGTTGTTTATTGATGTTAGTAGAATGGTCGATTTACTCATTATTTAATATAAGGACACAAATCTATAAGCTTGTTTTTACTTTCACATGCGGGGCACCCTCTAACGAACATTTGTTCGGGTCCGTGTGTATGACTATTTACACTAGATAGATCTCGTTTTTTAATTTTATCACCTTGAACTTTATGAAATTTACAGTACCCACTGTCAACAGCTTTAAATGAACATCTATGTGTGACACCATCTTTGATTTTTGTACCTTTACATATGGTAACATCATCCGCCCCCCTCAATAATAGATCTAGTGGGATACCATGCACTTTGGATACTTCATCAAGTTTTTTATTTACTCGTTCATTAGCTTCTTCATCAATCATGTCGTAAATAAATTCATTGCATGATTCTTCTAAGAGATCGGGAAGATGATCGTTAATTATATTTTTGATATTGTCAATTACAATTTTTGTAAATTTATTTTTGTTTGTCATGCCTTATCATTAGATTGCGCGTAGCTTTTAAATAAGTCTTCAACAGAGTTTTGTTTTTGTCTAAACATTTTAATACGATCCCGTAATACCAATGCCGTACCTTCACCACTAAGATTATTCTTTTCACATTCTTCAATCAATTGATCCTTTTTCATACCACTCAAGGCTGGACCAGTGACTTTCTTTGGTGGTTTATACTGTTCAATAATGTCACCAAATATTTCCTGTTTTGTATTTTCAAATAGAGGGTCAAGAAGATCACATACAGGATTCAAAAATTTATTCACAAAATAGTAATGGTAATCGACGGGGATGTTATGCTCTTCAACATACTTGGGATCCTCTGATTTCTCAAAAGCTTTCGCCTTAGAATTGTCAGTTTTTGTAAGTAGATACGGCACCCGGTCACCGGATTGTGGCTCAGACCCAGGCTTTCTTTGTCTCATTTTATTGACCACTTGAACATGTGCTTGGTTTATATGTATACTTTCTGGGCTATTAATCGAAACACTCTTTCCACCAACTTTGTATGAATCTGAGAGTGATTGACTCAAAATAAGTTTATCGTGTGATATTCCACCTGATAGGAGTTCATTTGCTCGATCCCTCGCAAGTTCTTTTGGAGGACCCGGATCTCCAGAAGTTAAGACCACATCTAATAGTTCCTTACACACTTCTCTCATGTGAGGTGTGTTGTCTCGTCGAACAAGTTGGAGACCTTTCACATCTATATAGTCCATATGCATTTGATCATCTTTACCCTTGGTCCACAACTTAGCTGCATATCGTTTCTTTGAGTACAAAAAATAAGGCCAATAGACCTTCTCAAGCTCTAGGTTATTTGGCTTCTTGAAAAGGGCTGAGCACTCCTCCGCAGCTCGTTCACCAATCTCCCAACTATACTCAATAGCTTCTACACCCTTACGATCACCTACATCAAACTCAACCATGACCGAATCCGTGTCACCATACCTCACCTTCGCACCGGGAAAGTTTGCCTCAACATACGTCTTAGTTTCTTCAATCATACCACGACCCCTACAAGTTGTCGTAGATGCAATAGGTACACACGGGAGAATACCTTTACCTGCACCTGTAAAACCATACACAGAGTTCATCGAAACTTTGTAGGCCAACTGTTTACCATTGTACACCTCCTTCATATAACCTGTTGCAGCTGCCATATCTCTTTTAGCTTTTTTACGAAACTGTTTAAGCTCCATAAGAATGGCTGGTAATAGACTCGGTACATCTTGTGCAAACTTATACGTCTTATTTCCAATGTTAAATGTTTCGTATGTAATCCCAGGGATCTTACCATATCGTCGCTCGTCCATGACGTATGTAGAATAACAGAGGTTGTGGGCCATCATGATACTCGGGTACAGAGCCTCAAAATCTAGGGCTGTGATTGGAGTATAATACGCGCCTTTTTGGGCTTCTAGAACCGTTGCACCTTCGTATTGTTCTTCAGGGAGAGAACCATATTTAATCGTTGGTACCATGTAACCCAATTCACGAGCCTTTTTTGACAACTGACTAAATACCTTGATTTGCTGTCCACGTTCAACCAAAAAAGATAGAGGCACCCATGTTGCCTTTGCCATCTCTACCAGGTTTAGTAGGATGCACATCTTTTTCATTAGTTTGTGTGGGAGAAGTGTATCTTTGATGCAGTATTCTGCCACTTCGTATAACTTTTTAGGATCACCTTCTACAAAACGAGCAAACATTTCTTTGGGAGCCATATCAATTTTTTGATCACCGAGATACAGTTTAGAAACGTTGTTGAGACTGTACGAATCTAACTTGTATCCCTTTTTAACCTCATGAAACATATCGAATACAAAACGACCAGACATAGGCAGGAGTTTTAGAAAGTTATCACCCAGAGCACTCGAGCTTAATTTTTTCATCACCAAGTGACACTCTGTATCCTTGAGTTTTCCAAGCTGATAAAAATCAATCCCACACCCAACCATAGCAGCACGTTTGTAAATGTACTCTAAATCAAATCCAAAAATATTCCACCCAGTGAGAATGTCAATATCTTTTTCGTTCATATATTTTTTAAACGCTAAAAGCATTTCTTTTTCGGTATCAAAACTAACAACATCAGGTCCGTCAGTCTTTTTGTAGCATAAACACACTTTCTCATATGGTTCATCACTACCAAACTTACATAAGGAGACTGCGATTTGAAAGCAGGCATCGTCAGGAACGTTTGGATCTGGAAATTTCCCAGTAGAACTATTACACTCAATATCAAACGAGGCAACGATAAATGGGGCAATATCATCTCGTTCGACTGGTTTAAGTGTTGACCAGTCGTTACACCACAAATCAATATCAGTTTTAGCCAAGTGAGAACGAACACATGTATCACCAGTATCCAACCAACCTGTGGATTGGATTCCGGTTCTATGCATGAGTCTCAGGACAGGGTCAATATTTGATTCATAGACATGATATTGTTTGAACTCATTGTTATACATGAAAATAGAATTAACCTTTCGTCTATGTTCAAGTGATTTGAAATTGAGATGCATAAAATGAAACTCTTCATTATTTTGAAATCCCCAGACGTCCTTCTGTTTCGTCAAACTATAACTAGTTACATGGTCTCGTTTTAATCTACATATGTCGTTGTAAAGACGACTGACATCCTGGTCTGTTGTACCCCTTGGGAGCTTCACAAAAAAGTATGGATCGAATGTTGTTGTTACACAGACCGATTTACCATCTTCAGTCTTACCAAAAATACTGATTTGATGTTCACCTTCAACATCCCGTGCCTCCCATGTCAACGCTTGGAATACTACCATATGTATACTATGAGCCAAAATTTTAATATCATTTATTAATAAATGTCTGCTGCTTTGATCGAACTCGTTTCGGTGGGTGCCCAGGATGTTTTCATCACGGGTGATCCTCAGGTCAGCTTTTTCCGTCAAAATTACAAGCGTCATGCCAACTTCGCTATGAAGCCAGAGCGCATGGATTACATTGGTACATTTGGTGCGAACAATGAAATTACTATTCCCATCCGCTCTAAGGGTGACCTCATGAGCTACATCTGGATTGAAGATACACTTGTTTCTAACGTACAAGACAACCCAGACGGCCTTTTCTCTTCTACTGCGTCTAACCCTACGGAATTCCAGCTCTGGATAGGTGGTCAGAAGGTTTGCCAGATTGATTCACTCTTTATCCAAGGTGTACACAATCCCCTCATGCGTGACAGTCAAGCCAAGTCTTCAATGTGCGCTTCGACTGCCACCCTGAAGTCTAACCATGGTGGTGATCACTTCATTATTCCTTTCTTCTTTGGTGAAGATTACACTAAGTGCCTCCCTCTCGTTGCCCTACAATATCATGATGTCGAGATTCGCATTAAGTGCAGGGACGGTTACACACCCGTCGGTAGTCCCAAGATTTGGGGTAACTATGTGTATTTAGACACAGATGAGCGTAAGTACTTCACTGATACTCAGCATGAGATTCTAATCACCCAAACCCAGCACCAACTCGCTGCCAAGGAGGATACTGATATTGATATCAGTTATTTCAACCACCCCGTCAAGTCTCTCCACCTTGTCTCTGGTAACACCACCGCGGGTGCCGATTGGGACACAGCCTTCACTTTCGACAAGGCTACCCTTTACATCAACGGTACAGCTCTATTCGAAGAAACTTCGGCTATGTACCACCACACAGTCGTACCAGAAATGCACAGCACAGATCTTCCCGACGATGTTCTCGAGGATTTACCCACTTACACATGGCCATTCTGCATCAACCTCAGCAAGATGCAGCCCACAGGTACACTAAACTTCTCTCGCATTGACAACGCCAAACTCAGTCTGACCAACCCATCGGGTGGTAACGCTCTTCATCGGGTCTACGCGGTCAACTATAACATCCTTCGTATCAAGGATGGTATGGCCGGTGTCGCGTTCGGTAACTAAACCAAACCTAAGTCGTATGTAAATATTGAAAAAGTAAGTTCAAAACATCCAACATGGTGAAAACTAAAACTCGTAAAACTCCAACTCTTGATTCTGTTCGCAAGGTGAAATCTGGTGTCACCGAACTTGTATTGCAGAATCAAAAGTTGAAAAAGAAGTGTAGAAAACTGAAAAAAAAAGTTGCTAAACTTGAAACAACTTCAAAAACAACATTTCGTAATGACGAGGTTGAGAAGAAGCGCGCCACCACCAAGGCTCTCATGGACAAGAAACGTACCGCCGCCGCCAAGGCTCTCATGGACAAGAAACGTGCCGCCGCCTCTTTTTTTACGCCGGGACACTGGTGCGGACGTCTTTGGAACTACTCACCCTCTGCCTACCTCGATTTTGAGAAGTGTGACCGCGAAGTTTCGAAACTGACACCTTATCAACAAAATATTTGGAAACACACCCTATCGATGGTTGAAACTCTTGATATTCTTGACTATAATTTTGGGAATCGTTTTCTGTGGTTTATCCACGATCTCCCCTCCGCGCTCATGTCCAGGCACGCAAAAACTATCGCTGCAGGATTCATACATTCAAGTGTTAAACCTGAACTGAACAAGAGAGTCATGCAAGAGAAGATTGGTGTTTCTGTACCCACAATTAGTCAAGTGTCTAGAATTATTAACCTTATTTAATAAGCAATCTATCAAGTCTCGGTTTTTCCTTATTCATGAAAACTGTGAGTTGCATAACTTCACCTTCCAAATTTACTAATCCATGAGTCGACTTTTGGTACTTTGATATTTGGTCAACCCTAACAAGATCCACAGGTGACATCTTTGTTTTTGGTGTCTTACTGTGATAGACTGCGAGAACTGCAGCATCCCTTTTCGTCTCTCTAGGTAGTTGGTCTCCGTCGTAGCATACTACAACGTGTGCACCTGGACAGCCAGCTACATGCATCCACCAGTGTTTGGGGTCACTCGTCATTGTCAATTGGTCATTTTCTTTTGCACTCTGACCAACTTGGATTTTGATACCGTCGTATGACGTGTATTCGAGCATGTTTTTTTGTCGTTTTAATTCTTTATCTTTGAATTATAAATGGTAATGAAGGTTCACCACCAATATAGCTAAATGTTGTTATTATATATTTAGAACCTTTTTTTACTATAGTACCTCTATGTAAATATTGTACAGTTGAAGGAAAAATCAAAACTTTACCTTTCTTTGGTTTTACAATTCTACCACATGTAAATTCGGTACAACCACCCGCATCATCTTCCATATCATTTAAATACAATATACATGTGAGTAATCTAGTTTTCGTAGCAAGATAATCCTGGTCCATTTTCGGTAGTACAAAATCCGTGTGCCAATTATATTGTTGACCAACTATACTTCTTTGAATTACTACATCTGATTGTCTAGAATTTCTAATCGTATTTCCGAGTATATACGGACCTCCGTCATAAACGTGCTTATCTAAATTTTTTTCAATTAAAATATCTGAGTATTTGGATTTAACTTTCTTCATTATACGATGATATGTTTTATTGAATTCCATATCTTTATAATTCAATTCAACATCTTCACTTGTTTTAACTAATTTCAACTTATCTCGATTCTTATTGTCTATCTGTGATAACATGAAGTCATGACCTTTACCCACCTTGTAATTAGTATTAAAAATATTTATAAGGTTATCACAAAAATCATCGGGAAATTGATTTTCAAATTCTATAATATAGTCAGTCATAACATTACAATACTTTATTTCTTTATTATATTTTAATGAAAGGTCGTCTCGGGTGTAAATAAGTTTCTCATCTCAAATATAGATCTATCATATCATGTGACATACTTTAATAATTATTTTATCATTTAATTAATATGCACGTCGTATTACAACCCAGTCCTTCTATTACACACAAATATAGGGTCACCTTACCAAATAAACGAAGTATTGATTTTGGTGAGAAGGGTTTTCAGCACTACCCAGACCATGGTAATCCAAGACTTATGCGTGCACAACTTCTTAGGAAAGGTGCTATCATTCCTAAGGAGCTGCGAATAGAGACGAATCCGTATGAGATACAGAAAGAAATGTTGAAAATCAGAGAAAGTTCTAAAGAAGATTGGGAAGATTTCTTCCGGGCTGAATATTGGGAGAGGTGGATATTATGGTCTTACCCGAATGTAAACAAAGCAAAGTTATCTATGGTCATGAGTCATGGTATACTTTTTATGCCTAGACCAGAGGATTTATGGTTCTGTAAAGACGAACTTATTGACCAGTAGATCCAAAGCCTCCGTCACCCCGGAGTGTCTCATCAAGTAGACCAATTTCCTTAATCATAGGTGTATCACACCTTTCCAAAATAAGTTGAGCGATACGATCACCCTTCTTGATTTCAAAGTCTTCTGTGCCATGATTGAATAGGACGACCTTGACTTCACCGGTATAATCGGGATCAATAACACCCGCACCAACATTGATGCAGTGCTTCACAGCTAGACCAGAACGAGGGGCTACACGCCCATACAGACCATCAGGTATGGAGAGAGCAATACCAGTACTGACTAAAGCTCGCCCCGCTTGACACGGTACAGTCGCAGCTTCGGAGCTATATAAATCATATCCCACAGCACCATCAGAACCACGAGTAGGCAAACGAGCATCGTAACAGAGCTTTTTGACTCCGAGAGGCATCTGATCATTCATAAACTCAAATCCTTAAGCTTTCACAAACTTCTTTTTCTCTTCGTCTGTGAGGGCTCTCCACATCTCACCCAACTTCTTACCAATGTCGGTGAAACTGAGATCTGGGTTCTCTTTCACAACCTCGGGTCGTATCTTCTTGACAAAGTTCATGTATGCATTAGGTTTACGCTTGGGCTTTTCCTTCTCCTTTTCCTTGGCACCACCACGGAGACGAAGTACGAGATGTAGAGTAGACTCCTTTTGAATATTGTAATCAGCTAGGGTGCGTCCATCCTCGAGCTGCTTCCCAGCGAAGATGAGTCGCTGCTGGTCGGGAGGGATTCCTTCCTTATCTTGAATCTTAGCCTTGATGTTATCGATAGTGTCCGAAGACTCGACCTCAAGTGTGATAGTTTTTCCAGTAAGTGTTTTCACGAATATTTGCATACTACTTGTATATTAGAATTAAATCTTAAAGTATTATAGAATCATGTCACGTTTCAGATCCCAAGGTGATTCATCCGGTATGCTACTTATAGTGGTGATGATGATGATGTTTTCAAGTTTCATGCTTGGTTTGGTAACTTTTGCACTTTCGCCGGAGAAATCTCTTCGGGTGTTTGGCCGAGGAGGGCGTGCTGGTGGGACTGATGCAGATCCTAATTCTACACCAACTGGGGTGGCTGCCGCACAGACAGAAGCTGATGCAAATTCGGAACCTACACCAGCAGAACTGGCAAACGCACAAGCTGCCGCACAGGAAAGAAATCAAGCAGCTCAACAAGCCGCAGTCGACGCCGACGCCGCATACAACGCGACCTTTGGGAGTGGTAGCAACCAAGTAGAACGTAATGCTGCTGCTGCCGCTAAGGCACAAGCCGACGCCGACGCCACTGCAGCTGCACTTGCTGCTGATCCCACCGCGGACGCTGATGAGGTCGCTGCAGCCGAGGAAGTAGTGTCCAGAGCTGCCACTCTTACTGAACTAGGTTGTGAAAGATGTGAAATGTTAATGCATTGCCCTAGTAACGAATGTTTCGGTTGTTATGGTAGGAATCTACAAAGAGAGGGTTGTCCCCAGACATGGTAATACCTAAATCTCCTTCAAAGCGGGGTTCCTCTTCGAAAAAGTGAGTGCACAAATACCACAACTGAAAATATTTATGAAATACTGACATCCAAGAACGTGTAATTTCGTGTACATACTCTCACGCGCATACAGTACCCATAGTAACAACGTCATACAGGTCTCATAACCAGCTCGAATGATTACATTAGATGCATGGTACATCTGGTCTATTGTTGGGTAAAAATAACTATCTCTAGGAGTAAGTCTTCGAATGGTTAATAAAGATGTATCAATTTCAACTAGACCTGCGAAACTAAGTATAAAAGCCTCTTCGGGGTGCATAAGAGGTCT
>Ga0209223_10005694_pt1 | contig 10893 bp, 11 predicted proteins | sample COG_06_FD_184750 | JGI IMG/M metagenome (GOLD analysis project Ga0209223, IMG submission 184750) | Pelagic Microbial community sample from North Sea - COGITO 998_met_06 (SPAdes) (version 2) | ecosystem: Environmental > Aquatic > Marine > Neritic zone/Coastal water | place: Helgoland, sampling...
TCGGTTATATCAATGTCGCAGTGGAAGAGTGGGTGAGAGGCTGAAACCAGTCGTTTGCTAAATGACCGTGCGGGGAAACTTGTACCGAGGGTTCGAATCCCTCCTCTTCCGCCATTAAAATAAAGGGCGATCTTTAAAAAAGTTCTTCATTTTAATAGTTTTTTTTCATTTTAATAGTTTTTTTTAAAGATATATCTGTTTCTGTCTCTTTGAATTTAATTAATCCAACCCAATCTACAAAATCAACTTGTTTCTTTAAGAGTCTTTTGGGAATAAGAAAATTAATTTTTTTTAGATCTTTTTTGATTATTATAGTTTTAATTTCCTCTATTTTTTTTGGATGGTTTAGGTTTGGGTTTAAGTATTGCCATGATATCGTTAAACTCTGTGCCTCTTCATTTAAAATAGGTTTTTTTAAAGGAATTATTTATATTTAAGTAGCAAATACATTTCCTATTATTATCAAACTTAATAATAGTGATTTTATAAAAAAAATTTTATTTAAAAATTTTAAATATATTCACATAATAGATGAAGTGTGAATCTAAATTTAAATTATTTTTTATTTATTATTAAAAACTTTTTTTAAAATATATAAATCTGCTTTATCATCAATATCTATTGCTCTATAACGTGGTAAAATTAAACCAAAACTTTTTTTTGAAAACATAAATTTTTTTTTTAGCCAAGAACTTGTTTTACCCCAGTAAAACTGTCCTGCATCATGATAAATTTTATCTAAGTCTTGTGTTCTTTGTTTGTAAAACTTTTTATTTAATATTCTCAAACTGTTATTTTTTAGGTAGAAACCTCTTTGAGGAGGGTGCCCATAATCTGTTACTGATAAAGCAAAGTCATAATTTTTCTCTCTTATTTTATTATAGCTAATTTTGATATCTGATGGTTTTAACATAATAGATGTGGGATAAACACAACAGATATATTCTGGTAAAATATTTATATTTTTTAAGTGATTTATAGCGTGGTTAATGACTTCAAATGTACCAACAAAATCATTCGCAAGATTTTTCGGTCTTGTAAACAAAATTTTTGCACCTGCTTTTCTTGAAATTTTTTGTATTTTTTTTGAGTCCGATGAAACAATGACCATATCAAACATTTTTGACTTTAATAATATTTCTATAGTTCTTTGAATCATGGGTTTACCAAATATATCTTTTATATTCTTATTTTTAATTCTTTTACTTCCTGCTCTAGCCGGGATGATAGCAATTTTCATTTAATGTACTTATAAATAGAATTTAAAAAATTATACAGTTAAATAAATATCATTTTTTTTAATTTATTGAATTAAATTAATTATTATTAGGATTTTTAGTTAATTTTAAGTCTTTTATTAAAAATTAAAAACTATTATATAAAATATTATGAGCTAATAATTATATTTATTAAGATTAAATCAAGCATTACAGTCTTTACATAATTATTAAGACTAATATTATTATTTTAAATAGTATTGTATCTTTGAATTAAATATTTATGAAAAAAAAAAACAAAATTTTATTAGGATCAACAAGTTTTTTACTTCCTAAATCAAAATCTTGGGAAAAGTTTAAAAATTTTAATACTATTGAATTTGCAGACTATGGAAATATTCATTCAATATTAAAAAATAAAAAATTCTGTAATTTTAAAATTATAGTAATTTTTTTTGAAGATCTCATTTTTGATAAAAAAAATATAAATAAAAAATTAAGCTTTTTATTATCGAGTATAAACAAATCATTAATTTCAAGTTCAAGTGAAACAATTATTTGTTATAGTGATTATTTTTCAAAAGAAATAATAAGAAACTCCAAAGTTCAAAATAAATTTACAGAATTTAATAATTCTTTTAAAAAAAAATTATATTCATTTTCTGCTAAAAATAAAAATCTTTCTATTATTGACCTTGATATTGTTTTTAAAATTCATGGATATAATAAGATTATAGATAAAAGGAATTGGTATTTAGCACGCTGTCGATTATCAGAATTCGGTTTAGATTTACTCACAGAAGAAATTAAGAAAATAATATTTAGGATTAAAAAACCTGCTGCAAAAGTTTTGATACTTGACTGTGATAATACAATTTGGGGTGGAGTTGTTGGAGAAGAAGGAACTCACGGTATAAAAATTGGAACAGATGGGGAGGGCTCAATGTTTCAGGATTTTCAGAAAGAAATAATAGATTTAAAAAATCAGGGAATTATTTTGGCAATCTCAAGTAAGAACAATGAAAAAGATGTAATGGAAGTTTTTAAAAATAACGATCAAATGATATTACAAAAAAAAGATATCTCACTATTTAAAATTAATTGGAAAGAAAAATATATAAACATTAGAGAAATTGCTAAGGAGCTAAATCTTGCCTTAAACAGTTTTGTATTTTGGGATGATAATCCAATCGAAAGAGAGAAGATTAAAATAAATCTACCAGATGTTAGGGTAATAGACGTTCCAAATGAAGTATATAATTGGATTGACCTTATCAAAAATAACGATGTATTTGCTAAATCCATGATTACAAATGAGGATAAAAATAAAACAAAACAATATCAATCTACAGCAAAATTTAATGAAGATAAAAAAAATAAAGAAAATAATAATTTTTTAAAAAATATTTCATTAAAACCAAAAATTTTTAAACCAAATAAAAGTAACATTGTAAGATTTTCACAAATGACAATAAAAACAAATCAATTTAATTTTCGAACTATAAGAATGACAGAATCAAAAGTTAAAAAAATTTTTAATTCAGATGAAGACGTTTGTTTTATGTGTGAGGCTAAAGATATTTATGGTGACCATGGTATAATCGGATTGGCCATTATAAAAAAAATTAAAAAAGATATTTTTTTTATAGATAATTATTTATTAAGCTGCAGAATATTGGGAAGAAAAATTGAGAATTGGTTTATCGAAAGTATTTTTCAAAAATTAAGTAAAAGTGGAGCTAAGAAAATTATTATTGGATTTATTCCATCAGATAGAAACGAAATTGCTGAAATATTCTTAAAATCTTTAAAGCTAAAAAAATTTACTGATAAGAAAATTTTACCAATACTAAATGTTTCAAAAAAAGAAAGACTATTTGTTAAGGATTTATCAAATTTTAAATTTAATGGAGATAGATACTATGAATAAAAAAGATATAAAATTAAAAAAAATATTTAATAAAATTATATCTAAAAAAAAAATATCAGACAATGTATTTTTAAATTTAGAAATAGATCAAATCAAAGAATGGGATTCAATGCAAAATATGCACTTTTTGTTAGAAATTGAAAAAGAATTTGATTTAAAATTCAGCTTCAAAGAAATGAATGAATTAAATACAATAAGAAAGATTTTGAAAAGAATCTAATCTATGCCTATAAATGAAAAAAAAATATTTAATTTTTTAAAAAAATCAAATATTAAAAAAGGTGACACTGTTTTTTTTCATGGAAACTCTATGGCAATTTTTCAAGTTAATGGATCAGATTCAAAAAGTAAAACTAATTTTTTTTGGAAATCTGTATTAAATTATCTTGGAAAAAATGGTACAATTATTGTTCCAAGTTTTACGTACAGCATAAACAAAAATAATATTTTTGATAATAAAAAAAGCAAAAGTAAATTAGGACAATTTAGTGAAGATTTTAGAAAGATTTATTTACCTGATAGAACTAACGATCCAATATTTAGTGTATGTGTTTATGGTAAAAAATCAAAAAAAATAAAAAAACTTTCCTACAAAGATTCATTTGGTAAAAATTCTATATTTGATTATCTCTATTTAGAAAATGTTAAACTAATTTGTTTGGGTTGTGAATTAAAAGTTGTCACTTTTCTTCATTATATTGAACAATCCTTACAGGTGCCATATAGAGAGTTTAAGCTATTTGATACTAGAGTTTTAAATGAAAAAAAAAAAATGATTAAAACTAAAATAAAATTTTTTTGTAGGCCAGATAATAGTAATTATAGTTATAACCTCAATATATTAAAAAAAGAAATGATTAAACAAAAAAAACTTTATGTTTATAAACTTGGAAGAATTAAAAGTTACAGTTTTAAAGCTAGAGATTTTTTTAAAATTTGTAAAAATATTTTAAAAAAGAATAATAAAGTTTTGATCAATGAAATTTGACCATATAGGAATCATAGTTGATAATATTTTGATTATTGAAGATCAGTTTAAAAAAATCTTCAAACTCAAAAATTATAAAAATTTGATTATTGATAAAAAAATTGATGTTAAAGTTAAATTTTTTAAAGATACCAAAGGTTTAAAATATGAACTTATTGAACCATTATCCAAAAAAAACCCTTTAAACAAAATCAATAAAGATAAACTAAATTCCCTTCATCATTTAGCTTATAAAGTAAAAAATTTTGACAAGGAATGTGTCAAATTTAGAAACTTAGGATTTGCTTTTTTGACAAAACCCTTAAGAGCAAAAGCTTATAAAAACAATAGAATAATTTTTCTTATGTCAAAAGAAAACTTTATTATTGAATTAATTGAAGATAAATAATTATGATGTTTAAGTGGATTAAAGACTTATTTCCAATTTGTAGATCAATTACTGGAGATGGAATAAAAAAAACTTTATCGTATTTTGAGAAAATAAACCCCGAACTTAAAAGAATTAAATTTAAAAGTGGACTTAAAGTATTTGATTGGGTCATACCACTTGAATGGAATATTAAAGATGCATTCATAATTAAAAATGGAAAAAAAATTGTTGATTTTAAAAAAAACAATTTACATGTTGTTGGATATTCTCATCCAATAAACAAAACTATAAATAAAAAGGATCTCTTAAAAAAACTTTATTCTGAAAAGAAAAGACCTAATGCCATTCCATATGTTACCTCATATTACCAAAAAGATTGGGGTTTTTGTATTTCTGAAACAAAGAAGAAAAAACTTAAAGAAGGAAATTACAAGGTTTTTATTAATTCCAGTTTAACAAAAGGGAATTTGGAATGTAGTCATGCATTAATTAAAGGAAAGTCTAAAAAAGAGATTTTTTTTAGCAGCTATGTTTGTCACCCATCTATGGCAAATAATGAACTGTCCGGTCCTTCTTTGCTAAATGCGATAATGCTTTATTTAAAAAGAAATCATAAAAAGAATTATTACTCATATAGATTTTTTCTTGGGCCAGAAACAATTGGCTCAATTTCTTACTTATCTAAATATAAAGATTTATTAAAAAAAAATATTTTTTGTGGTTTCAATTTGTCATGTGTAGGTGATGAAAGAAACTACAGCCATATTCATTCTAAAAATGAAAATACAATATCAGACCAAGCACTTTCTTCCTCAATTTTTCACTTTAAAAATAAAAAGAATTACAGTTTTTTAGAAAGAGGTTCTGATGAAAGACAATATTGTTATCCAGGTATTGACTTACCTATAGCAACATTTTGTAAAACTAAATTTGGTGAATTTCCAGAATATCACACTTCAGATGATAATCTAAAACTAGTTACTGAAAAAGGGCTTAACGAATCTTTAAAAGTATTTGTTAATATAATTGATGCATTTGAATTGGGATGTATTCCATCGAACAAATATTTTTGTGAACCAAACTTAGGAAAAAGGAATTTGTACCCCTTAATTTCTAAAAAAGGTAGCTATACAAATTTAAAAAATAGAATGAATCTTTTAGCTTATGCTGATGGACAGAATAATATATTCTCAATTACGAAGAAAATAAACGTACCACTCGAAAAAGTACTAATAGAATATAAAATATTATTAAAAAAAAAATTATTAAAAAATATATACCTTTAGATTTAAATGATTTCAAAAGTATTAATTATAGGATTAGGAAATATTGGTTTGTTATATGATTTTAATAAAAAAAATATGCAACTTACTCACTCTACAGCTTTTTTTAATAATAAATCTTTTAAGCTAATCGGTGGCGTTGATAAATCAAAAAATAAAATTAATCTTTTTAAGAAAAAATTTAATACAGAGGGTTTTACAGAAATTGGACACGCATTAGAAAAACTAAGTCCTGATATTATAGTGATTTCAACAGAAACTGATAAACATTTGAAAATAATTAATGAGATTTTTTTATATAAAAATAATTGTAAAATGATTATTTGTGAAAAACCATGTGGAAAATCATTAACCGAAATAAAAAAAATTGATAAAATTTCCAAAAAAAATGAATGCAAAGTATTTGTTAATTATATGAGGGTTTCTTCTCAACATGCTCTATACCTAAAAAAATTTTCTAACTCTAATAAAGGATATTTTAGAGGAGTTTCTTATTATACTAAAGGAATTTTAAATGACGCCTCACATTATATAAATTTATTTCAATTTATTTTTGGTAAAGTTATAAAAATTAAAAATGACATTTATAAATCACAAAATTCAAAAATAAATAATTTTACTTTATTTTTTAAAAACGGAGAGATTAAATTTATCTGTTTAAATAATTTGTCTTATAATAATAGTAGATTTGAAATTTATTTTCAAAAAAATATGATATATTACAATTCAGATCAAAATGTATTAAAGATATTTAATATTATAAATAATAAAATTTATGATAATAAAATTATAAATAAAAAAAGTAAAAAAATATTCAACCTTGGTTTTAAAGATATTCAAAGTGATGTAGTAAAGCAAATTTTAAAAATGAAAAAAAATAAAAATTATCATTTAATTGAGATTAAAGAAGCAATTAAAACAATGGAAATAATTAATAAATTAAAATGAGTAAACTATCTATTTTGGGTGGACCAAAAACTATAACAAAAAAGATGAAACCTCATAATTCTATCGGTAATGAGGAAAGAAATATTGTTAACAAAGTCATGAAATCTGGAAAACTTTCAGCTTTTTATGGAACCTGGGGGGATGGCTTTTATGGTGGAAAATATGTTCAAAAATTTGAAAGAGATTGTTCAAACTTTTTTAAAGTTAAGTATGCCTTATCAGTAAATTCATGGACTTCTGGATTAATTGCCTCTGTAGGTGCACTAGATATTAATCCTGGAGATGAAATTATTGTAAGTCCATGGTCAATGTGTGCAAGTGCTACAGCTATTATTCATTGGAACGCAATACCCATTTTTGCAGACATAGAATATGACACTTACAATTTAGACCCTGCTGATGTCATAAGAAAAATTACCAAACGAACAAAGGCAATTATGTCAGTTGATATATTTGGTCATTCAGCGCCGATTAATGAATTAAAAAAAATTGCGAGAAAATACAATCTTAAGATTATATCTGATAGTGCACAGTCACCTGGAGCTAAATATAATAATAAATTTGCTGGTACTGCAACTGATATCGGTGGAATTAGCTTAAATTATCACAAACATATCAATACAGGCGAAGGAGGTGTAATATTTACAAATAATAGAAAATATGCAGAGAGAATTGCAATGATTAGAAATCATGCAGAAGCAATTGTTGTCAAAAAGAAAGTAAAAAATTTAGCAAATTTGGTTGGGTACAACTTTAGGATGGGAGAAATTGAAGCAGCAATAGGAATAGAGCAGTTAAAAAAATTAAAAAAAATAATCAAAAAAAAACAAGATACTGCAAAATTATTAATCAATGGCTTAAAAGGTTTAAGTGGCCTTAAATTACCTATCATTAAAAAAAACTGCTCTCATGTTTTTTATGTTTTCCCTCTACAAGTGGATGGAAAAAAATTAGGAGTTCATAGAAATAGAATTTATGAAGCTCTTCAAGCTGAAGGTGTTGAAGGTTTACTGGCTAATTTTACTCATATTCCAAGGCTTCCATTATTTAAACAAAAAATTGCCTATGGATCTAAAGGTTTTCCTTGGACTATTAATAAGCATGCCAAAAAAATTAAATATACCAATGGTATTTGTCCTGTAGCAGATGATTTGCAAGATAATAAATATTTAGGTATTTTATTGTGTTCCTATGTTTATGATAAACAAGATGTAAACAATTTAATTAAGGCATTTCACAAAGTTTGGAACAAATTAGAATCTTTAAAGTGAAAAAGTTTTTTTTAGAAAATAAAAGATTTATTGTAAGAAATTTTAATCATAAAGATATTAATAAGGAATATTTAAGTTGGTTTAATGGAAAAAACGAAAATCTAAAATTTTCCAGACATTATAAGAAGAAATATAATAGAAGAATTTTAGTTGATAATTTAAAAAATTTTTTAAATTCTAAGGATTTTTTTTTAGGTATATTTGATATTAAAACTGAAGAACTAATTGGCACAATCACAGTATATATTGATAATAATAAAAAAAGTGGGAATCTAGGAATTTTTATAGGAAATAAAAAATTTTTTTCAAAAGGCTATGCCTTAGAAAGTTGTCAAATAGTTATAAAATTTTTATTTAAAGAAAAACTTGTTAATTCTATTGTTGCTGGAACAAAGAACGAAAATATCAAAATGATAAATTTAATGAAAAACTTAAATATGAAAAAAATGATAAGAAAAGATACACTTAACACGTCATATACAATTAGAAAATTAGCTTAATGTTTGGCAAAAAAATCAAAAAAGTTGGTATAGTTTGTAATGATGCAGGTTCTGCAAATATTATTGTAAATTGGGTTAAGTTTTATAATTACAAATATTTTATAAAGGTTCAGGGCCCAGCTAAAAAAATTTTTAAGAGAATCTTACCAAATCTTTATTTAAATACTAGTTTAACAAATCTTGTAAACAAATCAGAAATAATAATTACAGGAACTAGCAATATAAGTTCTTTAGAAAATAGAGCTAGAGTCCTTTCAATTAAAAATAAAAAAAAAGTTGTTGCTGTTATGGATCATTGGGTTCTTTATAAAGAGGGTCTAGTATATAAAAATAAACTAATTTTACCTGACGAAGTTTGGGTTACTAATAAAAATTCATTTATAAAAGCAAAAAAAATTTTTAAAAAGACTAAAATAAAACAAAAAAAAAATTTACTAGAAAAATCTATTCAAAATATAAAAAAAAATAAAAAAAAAAATTTTAGAAACTATCTATATTTTTTAGAACCGATAAATAACTCAATTGAGTTTTTGGCTTTAAAAAAATTTCTTTTTTTTCTTTTAAAAAATCAAATTAATAAAAAGATAAACATAATATTTAAATTACATCCGAGAGAAAATATCTCAAAATATAAATCATTTTTAAAAATCTTTAGTGAATTCAATTATAAAATAATTGATGATGTTGATTTAAAATCATTAATTAGTTGGTCTCAAATAATTTTTGGAATGAGTTCTTATGCTTTAGTTTTAGGCTTCAAGTCAAAAAGAACAGTATATACTTTACTTCCTATTAAAAAATTTAAAAGTACACTTCCTTATAAAATAACAGAAATAGATAAAATCACTCATAAACAAATTTCAATTATTAAAAAATAGATATAAGTTATTATATTATGATGAGTATTTTAAAAAAATTTAAGAAAACAAAAACTTGGTTTTATACCTTAAAGTTTATTGTAGTGCCTATTTATAACATTATTTGGATGAACATCATTAATATTCATGGAAGATTTTTATATTTTGAATGGTTTAAAACAAAAAGAGAATTCTTTGATTTAGAAAAAAATAATGGAGTTTTAAAAATTGAAAATTTTGATATTTTTAAAAAAATTTCTAAAACAATACTAGCAGCTTGTGATAAAAAAATAATAGAAAACGCTAAAGAAAAATTAAATGAGGTAACTTTTGACAATTACAATCAAAGTAATAATGGAACAAACAAATACTTTCTTGATATTTATGACGAACTTGATGCTCCAGTTAAAAAAAAAATTATAGATTTTGCTTCATCTGATTTTATGATTTCTACTGCAGCTATGTATTTAGGTGTATATCCAATATTATCAAAAATTGTATTAGTTTATAGTATACCTAAAAATCATGATGAAAAAAGAGGTGCTATGATGTTTCATAAAGATGAATTTGGATATAAATCTATGGATATATTTATGGCTATATCCGATATTGATAATGAAAGTGGCCCACTGAAGGCTATTAAATCTGAATTTGATGAACTTGGACCATTTGCAAGAATTTTGAATGAAGATAAATCTATGATTCCTGGAAATAGAGGAAAAGTAGAAGACGCAAATATTCTTAAAAAAAAAAATGTAAAAACTGAGATGGTTACTATTGAGGGTATAAGTGGCACTACAATATTAATTGACAGTTTTAAGTGTTATCATGCTGGTGGACACTGTAAATCTAATGCGAGAATTCAATTGCGTATCTTATACTCAACAATTGATAATACGGTATTACCAATAATCGAAAAATTTAAGGATAAAATATTATTTAATGATTATCTTAAACATGAAGTGGATAATGATAAATTCAAAAAGTTTTTTTATGAAAAAAGATCAAAAATTTTTCGCAATTTAAAATTTGGAAGATTTCTATATAAATATTATAGAGCTTTAAGTTTTAAATATTAAATAAAATAAAAGTTAAAAAATAATATTAAATGTATGTGTCACTAGAATAAAGGTTGATCCTTAAAGAAATTTTTCATCTTTATTGGTTTTTTTTCTAAAATATATCTATAAACATTATAGTTTTCCATCACACGTTGGACATAATTACGAGTTTCTTTAAATGGAATTAATTCAACCCAATCTACAAAATCAATTTGTTTTTTTTGAGGATCTTTGTTTATTTTTTTCCAGTATTTAACTCTTTTAGGACCAGCATTATATGCGGCGGTAGCAAAAGGGTAGGCACCATCATATTGTAAAATTAAACCAGCTATATAATGAGAACCTAGATTAATATTGTATTCAGGATCAGAAGTTAACCTTGATTTTGAATATGGAAGTTTTGCTTGTTTAGCAACTAGCTTAGCCGTATAGGGCATTATTTGCATTAATCCTTGTGCACCAACATGA
>Ga0209223_10005702_pt1 | contig 10888 bp, 3 predicted proteins | sample COG_06_FD_184750 | JGI IMG/M metagenome (GOLD analysis project Ga0209223, IMG submission 184750) | Pelagic Microbial community sample from North Sea - COGITO 998_met_06 (SPAdes) (version 2) | ecosystem: Environmental > Aquatic > Marine > Neritic zone/Coastal water | place: Helgoland, sampling...
TGGGCACCAGTGATAATAACAACGATTCCGACGGAGACGGCTTTTCCGATCTCGTCGAATCTAATTATGGATCCAACCCTGCGGACGCGAACTCCACCGCCAATGCCGCCCCCACCGACCTGAATAATTCGGCACCATTGAGTTTCTTTGAAAACCAGCCTATTGGAACACTCATTACTGACTTCAACGCCACCGACCCCGATGCCAATGCCACTCTTACCTTCTCCATTTCCGGTCCCAATGCCCCTCTATTCAGCATCGATTCAAACGGTACGCTTTACACCAATGCAATCTTTGACTTCGAAACCAACGCATCTGTTTACAACCTCCTTGTCCGGGTTACCGATCAGCATAACGCATTCCTCGAAATCTCAAAAAATATTGTCTTACAAAATACTAATGAATTACCCGATCAAATAAGTCTTACCGGTCCGCACTTCCTCGAAAATCAGCCGATCGGTACCTTTATTGGAGATTTTAATGCCACTAATCCCAACGCCAATTCCACCTTCACCTACTCGATCGCCGGTTCCAATGCCCACCTTTTCAACATCGAGCCAGACGGTTCTCTTTTCACCAATGCAATCTTCGATTTTGAAAACGGACCCAGTCAATATACAATCAAAGTTCGTGTATCGGATGAATGGAATGCCTCCATCGAAAAAGAATTTACCATTCAAATCCTCGATCTCGATGAAAATGCTCCAACAATCTCCCTTCTTGGCGAATCTGTCATTACTCTCCTTACCACTGATACATGGATCGACCCGGGGGCCACTTGGAAAGATCCAGAAGATGGGAACGGAACCATATTTGCACAAAACGATCTGAATCAAACCCATCCAACCTTTGAGGATTGGGTCCAAAATGGAAAACAATTACCCGAGGGAATGATGTTTCTGGGAGGCACACCTTGGTTTGATGAGTTCACAGGAAAGAACCGCGAAGATAGGGAAGTATACGATATGATTTTTGCTACCCAAACCGGGGAGTATAAATTAAACTATGTTTACAAAGATCAGGCAGGCAACCTATCCAATCTGGCAACCCGTACCCTTTTGATCATCCACCCAACCAAACCCATCGTGCAAACTCTAAATGCCATCATCGATGAAAACGGCAGTGTTCAATTTGGTGCTGAAATTCGATCGGGTGCGAAGATGGAATTGATCGAAACTGGTATTCACTACGGGACCGACCAGATATTTTCTGAATTCAACCAAATTCCCCTATCCCTTTCCACCATAACGGACCAGTATTTCTCCACCCCCCTCAAACCACTAGGAAACAATCAAATATTTTACCGAGCTTATGCACGGAATAAAGCAGGCACCTCCTACGGTTCGGTTAAAACCCTTACCCTACCCTCCGAATCAAACGCCACAGTCTGGTGGTCGGGTTCGATCGAGGAGCAAGGTGGTTGGCAAACCTCTCCCTGGTTTGGCTCATTCCGCCGGTATCCACAGGGATGGATTTTCCATGCCGATCTAAATTGGCTCTACGCCTATGCCGGTGAATCCGGCGATGTCTGGCTCTGGTCGCAGGATCATGGATGGCTATGGACAGGTCCTGATGTCTATCCACACTTGTTTAACCACGGCACTGCCAACTGGTTCTACTTCCTTAAAAAGCAGGACGGAAAAGCCCATTTTTACGACTATTCCACCGAGTCGGTTAAGTAGTCCTACTCCTCCACTCAACCAACTACAATACTCCCCCCTTGTCACTGCGAGGAGTGGACCCAAGTAAGGGTCACCCCTTATCCAATATATTCTTCAACTCTCGATGGGCGGAGGAACAACTAATTGTTCCTCCGCAGTTGTTCTAATCTTTGTCTTGGCAGAGAAATTGGATATGTAATTGACAGAATAAACTTAAATGGTTTAATCTGCTCAATAAATTCCACTATTTCTTTATCTACAGAAAGATATGTCATCTAATAGATACAGTAACGAAGTCACTTATTTGAACTCTCTGGTGTTCAAATCTGCCTATTTGCTTTCTATTGTTCTCTTTAATTAACTTTTTTGACCGATCATAAAAATGAAAATACCTAAATTCATACTCTCTCTCAGTTTTTTCCTTGTCCCCTTTTTAGGGCATGCCTATGAGCAGGACAACTGGTACTTGCACGGCCCGATCGATGGTAACCTGTCGGGGGTGTTTCACCAGGAGTACAACGCAACAAGTAAGCGAGACATGCTTTACAAGACCGCAACCGGTGTTGGCCTTGAAGTACGGGACATCAACGGCAGCCTCCTGCAAACCATCAATACGGGGGGCATAACTTTTACCGATATTGAATTTGATCAGAACGCAAGTCGATTGTTCGGAATCAATGCGAGTAAGCTCACCTGCTTCGAGCAGAATGCATCCGGTGGTTGGTCCGAGCAATGGCGCTCCACTCAATCCGTTAGCACTATGACACAAGGACCAAGTGGTAACTTATTCTGTGCCAATAATGGGAACAAAATCTATGTTTTCGAACAAAACGGTACCATGAGTAACGAGTTCGGATGGGTGGATGGGATTAACTCGTTAAGTAATAATGCTAATGTAGTCGGTTTTCTACCCAATGCTCAACTGGTTGTTTTAGCTAAATATAAAGTGATAGGAGGTGTCACTGACATTAGGCATTTTATATTTAAGGAAGATTGCTCACTCACCTTAAATCCTCTTCGTGTTGGAGGAAATTGGAGAGATGAAAATTACAGTCGGGCCGTACCAAACGGACAACCTTCGAAAGACGGCATTATAAGCTATCGATTTAAAAGACAATACTATGATAGCAGTTGGTCTAATCTAATATACTCACCTTTTTCAGCTACTATTACTAATCCTGGGATACTGGTGAGCCTCTGGCTACAAAATGGAGATTTTATTTCTGGGAGCAATTTGTACAGGCGTACTTTCCGGACGAAGATGGAGACCAATCACAATTCCGTTCCCCAACCCGTGATCCACCGGATTGCTCAGCGCACGGGCACGAACGTTCTGGAGTTGGACTTCGAGGTGATTGATACCGATGACGACAATGTCACCGTGGGTATCCTCGCCTATTGCGGATCCGACAAATTGGTCCCACAAGCTTGGCTCAACGGCACGGGTAGCAAGATCGGTACCCCCATTGCCACCAATACGGTTCATAGCATGGAGTGGGACGCAAAGCAGGACTGGTCGGACAGTACGGGTGCCATCAAGTTCGAAATTCTTTGCCAGGACGGCAGCCGAACCAAGCCCGTCGACTTACACTTCCTCACCCTGCCTTTTTCCGATGGGAATATGACGATCAGCCGTTCCCCGTTGAAGGATTCTGACTTTCTAAACTATGCCAAATTCTTGCTTGCGACTGGACAGGCACAGTTTGAGAGCAATACTTCCAATGCGGTAGTTTTGCCTGGGGATTCAAACACCACAATTCCTTTCACTTTTACGAACTGCGGAGCATCTGGCAGATCCGGACCATCAGTCTCTCAGATTAATTCGACATACGCAGGTACGAGTTTGGATGGTAATGTTACAGCAGGTTGGAAAGCTGGTTATCAGAAATGGATTGTTCCAGTAACAGGTCATTATTGGATCGAAGCCTACGGTGCAAGGGGAGGGAACTCCAACCAAAGTGGCGGAGGCGGTACTTATTTAAAAGGTAAGTTTTTACTTAGCTCAGGCGATGAGCTCAACATAGCTATCGGGCAAGCTGGCGGGGATTATAGTAAAGGTGGATCCGGGGGCGGAGGAACTTTTGTGGTAAAGGACAATAATAATACCCCTCTCATTATCGCAGGTGGTGGTGGTGGTGCTGGTGAGAGTTCATCGGCATCGCTTTTAGTCTCAAACCTGACTAATGGATTTAATGGAACTAAACAAGGAGGCAGTAACGGGGCTGGCGGTAGCGGTGCAGGGAGTGGCGGTGGAGGGGGCTTCTCAGGAAATGGATCATCTTGGTACACAAACCAAGGCGGCTTTTCTTATCAAGAAGGATTGAATGGGGGAGATTCAAAGTATACAGGCCAAGACGGCGGATTTGGAGGGGGCGGTGCCACTCATGTTAATTTTTGGCGGGATGGCGGAGGTGGTGGGGGCTATTCCGGCGGAGGAGGTTCGGAAAATGGAGACGCGGGCGGTGGAGGTGGATCCTTTAACAGTGGAGCCTTGCAATCAATTACTCCAGGATTAAATGATGGTCATGGGAAAGTTGAAATACGGCCAATTCAGACTGTAAGAATAATTGATGGTAATTGGAATGTGCTTAGTGAATGTAAAGAAAAATTACTGAAATCACTTGGCTCTAACTATCGCTTCGCTACTTCTGCAGATGTAACTAAGGCACGCGAAGCGGCCACTCCGGGAGCAGTCAATAATTGGACGGCAAGTAACCAGGTGAAGCCAAGAAATTTGCCGGGCAAGGTAAATGAGTATGGATTCGATGTATCCACCACCTCGGGGTTCTGGGTAATTAAGGAATAATTTGTTAACCGGAGGAATTAACAACCAAAAATAATAACAAGGAAAACGAGTGAAACTTAAGGGAAATACCCAAATAAAACTTAGCCAGGCAGGCTGGTTTGTTTTTGGTTGCGTCCTCTTGCCACTTTCCTCTTTTAGTGCCCTCTTTCCGGTTACTCAATCCTCCTTGCCTGCTGGATTAGTTTCGCAAAGTGCCATCATTGAGGAGGGAGAAAATTATACCAGCATCAATCCACAGCTCAATAAAAACGGATACACTTTTGGATACTGGAAAATTAACGGTACCAGACAGGCAGGGGCGGATGGTCGCTCTCTCACCCAGGTATCCACCATCGTACAGGGAGATTCCAATTTTACCGCCCATTACTATGCCGATAATGAAGATACCGACGGGGACGGGGTGATGGACTGGTTTGAATATCGGATGTTTGGGGACTTGAGCAGAAATCCATCCGATGATTCCGATGGGGATGGATTTTCCAACAAGCGTGAGAGCGAGCTCGGACAGGATGCATTAATCGTCGACTTTATGGAACCGGGCGGAATCGCGGGCAGAATGTCCAACACATTTACCTATGCGGATACATCAATGTCAGTGGTGACCATCAAGAGTAACCCATCCGGTTTCATCACTACTTCGATCACTAACAAGGAATTGAATGCATCGGTCAGTACCCAATCCCTCAACGGAGCGACCAATGGTTCAGACTTTGCTTATTGGACGGTGAATGGGGTGCGTCAGGCATCTCCCAATGGAGTGGCGAGTAGCAAGGTAACCCTGAACATTTCGGGAGCTACCCTGATTATTGCCCACTATATCCCCAGTACGGAGGATACAGATGGGGATGGAGTGCTCGATTGGTTTGAAATGTACCAGTTTGGAAACTTGGCATCCGGTCCATCCGATGATTCCGATGGGGATGGATTTTCCAATAAGCGGGAGGGCGAACTCGGGCAGGAAGCCACCATTGCCGAGTTTGTGGAAGCGGGAGGTATTGCAGGCAGAATGTCGAACACTTTCAGTTATGCCGACACCTCAATGGTCCTTGCCACCATCACCAGTAATCCGAAGGGATTTATTACAGAATCGGTCACTTACAAGGAATCAAACTCCACCGTGACCACACAAAATTTAAACGGGGCGACCAATGGTTCCCACTTTGCGTACTGGACGATTAATGGGGTCCGCCAGTTCGGACCGACAGGGGTTTCCCAGAGTCAAGTCTCGGCAACCATTACCGCAGATACAATCTTTACCGCACACTACATCCCCAGCACGGAAGATACGGATACGGACGGCGTGATGGACTGGTTTGAAATGTACCAGTTTGGAAATCTGACCCAGGGTCCCAATGATGACCCCGATGGAGACGGTTATTCCAATAAACGCGAGGGTGAACTTGGACAGGAGGCCACTATTGCCGAGTTTGTAGAAAACGGGGGAATTGCGGGCAGGATGTCGAACAGTGTGACCTACTATCTTCAGGTAAACAATCCACCGAACGCATTAAATTTATCCAGTACAAATGTTCATGCTAACAAACCTACCGGTGAATTGGTTGGAATATTTCAACCAAGCGACCCGGATGACTCCGATAATAATCAAAGCTATGTAATTTCATTCCTCGATGGAAATGGATCCACTGACCGTAACAAATTCTCCATCTCTGGAAGGAATCTGCTTACCACCTCCTCCTTGAGTGTGGGAAATTATTCAATTAATGTACGGGTGAGTGACGATGAGAATGCATCCCTCGATAAAAACTTCACCATTCAGGCCATTCTCGATCCGAACAAGGACGACGACAACGACGGGCTGACCTACTCACAGGAACAAGCCCTCGGCACGAGCGACTCCAACCCCGACACCGACGGGGACGGGGCCACGGACAAACAGGAAATGGAAAAAAGCACAAGTCCGCTTGATGCAAACTCATACCCGCCCCGTGATTTCGTTCTAGAAGACAAATCAAGCGATTGGAATTCGACTGATTGGCAAGTTTACAATGGATTGTTCACTTTCCCGCAAAGCAATAACACAAAACCCTCCGTCCTTGCTTCCCAATTGGACTTACAATTCATAGGAAATTATCCCCCCGGCCCGAGTGATTATGCGCAAATCGCTGGCAATACTTCCGTTACCGTCACCGAAAACATAACCGTTCGCAAAATCCACTTCTGGAGTGATGCAAATGAAATCATTGTTAAGGGAAGTTTGAAAGTTCTCGAGGGATTCAGCACTAACAACAACTCTGACAGAAGGATCATCGTGGATGGAGGATACTTTGAAACCCCCAATATAAACGGTTCGATTTCTCCCATTTTCCTCACCGTGCAAAACGGAGGAACTGCGATTTTCAATAGCGATTTGTCGTGCAGAGGAGGCCTCATCAAGAACTTAGGAGGAACCATCGAAGTGAAGCAAAACGTTTCCGGCCATGGAGCGACCCGTTGGGAAACCGAGGCCGGTCACGTGAAGATCGGGGGATACCTAAGACAGTTCAGGGAAAACTCGGTTTACGGAGGAAACAGCAGGGTCGACGTTAACGGATCGTATCAGGGAGATGGAAATTACGGGTTGTATTTTTATGCATCGGACGGCAACAGTGGTGTGATCGTGGAAGATAATGCCTCCATGTTCATTCGTCATGGTACGGGCATCACCAGCCACGACGAGGATCGCGACCTCACCATTCGCGACAATGCCTTGTTCGTAACTCAATTCATTGACTTTACGGCCAAGGATCTCAACGGCAACACGGGCTCGGACAACGGGAAAAAATGCCGGGTGAACCTGAATGGAGGAACCTTGAAGACCGGTGAGGTCCGGTTGGCTTCCCAGAGCGAATTCAACTGGAGGGCGGGCACCCTGCAACCCGGTACCTTGGACGGCCCACAAAAACTACTTTTCCATGGAGACCTCAATGCTTCGGACTCCAACTCCTCACTCCTCATCGAGGTGACGGACGCGTCGAATTACGGAAGCCTCGAAGTGAACGGTACTCTGCAACTCGGCAAAGGCGTTCTCGACCTAAACCTCACGGCCCTGAAGGAATTCGATTCGGTAAGCGGAACCTTGAACGCGGTTGTATCCGCCGGACAAATTAACGGTGAGTTCAATAGCCATTGGGCTGGTCCGGAAATGTCCGAGGTCAGTAGCATGCAAATGCTGGCGCTCAACTGCTTTTTCGTTGAATACAATGGCTCCGCCATCAACTTGCATTACCGGATCGCCGGAAGCTTTATAAATTCTTCCCCCACCGACTTGAACTCCACCGCTCCGCTCAGCGTCGCCGAGAACCAACCGGTTGGCACGGGAGTGGGAGTATTCCATGCCACCGACCCGGATGCGAACGCCACCCTGACCTACACGCTCGTCAACGGTGCCGAACAGAATAACAACTCTCTCTTCAACCTCGACTCCAATGGCACACTCAAAACCGCCACCACCTTTGATTACGAAACCAACGCCTCTACCTACCTCCTAACCGTTCAGGCAAAGGATGAGCTAAACGCCACCATCGAAGGAAACTTTAGCATATCTCTGCTCAATATAATTGAAGACTTTGATCAGGATGGAATCGAAGATCATTACGACTCCGATGATGATAATGACGGTTTCCCTGACACCGAAGAAATCGCCTATGGGTCTGATCCGAGAGACGGAAATTCAACCGCCAATGCTCCTCCACAAATTACTCTCGGAAATACATTCCCCGATCAGCTCGATGCAAATGGAGTATTTCACATCGGGCATGTGGAGAATCAAACAGATATCATTCGAGTAACTGCAACCGATCCAGATGGCGATGATTTGAATTATTCCATTTATGGATGGGAGGATCTGCACCATTTTGAAATCAATGCAAGTAGTGGAGATCTTCGCTTTAAACTGGCACCCAACTTTGAAGAGCTAACAGATCATAATAAGGATGGAGTTTATGGAATCGTCTTGCGGGTAAGCGATGGCCATGTGCATACAGATCAACCTGCCTGGATTTGGTTACAGAACGAAAATGAAGCACCCACTGATCTTAATGCGAGCCAACCCTTACAATTCCTTGAAGAACAACCAGCAGGCACTTTAGTCGGAAACTTCTCAGCTCACGACCCCGATGCCAATACGACCCTCACTTATTCAATGCTGGATGGAAATGGATCTTCAGGAAATCAATATTTCATCCTCGATCCTAATGGCACTCTTACAACAGCTCAGGTTTTTGATTACGAAAATAATGAATCCAATTATTCCATTCGCATAAAAGTATTAGACGAGCAAAACGCATCTATGGAAGGTACTTTTGTGATTCAGTTGATCAATGATCCATCAGATGACTTCAACTCTCCAGATTCTAACTATACCAGCCCGAGTGGAGACTATCAGACTCCGCCAGGCGACTACCAATCTCCGGACGGTAATTATTCATCTCCCATTTCAGATTACCAGACTCCTGGAACGGACTACCAATCTCCGAACGATTCCTATGAACCATCTCCCGAGAATAACCAAAGCATACCCAATCCAACCAGCCAGATTTATGTTCCAATCGTGGAAACATTCCCTCCAGACCATGATGGAAATGGAACCTATCATTTAGGCGGGCGGATCCTCGCGGATGGTGGCTCATCCCCGTTCGAGGTTGGGATTGTATTAAGCACAAAGATTTCCCTTTCCGACCCTATTCGTATCGCCACCCAGCCCGATCAAAACTCAAGCGTTTTCCATGTTTCATATGCTGATCTGCTTCCCGGCAAAACTTATTACTTACGAGCGTATGCCATCAATCAGGCAGGAGAAAACCAAGGTCCTCTGAAAAAATTTAAGACCGCTCAAAAAACCGATCCGGATAGTTGGTACAGTGTGGCGGAAGCATTACCCGGCGGATGGAAAATGTCTGATTGGCTGGGTGCCTTTCGTCCCACCGAACATCAATGGATCTACCATGCGGAAATGGAATGGCTCTACCCTTCCCCCATGGAAGATGGCAGCGTTTGGCTATGGAACCAAGCGGATGGATGGAGGTGGACACAAAAAGGGGTATACCCCTACCTTTTCCGTTGGAAAGATTCCGCCTGGATTTACTTGCAGGGACGAATCAATGGCCGGATTCTTTACTACAATTATTCAACCCAGTCATACGAATAGTCTCAGAGGAACTTAACTGAGTCTGGTCTTGTTTTCATAAATTGGAATACCCTTTTTCTTGCCTTTCAAATTTGAAAGTGTCGAGTATAGGATTATGAATTTTAGAAAAATTGGAATCTTATTATTTGTTCTCGGAGCAAGTATTTCCTTTTTATTGAGTGAAGAAATAGCCTGGGAAAAGATAAGGACAGAAAAAGGGGTTACTGTTTACAGGGCTGATGTTCAGGGTCGTGTTGCGTTTCGGGGAATTGGAGAAATGACGGGTAGTCCGGAAGATCTTGTTGTAATCATTGAAAATCCAAAGGGATGGAAGAATTGGATCGAGAATTTTAAATCGGGAAAATTGATTGAAGAAATTAACCCAGAGCACAAGGTTTTTTATCAGGCTATAAAATCGCCCTTTCCAGTAAGTGACCGGGATGTAGTTTTCGAATCAAGAATCATTCGGGATAGCCCGGATAAAATTCGTATGGAAATGAAATCGGTGACACATCCTAAAGCACCTAAAACAATTGGCACTCGGATCGATATAATCTTCTCTCGTTATTCCATTGAAAAAATTAATCAAAATAAAATAGCGGTGACTTTTGAAACATTGTCCCATCCTGGGGGTGCCCTACCCGACTTCCTGGTCAACTGGGCGAGCGAGAATTATCCCGTCACACTATTAAATGGATTAGCCGTGCAGTTGAGGAATCTGAATAAAAAAAAGAATTAAAAGAGTGATCTAACATTGCACAACTTATATGAGTTTGCGTAACATCCTGCTTTCGACAATCCAAACAGAAATCATGATCCCTAAATTTACCTATTTTCTATTTCTTTTCTTTACCGTTTTCTTAGCGGCAAAACCACCCAATGTGGTCATCATGTTTATGGACGATATGGGATATGCGGATATTGGCCCTTTTGGAGCCAAGGACTATCCGACCCCGAACCTTGACCGAATGGCACAGGAGGGTAGAAAATTTACCGATTTTTATGTGACCCAGGCAGTCTGTTCGGCATCCCGGGCGGGCTTACTTACCGGGTGCTATAATGTGCGCATTGGTATACTCGGTGCACTGGGTCCCAAGTCAAATATTGGAATCAATCCGAACGAAGTGACAATTGCAGAAATCTGTAAACAAAAAGGATATGCCACTGGATGTTTCGGCAAGTGGCATTTGGGGCACCATAAAAAGTTCCTTCCCAAACAGCATGGATTTGATGAATATTTCGGTCTGCCTTATTCTAATGACATGTGGCCCTATCATCCCGGCGTGCTCCATCTAT
>Ga0209223_10005707_pt1 | contig 10883 bp, 7 predicted proteins | sample COG_06_FD_184750 | JGI IMG/M metagenome (GOLD analysis project Ga0209223, IMG submission 184750) | Pelagic Microbial community sample from North Sea - COGITO 998_met_06 (SPAdes) (version 2) | ecosystem: Environmental > Aquatic > Marine > Neritic zone/Coastal water | place: Helgoland, sampling...
TTTTAAAAATAAAAATAAAGCGGATAGAAAAAACTAGTTATATGAGCAAGAAAAATTCATATATAGGCATCTCTTTTATCATTCTAATATTTGGTATTTATGTGGTAAGAAATCTTGATGACAGAATCTCAAATGAAACTATAATAGATACTAATAGACTTAATAAAACACAAAAAAACAATACAGATAAAGAAAGCCAGCTATTTGTTTACAACAAAGTTCCTCCGTTTGAGTTTATAAACCAATACGGTAAAACTATTACTAATGAGAACTATCTTGGAAAGGTGTATGTTGTAGAGTTTTTCTTTAGCACATGCCCTACTATTTGCCCCATCATGAATGAGCAAATGTTATTAATTCAACAAGAGTTTGCTGAAAATTCAAATGTTGGGATTGCCTCAATATCTATTACCCCAAAAATTGATACGCAAGAGGTTCTGAAAAATTATGCGGTTACTAACGGCATTACCCATAAAAACTGGCATCTTTTAACTGGAAAATCTGAAGAAACAGTTTTCAGCTTATCTAACAATGGGTTCAAATTATATGCTGGAATAGACGAAAACATTGAGCACGGTGGTTTTGAACATTCTGGATTATTTGCTCTAGTTGATAAAAAAGGAGTGATCAGATCACGAAAAGATTCACAAGGAAATCCAATACTTTATTACAGAGCTATTGAAGAAAATGGGTTCCCAAATCAAATAAATGAATTAAAAGAAGATATTAAAATACTACTAGATGAATACTAACGAATCAACAGAAAAAAATTATAAGAGAGGAATTACAATTCTTTCAATTGTTATTCCAGTAGCTGTAGCTGCTTTATTTGGTATAAATTTGAGAGAACTTGGCTTTGATGTAGAACCTCTTAGTTTTTTACCTCCTATTTATGCTACTATAAATGGAATCACTGCTATTTTGCTAGTTTCTGCTGTAATAGCTATTAAAAAAGGGCAAAAGAATCTTCATGAACAATTAAATACCCTTGCCATACTATGTTCTGTATTATTTCTTGTCATGTACGTTGCTTACCATATGACGTCAGATTCTACTACTTTTGGAGGTGAAGGAATCATCAGATATTTTTATTACTTCATTTTAATCACTCACATTGTTTTATCAATTGTAGTTATTCCTTTTGTACTAATTACATTAATGAGAGCAAAATTTGGAAAATTTGCTGAGCATAAAAAAATTGCTAAAATTACCTTTCCACTTTGGCTATATGTTGCTGTAACAGGGGTCATTGTTTACTTAATGATATCTCCATACTATGCTTAATCATTTTAAATATCTACTAGTATTTATTTTTGTATTTTTAAATACATCTACTTCATTCTCTCAGTGTGCAATGTGTAAAGCTGTTGTTGAAACTGGAGACGTTTCAATGGCAGAAGGTATTAATAACGGCATTACTTATTTAATGGTGTTTCCGTACCTACTAATTGGTGTGTTGTTCTACTTTATCTATCGATATAAAAAAGGCGTTAAAAATTAACATTTCAATAAGAGCCGTTACGTGTAACATATTCTAATTTTGGTCGTCTTATGGGAAGCGATTTAAGTCTAGATAACGATTGACATCAAAATGTTCTAGAAATTCAACATATAAAACACCTCAAATGAAAATAAAATTTTTACTAATTGCATCAATTTTTATGATTTCTAGTGGTTATTCACAAGAAAAGTGGTCATTAAAAAAGTGTGTTGATTACGCACTAGAAAATAACATTTCAATCAAACAAAGTGCGCTTAGTATTTCTCTTTCAGAGAAAGATGTTGCCATTACTCAAGGTAATTTTCTGCCAACCATTGGAGCAAGTTCTAGTGGAGGAATTAACTCTGGGCTATCACCAGACCAAACAGGAGTATTAAAGAATACGACCAATTTTAATGGGCGGTTTAACCTAGGAGTAAACGGTACTATATTTAATGGGTTTAGAAATTTAAATTCATACAAACAAGCTCAACTGGGAATTGAATCCAGTAAACTAGATCTAGAAAAAGCACAAAATGACGTTTCTCTATTTGTTGTTAATGGGTATTTAAATATACTTTTTGCAAAAGAAAATTTATCTGTAGCTAAGGTTCAATCAGAAATTAGTAAAAAACAAGTTGAAGCAGCTAGCCAAAGATTTGAGGCTGGAATTATACCCAGAGGAGATCTTTTAAACGCTCAGTCTACTGCGGCGAATGATCAACAAAACGTAATTACTCGTGAAAATACACTAACCTTAGCATTACTTAATTTAGCTCAATTATTACAAATATCTTCAGCAGGTTTTGATATAGAAAATATGAATGTAAATTCACCCTCTGGTCTTCTATTGTATGAATCATCAGACGTTGTTTATGAGAAAGCATTAACTACTCAACCTCAAATTAAAAATGCAGAACTAGGTATTCAAAATGCAGATTTAAATATAGAATTATCTAAAGGAGCTTTTTTACCTAGTCTGAATTATAGTGTTAGCGGTGGAACCTCCTACTTTAACCAGATGAATAATTTATTTCCTGGTCAAAAAAATGAATACTTTTTCAAACAAGTACTTAAAGATAGAGTTACCTACGGTGTATCGTTGTCTCTAAACATCCCGATTTTTAACAGACTTCAAACAAAAAACAATGTTGCAAAATCTTACATAAATAGAGAATTGTCTCTGTTAAACCTAGACAATCAAAAGCTTCAACTACAACAAACTATTGAGCAAGCATTTGCAGACGCTAAAGCTGCCTCAAAAACTTTTGAAGCAGCAACCATTTCATTAAAATCACAAAGGGAAGCTTTTAAAAATGCACAAGAGAGTTATAATTTAGGAGCTACTACTTTGTTTGACTTTGATTTGGTAAGAAATAGATTGGTAAGTGCTGAATCTGCATTAATTAGAGCCAAATATGATTTTGTATTTAAAACCAAGGTGCTTCAGTTTTATTATGGAAATTTAAATCTAGATTAAACAACTATATAGTAGATAAAACGGCAACTTTTGGTTGCCGTTTTTTTATACTTTATCTTTACACAAAAAGTTTTTGAGTACGATATTACACATAGAAACGTCTACTAAAAATTGTTCTGTTAGCATTGCAAATTGTGGTGAGCTAATGAGTTTGAAGGAAATCAATACTGGAGAGTATTCACACGCAGAAATGCTACACCCATTAATTAATGAAGCTTTATTAGAGAGTAAATTAACCATTAAAGAAATTGAAGCTATTGCTGTAGGCAAAGGCCCGGGATCTTACACTGGATTACGTATTGGTGTTTCTGCAGCAAAAGGATTGTGTTTTGCTAACGACATTCCTTTAATTTCAATCAATTCTTTGGAAATTTTAGCACAAACCGTGAATATAGATAGTGGTCTTATTATCCCTATGATAGACGCAAGAAGAATGGAAGTTTACGCTGCCATTTATGACAACAACCACAACGCTGTTAGGGAAACAAAAGCTGAAATAATTGATCAAGATTCTTTTTTATCTGAATTACAAAACCAAAAAGTTTATTTTTTAGGTGATGGTGCAAAAAAATGTAAAGAAACTATTCTTCATAATAATGCCGTTTTTATAGAAAATGCGTTTCCTTCAGCTAAAGAAATGGCTACTATTTCTTTCCATAAATTTAAGAATAAAACTATTGAAGATGTTGCGTACTTTGAACCTTTTTATTTGAAAGACTTTATTGCTACTCAAGAAAAAAAGAAAATTTAATTACCCTACCCCCTGTGTTATCTCAATGTTACCCTATTTTTAATAGAGTTTTAATAAATATAAAGTATTGGGTTTAGTTTTTCAAATTCCTTAACCATTACTTTAATTTTTAAAAACTTTTTGTTCATAAACTTTCTAGATATTTGAACAATCTTAAAGATTAATTAAAATCATAATTATTAGTTTTTGTCAATTAGTAGTATTGATTTAAAACTGCCTTTGGCTAAGGCAGTTTTTTTAATAATTACGAAACATTAAATTAACATTAGTGTTGGTTATTTGCAGCGACAAAAACTAATACATAACATGAAATTTAATTATCTGGTCATTTGTGCAACCCTATTTTTTTGCTCAAACCTAAGCTCTCAGGAAACAAGTGCTCCAAAATTTGGTAAAGGTCTTTTTAATTTAATTGGTAAAGACAGTTCATTCTCCATGAACGTAAGTGCTAGAATGCAAATGTTGGGAACATCAAATTGGGATGTTAATAATGGTTTATCCAATCCAACTTCTAATCTATTAGTTAGAAGAGCACGTTTAAAATTTAGTGGTTTTGCGTATTCTCCAAAATTAAAATATAAACTAGAATTAGGGCTTTCTAATAGAGATATTGGAAAAGCTTCCTTATTTACTAATGAAGCCCCAAAATATATTTTAGATGCTGTAGTAAAATGGAATTTTTCTGGAAATTTTGTGCTTTGGTTTGGCCAGACGAAATTACCTGGAAATAGAGAACGTGTTATTTCTTCGGGAGACTTACAACAAGTAGATCGTTCTTTGTTAAATAGTAGATTTAACATAGACCGTGACATGGGATTCCAATTAAGACATCACTTTAATCTTACAGATACGTTTATTGTAAAAGAAATGTTTGCAGTATCTCAGGGTGAAGGTAGAAATATCACTACTGGAAATTTAGGAGGTCATCAATACACTTCTAGGGTTGAATTGTTGCCTTTTGGAAAATTTGCTGGTAAAGGTGACTATAGAGGAAGCGACTTAAAGTTTGAACCAACCCCTAAGTTAGCTTTGGGTTTTACTTATGATTTTAATAATGATGCTGTAAAAAACAGAAGTAATCAAGGTTCTTATATGACAAACGATACTGGTTTTTATTCAACAAATATTTCGACAGTTTTTGTAGATGCTATGTATAAGCACAAAGGGTTTTCTCTAATGGCTGAATATGCGTACAGAGATGCAGAAGACGCTTTTGCAAAAAATTCTGATGGAACTTTAACAGGTGATGAAGTTCAGGTTGGTAACGCATTAAACTTACAAACAGGATATTTACTGTCTAAAACTTTGGAGATTTCTGGAAGGTACACCAACATAGATTGGGATAGTGACATCACTGGTAAAGGTGCAGAAAATCAATACACTCTTGGTTTGTCTAAATATATTGTTGGGCATAAATTAAAAGTTCAAACAGATGTAAGCTATTTAGACTTGGCCTCAAAAACAAATCAATTCATGTATAGACTTCAAGTCGATATTCATTTTTAATAACATAACATAATGGTAACATTCACCTCTGAAAGTCACCGTAAATTCGTAATAAAATAAAAAAAAGAACATGGGAGATCCATATATTTTAATGTTAATTGCCTTAGCGATCTTAGCTACGGTAGATTTAGTAGTAGGAGTTAGTAACGATGCTGTAAATTTTTTAAACTCAGCCATAGGCTCAAAAGCAATAGCCATAAGAAACATCATGATTATTGCAAGTATTGGAGTATTCTTTGGTGCTATTACCTCAAGTGGTATGATGGAAGTAGCACGTAAAGGGATCTTTAACCCTGGAATGTTCATGTTTCAAGACATTATGTTCATTTTTATGGCAGTTATGATTACTGACATTTTGTTATTAGATGTGTTTAATACCCTTGGTATGCCAACCTCTACAACTGTATCTATTGTATTTGAATTATTAGGAGCTGCTGTAGCCATTTCATTAATAAAAATTTCACAAAATGATGCAGAATCCATTAGTGCTATCTGGAATTATATTAATTATGAAAAAGCCTCTTTAATTATTTTTGGAATTCTATTATCAGTAGTCGTCGCATTTTCTGTGGGTGCTATTGTTCAATTTGTTTCCAGACTTATCTACTCTTTTAACTTTGAAAAAAGACCAAGTTATATCAACGCATTGTTTGGAGGATTTGCAATTACTGCAATCACTTATTTCATTATTATTAAAGGAATGAAAGGGACTCCTTACTACAAAGACGTTAAGTTTTTAATTGAAGACAATACCTTAACTATTATTGCAGGAAGTTTTTTATTCTGGACACTAATTTCTCAAGTATTTATCAAGTTATTTAATTTAAATGTATTAAAACTAATTATTGGAATTGGTACCTTTTCATTGGCCATGGCTTTTTCTGGTAATGACTTAGTAAACTTTATTGGTGTACCAATTGCTGCATGGAATTCTTACGAAGCTTGGAGTGTTTCTGGTGTAGAAGCAAATGCTTTTTCTATGGAAATCTTAGCTAAAAAAGTACCCTCTAATGTATGGTTGCTTTTAATCGCTGGAGGTATTATGGTAGTAACCTTATGGACCTCAAGTAAAGCGCGAAATGTAATTAAAACAGGAATTGATTTATCTCGTCAGGGTGAAGGTCACGAAAAGTTTCAACCAAATCCATTATCAAGACTAGTGGTTAGAGCATCTATGGGAATTAATTCAGGGATCACTTATATATTCCCTGCTAAAACAATTGCATTTGTAAATTCTAAATTTCAAAAGCCAGTAATTGAATTAACAAAAGACAAAACCTATGAGCTCCCTGCATTTGATATGGTTAGAGCCTCTGTAAATCTAATTGTAGCTGGTATATTAATTTCTATTGCCACGTCTTTAAAACTACCTTTATCTACCACTTATGTAACTTTCATGGTGGCTATGGGTACTTCTCTAGCAGATCGAGCTTGGGGAAGAGAAAGTGCAGTCTACAGAGTTGCGGGAGTGATTAATGTTATTGGAGGATGGTTTTTAACAGCCATTACTGCATTTTTAGCTGCTGCACTAGTAGCATACCTTATCAGTTGGGATATGGTTATGATCCCTGTTTTATTGGTTCTTGTAGCCTTCTTAATAGGAAGAAATACCATCATTCACAGAAAGAAATCTAAAGAAGTAAAAGAACAAGAATATATTCAAAGAGCCGATTTAATAACCATTAATGGAGTTATTGAAGAAAGTGCGGATCATATATCTGGTGTTGCTAACCGTGTAAATAAATTATACACCAATGTCGTTGACGATTTATCTAATCATGATTTAAATAAATTGCGTAAAACAGATAAACACGTTGGTAAATTAAATGAAGAAATAGATAATTTAAAAGATGGCGTATTCTATTTTATAAAATCTTTAGATGATACTTCGGTACAGGCAAGTAGGTTTTATATTTTAGTTCTTGGCTATTTGCAAGATGTTGCGCAATCTATTAGTTACATCTCTAGAGCCAGTTTTAAACATGTAAATAATAATCATAAAAACTTAAAGAAAGGACAGTTAAAAGACTTAAAAGAGATAGACAATCAGTTAACTGAGTTATTAGGAAAAGTAAGTTCTGTATTTGAATTAAGAGCTTTTGATGATTTAGAGGAAATATTGATAGAGAAACAAGATTTATTAAAAGATGTTTCTGACTCTATTGAAAAACAAGTTACTAGAATAAGAATAGAAGAATCTAGTCCAAAAAACACGACTCTATACTTTAGCATTTTATTAGAAACACAAGATCTAATTACTGCTTTAATGAGCTTATTGCAGACTTATGAAGAGTTTCATATTACAACTAGGGAAATAAATTAAGTTCCTAAACCCCCAAGAAATATAAAAACCCAAGTCTAAGACTTGGGTTTTTATATTTCTTGATTTAAAGAAAGTAACACCATTCTTAACTCCATAAAAGAATATGATTTATCTACATTTTCTTTTAAATGAGTTAAATTTTTATACTCAACAGCTTCTATTTCCTTGATCATTTTTTGATACTTTTTTAAAGGAATCAATTCTAAAACATCTATCTCTCCAGACGGAATATAACTTGCCAAATGACTTTCTATAGTCCCAGCTGTTAAACTTCTTTCTTTGGCAATTTCTTTAACAGACAAGCCTTTTTTAAACAACTCGAAAGAAATTTGTTTGGTAGATTTTTTATCCTCTTTTTTTTGTTCATTAAAGGTATTAATACCATTCTCTTTGCAATATATTTCTATTAATTCTAGAATCTCATCTCCATACTTTTTCACCCGTATTTTCCCCATACCATTTACTTTTAACAACTCTTTTTCAGTTCTTGGTAAACTATCGCATATAGCGTATAAGGTGTCTTGTGTGAAAATTTGAAAATGTGGAATATTTTCTGCTTTAGAAATATCATCTCTAAGTTCTCGTAAGCCAAGAGCTAAAATAGGATCTCTTTTTGAAGATAATTTTTTCTTTTTAGATGGAGCTGTTTTTTGAAGAACAGCTGCTGCTCTAATCTTTAAATAGGACTGTACCTTAAAACCTTCAGTCATTTTTTTTAAGGCAAAAACTTTCTCACTCAATACTTCTTGTAGCTTATCAAACTGTGTTGTAAAGTCTTTTTTTACAGCTTTATTGTCTGAAGAAAAAGAGAGGCTAGCTATAGGTTGTACTATATTTTTAATGCTTTCAGTCAAAAAATAATCTACTGCTTTTTTAAAACGATCTTGAATTTGAGAACTGTTTTCAGGTAAAACACCTTCTTTAGAAATAGTATTTAATTGATTTCTAAAGCCATTAGAAACTTTCATTAAAGCTACAATTCCTTCATCTTTGATGAGTTGTAAGTGTTCTATGACATCTCCTTTAATACTGGTTCTATTCTTATAATAAATATCTATTAACCTGGTAACAGGGTATAAAAAGGATTGGTAATCAAATAACTCTGAAATTAGATTGAGTTGAAACTGGATTTCGGAAGCGGTTAAAACAGATTCATCTGGGTGATTTTCTTCAACCTCTTTACTAAAAATTTGCACAGTATGATCATTAATAATAGCACTACTAGAAATGGGAGTTTTTAATACCAAGCCTTCAAGAGATGTACATCTACTCAAAGCTACATAAGTTTGCCCATGCGCAAAAGAAGCCTCTGCATCTATAATAGCTTTGTTAAAAGTTAATCCTTGGCTTTTATGAATAGTAATAGCCCAAGCCAAGCGCAAAGGAATTTGAGAAAAGGATCCTACAATATCTTCCTTTAACTCTTTAGTTTTTTCATCAATAGAATAATTAACGGTATCCCATTGTTCTTTTTCCGTAACAATTTCATCAATTTCATTGGCACATTGTACGGTTACATTTTCCCTTGAAATAGCTGTAATAATTCCAATTTTACCGTTGTAATATCTTTTTTCTGGTGAAGAATCATTTTTAATAAACATTACCTGTGCTCCTACTTTGAGTGCTAATTTCTCGTCATTGGGATAGGCATTTTCGTTGAACTTCCCAGACACCTCTGCTTTAAAGAAATAATTTTTTGTTGTAAGCTTATTTAGCTCAGAATCATTTATTAAGCTCGCTCTATTATTGTGAGTAGTAAGCGTAATATACTCCTCATCTTTGTGAGGAGAAAATGTAGGTTGGTATCGATTATTTAAAATCTTGGCAGAAGTTTCTGATAACCGATCATTTCTAATCTCATTTAAAATCTTAATAAAATCCTCATTCTTTTGTCTATAAATATGTTGTAATTCAATAGAAATAACTGCTGCTTCTTGATACGCTTTTGCACTAAAAAAATATACGGTATTGTAATACTCTTTTAATAAACTCCATTCATTAGGTTTTACAACGGGCGCTAATTGTTGTAAATCTCCAATCATTAAAATTTGAACACCTCCAAAAACCTTATGCTTATTTTTATACCTTCTTAACACCTGATCAATCCCATCTAATACATCTGCACGCACCATACTTATTTCGTCAATAATCACTAAATCTAATGATTTAATAATGTCTATTTTAGTCTTAGAAAATCTGCGTTGTTGGTTAGAGGTATGTGCAATTTGGTTGGGTAAAATAGGTCCAAAAGGCATCTGAAAAAAAGAGTGAATTGTAACTCCTTTAGCGTTAATAGCTGCTACACCTGTTGGGGCTACTACTATCATTCTTTTGAGAGATTTTTCCTTTACGCTATGTAAAAAAGTAGTTTTACCTGTACCTGCTTTACCCGTTATAAAAAGGTTTCTATCGGTATTCTCAATAAATTGGAGCGCAAGTTCTAACTCAGCATTTTTAGGCATGGTAGCTTTTTAAAAGCAAGATACTTAATATTAAAGGCTTTTTAAATAAAAATCCCAAGCAATACTGCCTGGGATTTTTTTATATAATTTAAACACCTTCCTTACATTTCTAGCGCTTTAGTTGGGTTGTTATCCATTAATAACTCCACTGGATTTTCTAATGCTTCTTTTACAGCTACTAAAAAACCTACAGACTCTCTACCGTCTATAATTCTATGATCATAAGACAAAGCTACATACATAATAGGTTGTATCACTACCTCCCCATTTACAGCCATAGGTCTATTTACTATGTTGTGCATTCCTAAAATACCACTTTGTGGAGGGTTTATAATTGGCGTAGACAACATGGAGCCAAAAACACCACCATTGGTAATGGTAAAGGTACCTCCAGTCATTTCATCTATTGTAATTTGCCCATCTCTTGCTCTAATTGCTAGACGTTTTACTTCACTTTCTACACCTCTAAAACTCAATTTTTCTGCATTTCTAATCACTGGCACCATCAGACCTTTTGGTCCTGAAACTGCTATAGAAATATCTTGAAAGTCGTGTTCTATCTTAAAGTCTCCATCAATCATTGAATTTACATCTGGATACATTTTTAAAGCTCTAACTACGGCTAATGTAAAGAAAGACATAAATCCTAGACCTACGCCGTGCTTGGCTTTAAAGTCTTCTTTATACTGGGCTCTTAAATCAAAGATTGGTTGCATGTTTACCTCATTAAAGGTAGTTAGCATAGCTGTTTCACTTTTTACAGCTACCAAGCGCTCTGCCACTTTTCTACGTAGCATAGACATTTTCTTGCGAGTTGTTCCTCTTGTACCATCTTCTGGCATTGTACCCATTGATGGAACTGCTTTTACAGCATCTTCTTT
>Ga0209223_10005717_pt1 | contig 10866 bp, 8 predicted proteins | sample COG_06_FD_184750 | JGI IMG/M metagenome (GOLD analysis project Ga0209223, IMG submission 184750) | Pelagic Microbial community sample from North Sea - COGITO 998_met_06 (SPAdes) (version 2) | ecosystem: Environmental > Aquatic > Marine > Neritic zone/Coastal water | place: Helgoland, sampling...
TTTTCTTTTACCAAAGCTCATTTGCCAATATTTTGTCTCTCCCTTTCGTCTTTGATCAATGAGAAGACTCTTAATCGGACTACCGTCACAATTTAAATAGCCTGTTTCTGGATTTCCACCCGGCCATCTATCGGTTTCGAAATTTCGAATATAGAGAAAATCTTTTTTTACGATCCCGCGAATCGGATAACCTCGGTTATTGGGCCGACCGACATCATGTCTTTCCTTACCCACTAGGATAAAGTCTCTTTTGGTATTGATTTGCCCGGATTTCGGGGATGAGAAAATGTCAAACAGACTTGATCCAGTGATGGGTTGCATACCAGATCTTTCTTCAGGTATTCGGGCAGTTTCAAGAAGGGTAGGTGCCAGGTCCGCGAAACTGACATAATCTTCGACGACTCGCCGATTCCCTTCGATGCCTTTTGGCCAACGAATTGCCAAGGGTATGTGATTGGAATAGTCATATGCCTGTCCCTTGCACCGAGGGAAAGGCATGCCATGATCAGAAGTGGCAATCACAATGGTATTTTCTAACATTTTCACTTGATCCAAGGTTTCTAAAATTTGCCCGAGGTGGTTGTCGTAATGTTCCACTTCAATTGCATAGTCGAGCATATCGCTTCTCACGATTTCATTATCCGGCCAAAATTTAGGCACTCTTTCAATATCCGAAAGCTTTTTACCCATTCTTTGTCCAATTCCATTTTCATAGCCTCTGTGCGGTTCGGTTGTGCCAAACCAAAACGCCCAGGGTTTTCCTCTTGGGTTTTCCTTCAGAAAGGAAATGAAATTGGCGGTGTAGTCATTGTTGGAAATTCCTTTACCAGGAGGAATTAGTTTTTCGCGGGAATAGCGTGTTCCAGTTAATAAACGGTCAATACCCCGGGAATTTTTTGCAATTCCTGGACCCCACCCTTTGCCGGTAAAGCCGGTCGAGTATCCATTTTCCGTTAATACTTCCATCCACCCCTTAAATTTAGCGGGGAAGATATTCTGGTGGTTAGCCGCCTCCTCCAATTGCCAGGAATTTCTTCCGGTCAGTATAATGGCCCGGGATGGTGCACATTTTGCGTTGGGCGTATACGCACGGTTGAACAGAATTCCTTCTCGGGCAACCCGGTCAAAAGCAGGTGTTTTTATCCATTCACATCCGTAGGCACCAGCGTGGCCAAAGCTCCAATCATCTGCAATTGCAAAGAGAATGTTGGGCTTTTCAAACTTGTCTTTTGCAAATAAAGGGAGTGAAAGAAGGAATAGTACAATTGGAATTAATTTCATGGATCTTTACTGGTAATAAATAATGATTTTCAGGGGATCCCTTGATAAATGCGATTGTGTAATTAGGCAAAATAATTATCTGCCAGTCGATCAAATTTAAAGGGCTCAAAAAACTCTAAAAACGGGCCGCTAAATTTTCAACAATGGTCGCTCCAATAGTAAGCGAAGCCGTTGCGGCAGGGGAGGGGGCATTGCAAACATTGATGACTCGGCTGTTTTCCTGAATAAGAAAATCATCCACCATTGCCCCATCCGGGCTAACGGCTTGTGCCCGAATTCCCGCGGGAACAGAATGAATGTGCTTGGATTCGATTTCAGGAATTAATCGCTGCAGTGCTTTAACAAAGGCACCCTTGTTGTAGGAACGCCACATTTCTCCCCAACCCATTCTCCAATGCTTCATGGCCATCTTTTGAAAGCCGGGGTAAAATATGGATTCAAGCAGGTCTTTTACATTAAGATCAAATTTTCCATAGGCTTCCCTTCCAAAGGCAAGAACTGCATTTGGGCCACATTCGACAGAACCATCAATCATACGTGTAAAGTGTACGCCAAGGAAGGGGAATTGAGGATCGGGTACTGGATAAATCAGGTTTTTGCAAAGATGCTTTGCGTCTTCAGTAAGCTCATAGTACTCCCCTTTAAAGGGAATGATTTTTGCCGGTGCCCGATTTCCTCCCATTTGGGTAATTCGGTCTGAATGTAAACCGGCACAGTTGATTAAATAAGAGGCATGAATTGATTCGGTTCGGGTGTGAACGATAACTTCATTCGTAGATGATTCAATTCGGCTAACCCCTTCGCCTAGGAGGACTAGACCATTTTTTTCCTGAATGATTTCGCCTAACCGTAGGCACACTTGTTTGTAATTTACGATACCACATTCCGGAACATGAATGGCTTGTACACCGGCAGCATGGGGCTCAATTTCAAGGAGTCGTTCGCGGGGAATGATCTCACAATTTACTCCATTTTCTTGCCCTCTTTGGAAAATTTTCTCCATCCGTGGGAGTTCTTCTTCGTTGAGGGCGACAATTACTTTTCCACATAATTCGTGCTCGATATCCTGTTCCCTGCAAAAGACTTCCATCGCTTTTTTGCCTAGTCGACAATTACTGGCTTTGAGAGATCCGGGTTTATAGTAAATACCGGAATGTAAAACACCTGAATTGTGTCCGGTTTGGTGTTTTGCGAGCGAACTTTCTTTCTCTAAGACAACAATTTTCTTACGAGGGTGTTTTTTTAAAATCTGGTAAGCGGTGGCTAATCCCACAATTCCACCGCCAATAATACAGACATCAGTATCCATAACCGATTAATCAATTTCTACTTTGCCGTAGGATCTATCTAAATGAACATACCCTCCGTCGGGGTGAAAAATTTGTCCGGTCGTATGGGCGGAACGATCAGAGGCAAGAAAAACAACGGCATCCGCAATTTCACGATCTGTTGTCATTCGATTCCCAAGTGGAATGTTTTGTTCGATTGAATGCCTGGTTTTGTCAGGATTTTTGAGGGAGTCTAACCACTTCTGATACATTGGCGTCATTACTTCTGCAGGAATAACTGAATTGACCCGTATCCCGCAGTCAGCCAAGTCCAGAGCCCACTCTCGAGTAAGAGCATTCACCGCACCCTTGGAGGCGGCATAACCTGAGGTTCCTCCTTGACCAGTCTCGGCAACTTTGGAGCCGATATTTATGATGTTCCCTCGGTTTTTTTCCAATTCGGCCAAGGCAAAATGGGTCAGGCTAAAAACATGAAGCAGGTTTTTGCGCAGGGATTCGAAAAAGTCGGATGGCTTCGCTTTTAGATCAACGCCATCATTCGTACCGGCATTGTGTATCAAGAAATCAATACGCCCTTTTTTTTGGATTGTTTGCTCAACTGCATTTTGGCAGGCAGCTTCATCCGTTAATTCGGTGGGAATACAGAATACCTGATCTTCTTCCCCAGCAATATCCTGAATGAGTTCATTCGCTACCTGTGGATTACGATCTACGATAGATACGAGAGCTCCCTCGTTTGCAAACGAGCGAACGATTGCAGCACCAATTCCCTTGGCTCCCCCCGTTACGAGAGCGACTTTGCCCTCGAGGTTAAGGTTCATACCGCGGGAACAACTTTCTGTGTTGAACTTCCCAACTGATCAATTCCCAACTCCACAACATCCCCGGCTTTTAGATATACCTGTGGGTCCATTCCCATTCCGACTCCAGGAGGAGTACCCGTGGAAATAATGTCCCCAGGTAGTAGGGTCATAAATTGACTGACATAACTAAGCAGAAAAGGAATTTTGTAGTGCAGGTTCGAAGAGTTACTGGATTGCATCGTTTCTCCATTAACCTTGAGCCACATCTTCAAATTGTTGTGATCTTCTATCTCGTCCTGAGTGACGAGCCATGGCCCGAAAGGGGCAAAGCGGTCGCAACTCTTCCCTTTAACCCATTGCCCACTACGGTCGAGCTGAAATCCTCTTTCACTGTAATCATTGTGAAGTGAAAATCCGGCAATGTGATCGAGTGCATCTTTTTCTTCGACATAACTGGCTCGTTTTCCCACCACAAAGGCGAGTTCTACTTCCCAATCCGTTTTATCACCTCCACGCGGAAGAATTAAATCGTCATCAGGCCCGCAAAATGAACTGGTGGCCTTGAAAAAGAGAACGGGTTCCGGTGGGATTTCCATACCTGATTCTCTGGCATGGTCATCATAGTTTAAACCAATACATACAATTTTACTGGGACGGGCAACCGGGGAGCCATATCGTTCGCCCTCAGGAAATGGCGGCAAATTATCTCCATTTTCTTTTACCCATTCTTTCAATCTTTCCATGCCGTCGGTTTCAAAAAATACTTCATCATAATCTTCACCAAAGGAGGATACATCGACCTCCCGGCCGTCCGGGAGTAAAAGCCCGGGAGATTCTTCTTGAGGTTCACCTTTTCGAATAAGTTTCATGATAAATTTGAGTTTGTTAGCGTAAAGTCATGGTTCCACCATCCACATCATAGGCAGATCCGGTGATGAAGGAGGCTTCCTCTGAGCATAAAAAAGTGGCAAGTGAGGCAATTTCTTCAGGTTCTCCCATCCGTCCAATTGGCTGGTATTTTGAGAGTTCAGTGAATTTTTCCGAACGCTCGTTTTCATCCGGATAATATTTTTCCAAAAAGCCATCTACAAAAGGAGTGTGGACCCGACCCGGGCAGAGGCAATTACAACGAATTCCTTGATCCACATAGTCTTTGGCTACGCTTAGGGTCATCGCTAAGGCGGCACCTTTGCTTGCGGAATAGGCAAATCGTTCTGCGATTCCAAGGCGAGATGCGATGGAGGCTAAATTGAGTATGACTCCACCTCCGTTTTTAACCAGTAATGGAATGACCTTGTTCAGGCAGATAAATAATCCCTTTGTATTTACTTCCATAACCCGGTCAAAATCCTCCTCCGTCGTCGAGGTTGCGGTTCCGACATGAGCGATGCCCGCATTATTAACAAGATGGGTCGGATTACCAAGGGAATCTACAGTTTCTTCCAGTGCCTTGGTAACTGATTGTGCATTGTTAATCTCGCAGGAAACAAAAATTGCAGTTCCCCCCTTTTTTGTGATTTCCTCTGCAGTTTGATTACCGGCAACCTGATCTTTTTCCCAAATGGCAACTCTTGCACCTTCCTTAGCGAAGCGAAGAGCGATTGCCCGTCCAATTCCTTTCCCTGCTCCGGTGATAATCGCCGTCTTGTTTTTTAATTTTGTCATAAACTACCGTCTATAAAGACATTCCTCGCTTCCACGGCAAGAAATCATCGCGCCCCTGTAAGACTGCTTTCGTTTTTTTCTTTCCGGATGCATACGCGATCACTTCATTCAAAAGCTTTTCACCAAGCGACTCAACACTCTCCGACCCGTCGATAATGGAGCCGGTGTCAAAATCGATGTATTCCTTAAATGAATTTGCGGTTTTGGTATTACTTGAGATTTTGATGACGGGACAAACCGGATTTCCCGTGGGAGTCCCCAAACCGGTTGAGAACAGAATTAAATTGGCACCCGCACCTGCCATTGCAGTGGTTGATTCGACATCATTTCCAGCTGTGCACAAGAGGGAGAGTCCATTTTTATTTACCCATCCTGGGTAATCCAGCACATCGATTATTGGCGATGTTCCTCCTTTTCTTGCCGCACCTGCAGATTTGATTGCATCAGTAATTAAGCCATCTTTAACATTACCGGGCGAAGGATTCATGTGAAAACCTGATCCTGCTTCTTTTACTCTTTCTTCATAATTTCTCATGATTTCAATAAACCGACTTCCGATCTCGCGCGTTTTACAACGATTTACAATTTCCTGCTCTACTCCGCAGAGTTCCGGGAATTCAGAAAGAATTACCTGCCCTCCTAACGCCACGGTCAAGTCAGCCACATGACCAATACATGGGTTGGCAGAAATTCCGGAAAATCCATCGGAAGCACCGCACTCCATTCCCAATCGTAATTTTGATAAAGGCATGGCCACCCGTTCTTGAAGGTTTACTTCGGCCAGTTTCTCAAAAGTTTGACGAATTGCTCTTTCCAACATTTCCCTTTCAGATGGGTACTTTTGCTGTTCGAATACAAGAAAAGGCTTATCAAAATCGGCACATCGCTTTGATATTTCCTCCTCCATAATAGAAACCTGGGCGTGTTGGCATCCCAAACTTAAAACGGTAATCCCGGCGACATTCGGGTTGCATGCATACCCCGCTAGTAATCCACAAAGCTCATGGGAAACATCTCTCGTTTCTCCGCAACCAAGTCCATGGGTAATGAACTTAATGCCATCTACATTAGGGAAAATAGGGGAGGGGCGATTAAGTTCCTCATTTCCCAATGTCACCGATTGGGGAGAATCATTGCGTTGATATGCGGATGCCAAATCTTGTGCGAAACTCTCATATTGAGATCTTTTGTCAAAGCCCAGTGCCTTGGTCATTGAGTTCTTTAAAATCTCAATATTCCCATTTTCGCAAAAGACCATCGGTACGACCAACCAATAATTGGCTGTTCCTACATTCCCGTCCGCTCTTTCGTAGCCAAGAAAGGTTTTATTTTCCCAAATCTTTGTAGAAGGTGGGGTCCAGTCACTTTTTTCTTCAGTTAATTTAAAATCTTCGGATCGGTGCACGAGATTCTCTGTGCTGATTCGTTCGCCCGCCATAATTGGCTTGATCGCCTCTCCCACTAACACGCCGTACATAAAGGCCAAATCACCAACAGCAAGGTTTGTCGCGGCAAACTTATGCTTGGCTGGAATTTTTTCACACAAGGTAATCGGCTCTCTGTCGGTAGTTATTTGTTGAGAGGGTGCCAGGTCGCTTAGAGCTACTAGAAGATTGTCCCTTGCTGAAATTTTGAGAGTTGTATTTGTATTTTGCATTAAAAAAACCTGCCCATGACAGGCAGGCTAATTTGTTCTATTAAATAAGAATTAAGACTTCTTTTTCCAGTCTTTGATCGCTCCTTTGGCATTTGAACTCACATCATTACGACCATTTTTGGAAATTGTTTTTCCACTGGGTGAAACAATTACCAAGTAAGGAATACCTCGTACTTCATATTTCTTCTTTAATGCATTTGCTGCATCCGAACCATGGGGCATGGTATACCATTTCATTTTCGAACCTGACATGTAGTCCATATGTGCTTTGGGGCTTCTGTCTGAACTTACAAATACGACTTCAAAGTCTTTTTTATTGGAATCTCTAAATTCAACCAGTTTGGGAGTAAAACCACGACAGGGAGGGCACCAATGGGCAGAAAAATATAATCCGATTGTTTTTCCGGCCAGTACATCTTTTGAAACTTCTTTTCCCTTGGAGTCAAGTAAGGGACCCTGGAAGAGATCTTCCAGTTCGGGACTTAACTTCTTTTTTGCAGCATAGGAATCGCCTAAAAGAATAGTTGAAAGTAATAAGATGGGGAATAATTTTAATAATTTCATGATCTGTTTTGGTTATAATTTTTATTACATTAGCTTTTTTTTATTTCTGTCGCAATAGGAGAAACATAAAAGTTTTCTTTTTATTGTTGCTCATCTTTTCGGAATTTATTGGATTCTTGCTTTTCCATTATCAAAAAACTTAACAACTTATGAGCTTATCATCTTTAAAACTTCACAATGCAATGTGGCCAGGTCTAGTAGGCAAAGGCGATGACGAAGGGCAAGAACCTCCAATTAGTTTGGAAAAAATGTTGGATTTCTCCGCTGCGGCAGATGTTGATGGCAGAAAGTTTGATGGGATTGATTATTTTCTTTTTCTTCCCCACACCAATCCTGAAGCAAGTGATGACGAATTAAAAAGTATCGCCGACCTCATTGTCAGCAAGGGTTTTGATATCGGTTCCTTGGTCGCACCCGTTTGGCCAGGCACTGTGGGTGATTCCGCGATGGGAACGGATGAACAACAGGAGAAGTTTTTAGACGCAGTCAAGATGGCTTGTCGGATTGCCAAGGTCTTCAACGAGCATGGAGCAAGAAAAGGAGGCGTTATCAGGATCGATTCTGCTGAATTTGGAGTGGAGCAATGGAAGGCAAATCCAGGCAAGGGAACGGCTCGAATTGTCGATACTTTTACCAAGGCTGCGAAAATTGCCGCCGATCATGGTGAACGACTTGCCGCGGAAGGAGAAATTTGTTGGGCAGGCATGCACAGTTGGAAAGATATGCTCGATCTGCTCGAAGGTGTCGGAATGCCTGAAACACTAGGGTTTCAAGCCGATTTAGCCCATACTTATTTATACCTTATGGGGTATAATGCATCTGAGCATGCTCTCTTACAAGAGGGCTACACCGAGGACGAATTTTACGCGGCTTATGAACAAATGACTGATAAGCTCCGTCCATGGACAATTGATTTTCATGTCGCGCAAAACGATGGTGAAGTGCATGGAGCCGGGGATCATGATAAAACCGGTAAGCATTGCCCTGCAGATGACTCCAACGGAAAGCTAGATATTACCAGGTGTTCACAGTATTGGCTTAAGGATTTTCAGGATCGTGGAATCAAACACATCTGCTGGGATGGATGCATGTTCCCCAATTCAACGCTCGAAAATCCTGCGACTTGGAACGCGATTTTAAAAGCCATGATTGGGGTAGTGGGGGCATAAATAACCCTCCCCTTGTTTCGATTTAACTCTGTCTTCTGATTTTTTTGTTGTCATAATGCTGTAAATTATGCGGTATTAAATCTCCTTGCTTCACCCTTTGAAAATAATTGTCCGTACTTTTTCAGTTCTAATTTGTTTATTTGCAAATTTGCTGAACGGTCAATCTGTGGGCGATTCAAATTCTTCAGGTTTATCCCCCTTTGAAAAAGCGGAGCTAAGAAGACTTTTAGATTTAGACTTCCTCGATCTTTCCCGGACTCCCATCCGTGGTGTATTAGGATACGAACAGGAACATTGGAAAAATCCCGCATCTGTTCATGTAATCCGTCCTGAAGATATTAGCCTGAATGGCCATGTATTGATGGTTGATTCTTTCCGTAATGTTGCGGGTATGCACACAACAAGGGGGGTAGGGTACGATGACTTTGTTACCATGCGTAACTTTAGTGGTTCGGCTACTGAGAAATTCTTAACCATGGTGGATGGAAGAGAAGTTCTTCAGTTGATGGGTGGAACGATTAATTGGACCACAGAAGATGTTCCCCTTGCCATTCTTGACCGCGTTGAAATTATTCGTGGTCCAGGTGCTTCCATTTGGGGAACTAATTCGGTCAGTGGTGTGGTCAATGTTGTCACAAAGCATGCCGCACAAACTCAGGGGGATAGCGTTCGATTAATTATCGAGGACGACGGAACATTTCTTGGAGAATATGTACATGGCGGGCAGACAAAGGGTGGTTCATTTTATCGGTTTTGGGTTCGAGATCAGGAGTACTCCGAAGGCAAACTTATTTCTGGAATGGATGCACGCGATGATGGCTATGCACGAAAAGCCGGCTTCCGTTTCGATAAGGAATTGAATGCTGACCTTGACTTGACAATTGCTGGAGGATTTGCAACGCGGCGGGTGGAGCATGTTTTAGATTTATCTTCAAGGCTTCTTTACCCCACTGATCCCGTGTATCACGCACAACACAATCCAATTCCCAATTCAAATGTCCCGGTTCCTGGTTTTATGGGCCTTCCTTCATGGCAAAATGGAGATTCCCCCTATCTACCCTTAGCCAAGGCAAGTGCTCTGCTTGCAGGTTCTCCTCTTGCACCAACATTGCCTCCATCTACTAGTTATTCAACTTGGCCCGCTCCCAATGGACTCATCCAACCAATCGGTATTCCTAAAATCGACAACTACGAGCAAATGCCACAAGACGCATCCCACCTTCGCACTAAGCTTTCTGGGATAACGGGTAACGAACTTGAATGGTCTTTGGCTGGTTATGCTGAGTTATACGACACCTCCTTAGGTCATGTTGGTCATAGTTGGACAAGAAAAGAGTTTGATATCGATTTTCGTGCAAATAAACCCATTGGAGATTATAACCATTTATCTTTTGGAGCATCTTACAGGCATGCGTCCTTTGATGTGGATGATGTGGTTACTTCACCATGGGCTTTTTCTACTTTTGATCCAAATACTTCTAGTTTTAGAGAAGACATTCCTGTGTTAGAATATGGAAATAGTCCTACGAAATTTGAGCGGGTTACCGGATTTTTGCAGGATTCAATCGATTTGTCGGATGAGATTGTCTTATCCTTGGGTGCGAAATTTGAAGACAGTGATTTAAGTGGGTCTTCAATACAGCCAGGGGTTAGAGTTTCATATACATTGGATGATCAAAATATTTTCTGGGGAGCATATTCGAGAGCCTACCGTCAGGCTTCTTTAGTAGAGCAATACACTGAAGTTTCGTATGCTAGAATTTGGAATCCTGTGGATGAAAATGCTACTCCTTTAGGAAAAAAATGGATCAATACTTCGTTTACTGGAGCCAGCGATCTCGATGACGAAAAAATGGATGCCTATGAATTAGGCTGGAGGACGAGACCGTCAGATAAATTACTTATTGAATTATCTCTTTACCATTACGAAACTAAGAATGCAGTATTTTCGGGTCCTCCGAAATACGATACAAGTGATGTCAAGACTACCGGAGGAGAATTAACTTTTGATTATCGGGCCTCCCGTTCATGGCATTTACAGGGTGGGTATTCCTATTCGAAGGGAAAAAAAGACGGGGTGAAGCAGGATGATTTTCCTGAATCGATGGCTAATTTGTCATCTCACCTTAATCTCAGGGACGATTTAACTTTTATACAAAGCCTTTATTACACCGGAGATAGGACGATCCCCTCAGCCTACAACCCAATTCCGATCGACGACTATTTACGCTTGGATTTGGGTTTTGTTTGGCAGGCTAAAGACAATTGGGAAATTGGCTTGTTCGGGCGTGACCTTTTAGACCCAGGGCATGCAGAAAATATGTACAACGACCTTGATGTTGAACCCGGTCGTGTCGAGCGGACATTTCTCCTTAGCATCACTAAGAAATTTTAATTACCAGTGTCTTTTATTAAATCCAAATTCAAAGTTTTCCTAC
>Ga0209223_10005718_pt1 | contig 10866 bp, 4 predicted proteins | sample COG_06_FD_184750 | JGI IMG/M metagenome (GOLD analysis project Ga0209223, IMG submission 184750) | Pelagic Microbial community sample from North Sea - COGITO 998_met_06 (SPAdes) (version 2) | ecosystem: Environmental > Aquatic > Marine > Neritic zone/Coastal water | place: Helgoland, sampling...
AGTTTCGGGCTAACAATGTGTAAAGCTTCTTTTAATGATGGCGGATTGAGTTTAGGTGGAGTAGCAACATCTTCAACACGAGTCTGTGTTGGTGTAAATATATTGAGTGAATTCGTTGCTTCCATGTGCTTACTTAATACTACCTAATTGTTGAAGCATAAGGGAAGAGGATAATTACAAATAAACTAAATATATTTTGTCACAAACCTAAACTTCATCCGTTACGGCTACATAATGTTTTCTAAGATCTTATTTGTAATCAATGCTGGTGTTTCCCTTACATCACGAGCGCTAAACCTTAGAACTTTAAAATTCATACCTCTTAGAGCGGCATCTCTTGATTCATCATGAGCTTTTTGGTTTTTATGCTGCTCTCCATCAACCTCAATAACAAGATTTTGTCCTTGTGATGCAATAAAAAAATCAACATGCATATCAGCTATAGGGTATTCAATTTCTGGATCAATGCCATTTAGTATTAGCAGCTCAAATAATTTTTTTTGCTCTAAACTAATTTTTTCTAATTTTTGAATTTTTTTGCAGTATTGAGAGAGTTTCCCTAAGATCTCACCAGAAAAATTATTCCCACAGTAGTCCATATCTCCAACAATGACTAATTGGCGCTTTGCTCTTGTCATAGCAACGTTCAAAACATTTGGTGGTTTACTAATCCACATTGCAGATGAGTGATCCATGCCGGTAGAAACAACTGTAGAGAAAATCATGATATCTTTTTCTTGCCCTTGATAGACGTGAGCTGTTCCAACTGCAACCCCACCAATCAAACCTTCTGAGGTAAGCGAGTCAGTAATTAATTCTGCTTGCTTTTTATAAGGAGTGACCACCCCAATTGATAATGAGTTGTTAGACGAGTTTGCTTTTACTGATTTGATAGCAGAGATAACTGCAGAAACCTCATCCGGATTAATCCATCCTGAGCCTTGAGAGGGCTTGATGGATTTACCTGCTACTTGAACATAACTTAACCCATCCTGAAGGTTAGAGTACTGATCAGGATTTTTAATCACTAAAGGTTTATTATGCTTTTTATAATATATATTAAGATTCGAAAACCCAATAATTAAAGGGTGAGATCTAAAATGTTCCCTAAGAACAATTTGATTTTGACCAGCTTGGTAAAGGTTCAAGAAGCTAGCAGAAAAAACATTGTTATTGAAATGCCTTAATTGATCTGGAAAATCGTCATAGTCATTGGAATCAATGATTGCATTTTCTTCTTCTTGCTGCAGGGATGGTATTGAAGATAGTTGATCGGGATCCCCAATAGCTGCAAAAGATTTTCCTCTGTAGATTAATGGTAATGCATGAGTCATTGTGCACTGAGATGCCTCATCCATAATGACAATGTCAAATAATTTGGGGATCATTGGGATTGATTGTGAGGATTGAGCTGTGCTTATCCAGATAGGAATAGCATTCAATGATTTTTGAAAATCTTTGAAAGCATTGTCTGGAATTACATTCCTATTTGAACTCAATTTCCTGCTCAAACTTGAAATGGAATTCTGCAAATCTGAGTCTTTAGAAATTTTGTCAAACCAAGAAATTTTTGTCTTCTCAAAGGCTAATTTGCCTATTTCAGAGCGAATCATTTCAAGCCTAGCCTTTAGCATATATTTATTAAAATCAGCAAACCCCTCTTCAAGTTGTTTTTGTGGCCATGAATCAAGCTTGGTTTCTTTAACTAGGTTTATAAGAGCTTTCATCTCATCTTGTTTAGGATCATCAAGAAGCTCTGCAGCTGAAGTAAGTTGATTTAAGGCTCGCTCTAACTCTTTTTTTGATGAATTAATTAACTGATCCTTACCCTCTTCATTAAAAAAAACATACTTATCCCTTAAGGCTACAATTTTTTTAGAAAAATCATTCACTTTATCAATATCATTGAAGCTATCTATTTCTAGAGTGGGAATTACTTTAGAGGGAAAGGATTTTTGAATTTTTTTAAAAGCATCGCTGGCAAGGATATTTTGAATATCTGATTGAGTCGGAATTGAGTCAGTATAGATTTTAATAAGCTCGTTCCATGAATCTAATACAAATGACATTAATTTTTGATCATAAAAAGACTTAAAATTATTAGCCCTACGATGATCTGTAGTTTTATTCAATGCATTAATAATTGATTCATACTCCCTTCCCTCATTGCTTTTAAACCATTGTTTTAGCAGAGGTTGTTTTGAGCGTAAGTCAAAAATATCACTTACAACTAGTTTAATTTTTTTAGAAATATTGAGGCTTACGGCTATTTTTTTATAATATTTTTTAGCCTTTACTGCCTCATCTTTCGTAGAGGTTATAAGTAGTAAAAATGCATCCCAATCTACTATTTTTGGCATAGATTGATTCGTAATTTTTGCTAGTTTGGCTTGATCCTTGTAAGTTAAAAAATCTAACTTAACATCCTCATAAGCATCTAATGCGATTTGATGCTTGTGTTGTTTTATTGTAAATTCGGCAAGAAGCTCAACATATTCAGCTAAGATAGGTCTAGACTCCTCATCAAGAACTCCTAAGTTATTCCAAATTTTTACTGGTATTGCTTTCCGAAATAACTGCTCTAGTGCAACTAGTTGCTTATCTATTTTTGAAAGTAGTCCATATGGTAATTTATTAAAAAATGTCTTTGGAGTTGTTTGAAAATCTCCCCAAGCATTTAGCCAATCTTCAAGATATGAATGCTGAATATTTACCTGATTTGTTAAACCCTCTGCTAAACATTGGTCGCTTATTTTTTCAAGTTTTTTTTCTGCTGCGTTTAGAGTTCTGAATGATGACTCGTAAACAGAGAGTTGATCATTAATAGATTTTTCTATTCTTTTTAATACTTCAATAGAGTTATTAACTTCAGATATATCATCCCATCTATCATCTATTTCTAATGCGAGTTCGCCTGGATCATCCTCAAGAAGTAGCTCATTTGTATGTGATTCAAGTGAATCATTCATTTGCTTAAAGGCATCTGGACGAGAATCATTAATCCAAGCTAATTCACTGATATGTTTTACATTAGTATTGAAGTTTTTTAAGATTTGATTCACTTCATCAGTTTTAGAGGACATTTTTAACTCTAGACGATTTAATTCATCATTCTGAGTAGAAAAATCAGTATGTGCTAAGCTAAAAAGATCAGCCCATTCTAGAAAAAGCTCTGTGGTTTGCAGGAACTCTTCATAAGAAATATTTTTTTTCAGAAATGAGTAAATATTCTCTGAAAGTGATTTCTCTTCTTCCGCTACTAAAGATTTTGCTTTTAAGCATTCTGAATATGCACTTTCAGCAGAATTATATAATTCAGTGATCTGCTCTGGTTTTTTAGAATCTATTAGGCTTTGTAATTCATCAGCTTTCTTTGTTAATTCTTTTTCCTTTAAATCAAGCTTTTTAATATCAATATCATCAGGCGCTTGACCAAGCATTAAAGTTTGCTGCAAAACCTCATCTATGTTATTTCGATTTTTAGCTCCTGCTCTAACATATAATGGAAATCCTGCATTAAATTCATCGAGCCGCTCCTTAATAACATCAACAGCTGTATTATTTGAACTAGAAAATAGTACTGTTTTGCCCTGCGCCCATGCGTTAAGTAGCGCGGATAATACAACCTGACTTTTTCCTGTTCCAGGTGGGCCGGTTACTACGCTGAGCCTGTCTGATGACAAAAATGATTTAACGGCTTTTTCTTGCTCAGTATTTAAATTAACTAATGGAAGTAAAGTTGATGAGTTTTTTTTAATTTGTTGTTGTTTATTAAAAATATCTAAACCGCCAGGTGATGCAGATATCTTATTTTCTAGCGCCTCATAGTCCCTCATTAAATTTACATTAAATGGACTAATTCTTGATGGAGGTGTAAACAGAAACCAATTATTTAACTTATCATTAAATGAAAATTGCTCACTTAGAAAAGGGAAATCATCAAAAAATACATTGATAATTCCACTTATAGAAAAATTATTTCTCTTTTTCAATTCTTCTATTTTATCTTTTAACCAGCTATCAAAATCATCTACATGAGTATTAGATAAAATAGCTCTTACCAAAGGCGGAGAAATCATCCACTTGCTTTGACTGGGGGATAGAACTATTTGATCTCCTTTAAGTTTAAGGTTTACTTCTTTGTAAATTAAAGGATTTGTCTTTTCGGTGTTATTTCTAGATAAAATTGGGCCTCCAATAAAAAACTGGTCATGTTGGCCGGCTCTAAGTGCAGCACTAAATCTCTCATTATTTATATCATCTAATTTAATATTCCAAGGTCCTGAAAAAGAATTAAATTGAAAAGAATTTATGTCAGAAGACCGCGATCCAGAAGTTTGATAATACAAAGTAAAGAAATCATCCTCGCCTCTTTTGACAATCTCCTTGTGAACATTAATAATTTTTTTCCAATCCATTTTTAAAGCATCTCATGAAAGTTGTAAAAATAAAAAAATATGTGGTTTTCAGATCCAGCGATTTTTTTATTTTTTGCAGTTAAAGGCTGTGCAAACCTAATAAAATCTCTCCTTGGAATAGGTCATCAAATCTGGTCCCTCTAGCAGTTCAGTTGCAGGGCCAACTCTTACATATGTATCTTTTCCCTTAAAAAATACTTGATGTTCTGATTTTTTACATTTGATTGCTAAGATTTGTTTTCCTCGAATTACTATGGGTATGTATTCAATATTTTTAAGACTAGCGATGCTCAACTGATTTTTGATAGTATCCTTAATTGTATTTATATATTTATCTATAGTTTTATAAAGCTGTTTCTTTCCAATCTCAATTTCTAGGCCAGTTATATCTGAATTGTCTGCAACGCCAATGTAAAGAGTGCCTCCATTAGCATTCAGCATTCCTGCTATTGTTTTTATGCAGGTAAAAATTAAATGATCCTCTCTCTTTTTTGTTTTAATATCTACTGCAAATGTTGCTTTAAACTCACGAGTTAATGACTCTCCTTTTTTAATATCATGATAAAAATTTTCAGACTCAGTTAATTCAACGCTTGAATTATATATTTGATCCAGTTTTGCAATCTGCTCTGATGAGGAGATCGGTTGAATGGACAGGCTATCCTCAATTTTTAATAATAAGGATTTTACTGAATGCAGTTTATGTAAATTTTCAATGCTTTCTTCCTGAACCCCAAGATTAGGGATTGGAATTTGAATTTTTATGAATTGAGAAAGGCTCAATCTAGGAATGGTTGAACCAACCTTGGCAAACTCAGCTTGCAATATTTTTTTACCTAACTTACTTCGAAAAAAATTAACTACAAATTCTTTTCTAATTTTATGAGTCTTAATAACAATTTGAAAATAGAGACTAGGTCTTGGGGTTGAGTCTCCATCAGGCATTTCACTAAGAACATCCTCGCGAAAATGCTCCGTTGATTTTATGTATAAATCATTTTCTTTTTTCTCAAATATGTCTTGAGTAATATTTATTTCAATCAAACCATCGTCTCTAAGCGCTTGAAGAGAAATCATTTTATAACCATAGTCTGATTCCATTAAAGAGATATCTTTAGTAATCTCCCAATGATCAAAACCTTCAAACAATTGTATGGTTGACATCAAACCGTCGAACAAATTTTCTTCAGATTGAATATCGTCTTTACTCACTTCACCCTCATGCTCTTCGAGCTCTAATCTAAATGCTTCGTCAAAAACTTGTTGGACTCCAAAAGATGTCATCTTAATTTGAAGTTCATGAAATTCACCATCCTTGTACCTTGCAAAAAAAGTTTCTTGAATATTTGTTTTATGTGAAATAAGAACCAACGTGGGTGCAATCTTAGTAAATGGTTCTAAAAATGAATCTGGCATTTGAATTATGGCAGTAACTTTGCAGCCTTTTTCATCTATGATATTTAAAAAATTAGAAGCTCCATGACCTTTAAATGTTCGAGGGTATCCAGGCATTAAAAATCCAGCTAACCCTCCATCATTTAAGTGGTTGAGAATATTTAAACAAAGTGCTCGCTCATCCAGACGCCTTATCTTCCAAGGTAAATCAGCGAATATAAAATCAAATTTTCCCTTGATTTTATTTTCATTAAAAAATTCTGCTGGAGACCGATCAGATGATTTGATAATTTCCAAATACTTAATACCTTCGAATGGGATGAAGTTAGGCAACCATTTCATTCCACCTATGTATAATAGTTTTTTTTTAGAAAAGCCTAATTCGTTAACCAATTCAGTAAGAATTTTAGAAAGCAGATTTTTTTCTTTCATATTGCTTAACCCCAAATTGTATTTATCTTATTGACAATAAATTTCATTTCATCTAAATCTTAATTTGCCCATTCATTAGCATTGGGAGGAGCCAATCACGAAGATCTTCTAGCATGTTATTCTGTTTGGAGTTTATTAGTATCTTGTTAAACGAAGAGTTCAAGGTATTACTAAAGTGCTTCAAAGTTTCTTCCTTGGCTTGAATTACCTTGATTGAGGAGAAATCATCTTTGTTCATATTGGCAAAAGTGTTACCTGATTTTGCCTTGGCAAACCTAAAGTAATCTTTTAGATAAAAATACAAAAAATATCTGTTATTAAAATCATTACATATAATCGTATTTAACTGTTGATTGGTTTGCGAATCTTCCGTTGTAAAACCCACTAAACCAGGAGATGCGATGCAGGTAACACATATTGCACCTTTAGGAACATACTTCTTGAGTTGTGAGTCGGCACCTAACTTTGACAGTGTTTGTTTCGTTTTTGTAATATGCATGTTTCCTCTTACATCGCCAATACATATGAACGGCACTTCCCCTCCAAAGTTTTCTGGGTGAGTTGTTGATGGAGTTTTGCCTGTAACAATATTAGGTTCAATTTTTCCAAGCTCTTTGACTCTCCACCTCTCAGGAATATCACGCTTTAGGTCTTCGTTATAAAACATCTTACCGCCAGAGGATTTATAGGGATTACCATTCTTATCTGGGAAGTCGAACTGCACAAACCAATAGTCATAAATTTGCTTGGCCATGGCTTCTAAGTTTGCACTAATTTTATTATTCACTTCTATTTTTTCATCAATTATTGACAGTATATTCGCAATTTTATCTTGCTCACTTTTGCTAGGTAACCAAATATCAATATTGGAGAAATCAGTTTTATTTAAGATCGGAGTTATTGTGATATTCGCTTGCTTAGATAAGAATTCTTTTTTATCTTTAAGCCAATAATAGATGAAGTAAGGGTTGTAATCGTCCTTAATGTTGGTGATGGTATTAATTTGTTGGTTGGTTGCACATTTCTCATTAACTAAGGCAACATCTCCAACCTCGCCGATACAGCTAACACAAATGCTTAACCCATCAATAACAGAAGAATTTATGCTCGCAAGGCCCTTATCTGTAATATACTTTTCAGACTTGTTGACTACAAATTTCTTATGAAGATCGGTTGGACCAAGAAACATATACTCTCTTCCGAAGTTTTCCGGATCGCCAGTCTTCGGTGTTCTGCCTGTAATTATATCCCCAAGATCTCCAAGCTTTTTCTTTGTAAAATTAATCATATCGGAGTTTATTAATACCCTTGATCACACTTTCTTCAAGCTTTTTAGATTCCTCAAAATAATCTATTAGATCTTTACCCAGGCTATCTAGTTGGGCCTGAAATTCATCTTGTGAAATATCAACATAGTCAATCTTTACTTGAAAATATTGCCCTGCTCGAAACGAGTAATTTTTGGCGGCTATTTCCTCATAGCTAATAACTACTGAAAAGTTGTCTAGGCTTTCTTTGGTAAAAAAAGTATCGATAATTTGTTGTTCATCGGAATCACTTAATAGAGTTTTTTGATTTTTTCCTTCCTTTACTTTTTTTCCAAGATTTGAAGCATCAATTAATACAACATCACCTTTATTTTCTTTATCGATAAATATGATGGAAACATTGGTACCTGTGGTAGCAAATATATTTGAAGGCATACTTATAACGCCCGACAACATTTTCTCGTCCACTAGCTTTTGTCTAATCTTTTTTTCGATTCCACTTTGTGCAGTAATAAATCCGGTCGGTACAACAATAGCGGCTTTTCCAATCTTACTTAAGGAATGAATAATGTGTTGCATAAATAACAGATAAATTGCCATCGAATCCTTTTTTTTGGCTGGAATTTTGGGAACTCCTGCAAAGAATTGATCTGAGTCTTCTAACTGATCACGATAGTCAGAAAAATCTAATTTGAATGGTGGATTTGCCACGATGTAATCAAATTTATGAAAGTTTCCGTTTTCTATTTTGTGATAGGGTTCAAGAATAGTATTGCCTTGAACAACATTGGGTATCGAATGAACAAGATCATTGAGGATTAAATTTAGTCTAAGGAGCGAGGATGATTTTTGAGAGATATCCTGGGAATAAATGGTGCACTTATCTTCACCAATTTCATGTGCTAGATTCATCAAAAGAGTTCCTGAACCGGCTGATGGATCATAGCAGGTAACATTATCAACCTCTCCACTAACCAAACAGCGCGCCATAATTTTAGCAACCGCATGTGGTGTAAAATACTCAGCATATTTACCCCCACTATCGATATTATAGTCTTTAATTAGGTACTCAAAGATGCCTGCATAGAAATCAAATTTTTCATCAAATATATTTTCGAAACTAAATCCGACAAGCTTATTAATAATAGCCTTACAAAATCCATCACGATCTTTACGCACATAAATACTTATATCCTCAAAGAGAGCTATTTTTTCTCCCTCATTGGTTACTGCAGAGAAAATTCCGCTATTTTCTCTAGCGATATCAATCAGTGTTTTGTCAAAAAGGTCAGCAAAATTTGGTTCATTTTGTTGAATGAATAGTGATGAAATAAATTGGTCAGGACTAATCTGTGCTGTGCTTTCACCTAGTTGCATCATCAGCATTTCGTAGTCATTAACGCTGAAGGCACGCAAAACCTCATCCACGTTGTCAGCATCAGCAATTTCAGCATCTAGCCTCTTTACTTCATAGATAAATTTATCATTGAGGAATTTATAAAGAAAAACCTGAGTAATAATTTTAAACTCGTTTCCATCATTACCTAAACCATAGTTGGCACTTACGGCTTTTAAATCATCGATTAGAACTTTAGTTTGTCGTTCAAATTCTTGGACTTGCGTCATTCTACTTCCTAGAAATTAAATTTATGCGGCTATGCCACTATATTCGTTCATGTACTCTTTCACCAAATATCCATTAACCCTTCTTACTAAAGGCGCTGTCATTGGTATATTCTGTTTCTCTTTAAATTCAGAAATGATTAAACGTTCAATCATCTTCACTACAAATTCTTCATTGTTCAGCATTTTTGAATTTTTCTGTATCTGCTCATCCAGACTTAACTTTAAGCCACTCAACGCATCAAACAGCTTACTCTCAGTTTCTGTAAGTGGGTCTTTTTCCATTAAGCGTTTATGTAACCGGGCATACTTCTCGTCATGATCATATTTAGCTTTCAATAGTTGATTCATACGCTCAAGCTCCTTAGCTTTGGCATTAATTCTATTAAGGGCCTCAATATTATTTTCCATTTCTTGCTGAGAAACCTCGCTCAAATTTTTCTTGTGAAATAGGCGCTCCAGTTCATCTTTTAGAGATATGAATTTAGGATCTTGGTGGTCGAAGTTACCACTAAGCGCCTCCCGAGTCTTCTGCAAAGTATCTTTAAGCTCGTCAGCTAGCAACATCTCTCCTTCCCCAACCTTTGTAAAGGCAAAGATGATATCTTCTAAAGCGATATGAAGTAAATTTGTACTATCTAGATTACCTTCTAAAGTCTCTTTTAGGTTAATTAGCGCAAGTCTGTTATTCGCTTCTCTTGATAGGATGGTGAGTTGCTGAAAATCTAACTTTTCAATCATTTCATAGTCGCCACTCAGCCTAATAAGGTTGTAAAGACTTTTCGCATTGTTAAGGGCATGAGTAATCTTTAATATTTCAGGGCGAGAATCGATCTCGGTGATCTGCTTAGAAAATATTTCAGCATTCTTAGTATCAAAATGAAATAACACATCTTTGATCTCACTGATTTCTGTATTAATTTCTTCCCTAGACTTAAACAGATTGCTGTAACTGTCTTTTTCATCTCCTAACTCAGATTGCAGTTCCTTAAAATAGTCCGCGTTTGTCTTGTCAAACTCTTTTTCAATATTTGCAAAATCAACAACGTAGCCATAACCAAATTTTTGATAAGTTCGGTTAACTCTTGTAAGCGCCTGTAACAAATTATGCGCTCTTATAACTCGTCCAATATAGAGCTTCTTAAGACGAGGCGCATCAAATCCTGTTAGAAGCATGTTGTACACAAATAATAAATCGATTTCTTCCTTCTTAAATGCTTTAACCTGGTTTTTACGATCCTCTTTTGTGCCAATATCATGCAAGATAAGCGCGGCTGTGTTTACCTCACTTTCTTTTTTCAGTTTAGCGTTATAGCTTTCCCCTCCTTCGATAAATAAGTTTTTCGGTGATTCACTTCTTTTTGCATAATTGTTTTGGAAAATTTTATACATCATTTTAGCTTGATCAGCAGAGTCGCAAACAACCATGCCTCCAATTCCATTATTGTTCATTGATATGCGTGCTTTCTCAAAATCCTTAACGATGTAATCAAGCATTGGTTCTACAAATTTGGGATGTGCATAAACTATATTTTTACCTGCATTACCTTTGAGAACTTCAATTTCTTCCAGAGCTTTCTGCAAAGTTAGCTTATAACTGGTATCTATTTCTTCACGAATTAGACGCAGTGTATAGCCATCTTTGATAGATGCATTGTAGTAGTAGGTGTGAATGTAAGTACCAAAGAGCGACTTAGAATTATAGTCGGCACCAAGAAGAGGTGTACCTG
>Ga0209223_10005723_pt1 | contig 10861 bp, 12 predicted proteins | sample COG_06_FD_184750 | JGI IMG/M metagenome (GOLD analysis project Ga0209223, IMG submission 184750) | Pelagic Microbial community sample from North Sea - COGITO 998_met_06 (SPAdes) (version 2) | ecosystem: Environmental > Aquatic > Marine > Neritic zone/Coastal water | place: Helgoland, sampling...
AAGATGTAGTTGAAGATAAGTTAAAACAAATTATTAGTTGGAATAGTGATCGTGATATTGAAGATAAAGATTTAATTTATTATGCAACTGATGATGATTTAATAACCTTAAGTCAGTCATTTGAGACAGACCAAGGGAAAGAAATTCATGCGATCAAAGCTAGTGAATCAGTTGTATCAGCGACTAGATATGATAGGGTCAAACATCAAAATTATGTAGAGCATCGTTTAAAATCTTCATCAGATAGAGCACCTCCACCATTTAATGGTACAGATGGTGATCATAGGACTGCTATAGGCTATATTAAAGAAGGTTTTTTAAGTTTACTACAAGGATTAAAGCTAGATTCAAAAGATGGAGTTGATTCACTAAAGAATGAAAAAAGGGGTCAAATTTACGATTATATCAGTGCAGTTGCTATGATGGATACTTCAGAAAGAAGACAGGCTTTATATGAAGGTATCAATAATGCTTTAGCCGATTATAATATGGTTCGATTAAAGAAGCAGCAGATTGAGTCTATAAAAAATTCTATCAATCCTGAACAAAGACAAGTGATTGTGGAAAAAATGCGTGAAATAAATGCAACCCAAGCTCTTGAGTCACTTAGCCAGATATATCAGGTTTTTATGACATTTGTCAATCAAATGCCAAATTCATATGTAAAAATATCAGAAAGAGAAGCTACAACTGATGAAGGTCCTAGAGTGGAGAGAGTAAATAATTTTTTTAACAGAGGCTTATCTGATGATTCGATATCTAAGTTAAAATCCGAAATTGAAGAAACTGAGAAAACATTGACACAGGAAAAAGCAAGAACAAGACCAAGAAATACCGCAAGCTTAACAAGAGATTTACAAGAAAAAAAAGAGCAATATAATAAACAACTGCTAGAAAAAATAATACAAAATTTGTCTGATGTATTTTTTTATCTTGAAATACCAGAAACATTATTGGCAGAGCATAGAAAATCAACAGTTGAGGGTTTTGAAGCTAAATTAAAGAAAATGTTCAACAAGGACGTTATAAGGGATTTATATGTAAGAGATAATAGTATAGAAAAGTTAATTTCTGCGATGGCACATCACCTAAATATAACATTTATTAGGCATCCCGAAATATTGCAAGCAGGATTTGCTAAAGATGATATAATTGATAACTTTATTGATCGTGTAATCTCAGGTAATCATAGCGTGAGGAATCAGGTTCAACCTGTGCAAGGTTGGCCAACGATTGCTAAAGATCCAAGTAAGGTGGAAGAAGTTAAAAATAAAGTAAAAGACAAACTTAAATCTTTGCATGATGCTTTATTTATTGATTCAGAGAGTAAAGGAGTAGATCATTATACTTCTAATCCAGGTTATGAGGATGTAAAGTCGTCTCGAGGTTCAGCTGCGAGATCAAGAGCTGGTAGTAATTCTGATGGTGCTAGTCAAAGATTACAAGATGTTCAGGGTAATATAGGATTAGAGCGTTTTGGGGATGGGGAGATAATTGAAGATTTGAAGAGAAGACTTGGTGGGGATGGTATTTCTGAAGAAGGAAAACAATTTACCAATAAGATAGATATTCTCTTAGAAAGAGAAAGACAATTTAACAGAGGTGAAGTTATTAAAATATTCAGTGATTTTGATGATAGCTTTGGAGTACAAAAAGAACAAATAACTAAAGAAGAGTTTTTAGATCTAGGTCAAATTCTTGAAATAAAGTTAGAAATGAAATACCCCATTAATTTGCCTGTAGATGATATTCCTGACTACAAAAAAGTTTTAGTAAACACCATCAATATATTAAGATCTAATAGTGATTTAAATATCAGTAAGAAAGAAGTAGAAGATGCCATCGAAGATAGTTATAAAGAGCAAACGAAATATTTAGGAGAAAGCTTTGTAAAAAGATTAAATCTGAAAGAAAAAGGAAGCTTAGAAACTTATGCTGAAAAAAATTACTCACAAAGCAGAGGTGGATCACATGAAGTATAATTTATAATTTTAATTTAGGATATTTGCTATGTTTGAAGATCATCCAATTTTTCGAATGGATACTAATGTTTTAGGTCGTATATTAGGTTTTGAAAAAAGAATAAAGCCACGATTGTCTGAGGGTAGATTTCAAGAAATAAGTAAGTTAACACAATCTGTTCTTGATTCAACTAATCAAATTTATTTAGGAATGTATGAAGAGGATTTCAACCTTCAAGCATTTAACTGTATTTGTGATGATTTTAAAGCCAATGATGATAATCCTGAATGGAGTTGTAACAATATCAGTAATGATAAGATAAAAGATTTGTACAATGCAGTGGCAATTCATAATACAAGACATCAAATTAACTTGAACCATTCTAGATACAAAAATGATAATATTGTTAGTTATTTATCAGGTATTTCAGCTTCATGTGTACTATTTTTAGACCGTGAAAGAAAACTATTATCAGATAGAAAGGTAAGATTTAATCTGAACTCACAAAAAGATTCCTCAGAAAATACTACAAATACTCCTTCACCAACAGCATTATCCCCTAGTACATCAGACTCTTCACCTGAATCTGAAAAATCCAAAGGAGGAAGATCGTGATAGCAAACAAAAGTACTTGTTAGTAAACATGTCCCCTTTCTTTTTAAATCAATCTAAAATAAAAAGGTACTGTGGAGCCTTATTCCATCAAGGGTAACGCGCACCTCGCAACTTATCTAGCGTTAGAAACTCAAAAAGGGTTCGCAGTTCGCGCTTAGGTTCGCACCTAAGTTAGTATTTTTCAGATCATCTAATAAAAAATCTTTTAAGAAAATTTAGTGTGGATTCATATACCTTTAGAATTTTATCCCTGTGTAGCGGAGTCGGAGGAATCGAGCTTGGATTCAAATTGGCTGTTCCCTCTGCTAGAACGGTCGGTTACATCGAGAACGAAGCCTTTGCGTGCAGTATCTTGGAAGCGCGCATGCAAGACAAAACCTTGGATGAAGCGCCTATTTGGACGGATCTTAAAACCTTCAACGGCAGAGCTTGGCGTGGAAAAGTGGATTGCCTCACTGGAGGATATCCCTGCCAGCCATTTAGTGTCGCAGGAAAAAAGCTCGCTGAAAAAGACCCAAGGCACTTATGGCCAGAAATTAAACGACTCATCACAGAAATCGAACCACCAATCTGCTTCTTTGAAAATGTCGGCGGACATTTACGATTGGGATTTGAACAAGTCGCAAATGACTTATCAAGCTTGGGTTACAAAGTTAAGGCAGGCTTGTTTACAGCGCAAGAAGTCGGCGCTCCTCATAAAAGAGAGCGACTCTTCATCTTGGCCTACCGTGATAGCATCAGATCATCTATCCAATCCAACGGAAACTTTGGAAAATTGGAAAAAGAGATCAGAGGTGAAGAAAAAACAAGGAATCAATCTTCACAAGCCACTTCGCATTGTAGTTCAAGAATCGGAGAATTGGCCAACTGTTGTGACATCGGATGCGGGCGTGGGAGCAATAATATCACCAAACGACACTTACAAACAGACCTCAACAGGAAGTTTGAGGAAAATCAACAAGAACGGCAAGGACGGATCGCTGGGATTAGCCAGAACAGTAAAAATGTGGCCGACAGTGAGAAGTTCATCTGCCAATGGTCCATGTCAAAACGAGATCAAGATGGGCAATCCAAAAGCGAGATTGGAAGTGGAAGTTCAAAACTGGCCAACACCAAGAGCGATGGAACCAGGGAGCACGAGTCCGGGATATGGCAAGGGATTAAAAAACACTGCTGTAAATTGGCGGACACCCAATGCCTCGGATGGCGAGGGAGGAGTGATGGAATGGAGGGATGGCAAAGCAGCCAAATTGAAACTCAGGGATCACAGCGTTCATGCAGTGAAATCATGGGCGACACCAACAACGAGAGATTGGAAGGATGGCAGTGCCAACAATCAAACCAAAACCAACTACCTTCTTGGCCGCCAAGCCCCACGAGCTATGAGCAGTGGGAACGAATCCCAGATAACCTTAAACCCGCAATTCACAAACTGGCTGATGGGATGGCCAATCGGGTGGACGAAATTCGAGCCTCTGGAAATGGAGTGGTTCCGCTGGTTTGCGCTTATGCGTGGAGAGTTCTCACGGATGGAATGTGTTTGGTTAAATATAAAACAGAATCAGAAAAATAATGAAGGATAATTTTATTCCAAAACTAGCAGATAATATTGAACTAAAATCTGTTGAAGAATTAATACCCTACGCAAAAAATGCTAGAACTCACTCGGAAAGCCAAGTAGCGCAAATTGCCAATAGCATTATTGAATTTGGATTTACTAACCCAGTTCTAATTGATGGTAATAAGGGCATAATAGCTGGCCACGGAAGATTAATGGCAGCTAAGAAATTAAACCTTCCTCAAGTTCCAGTAGTAATCCTTGATCATTTAAGCGATGCGCAAAAACGCGCTTACATAATCGCCGATAACAAATTAGCAGAAAATGCTGGGTGGGATGAAGAAATTTTAGCAAATGAGCTAGCTGACCTAAAAGAAGAGAACTTCGATCTAGATCTAATCGGCTTTGAAGACCAAGAATTAGAAAAGCTCTTTGAAAATCTTTACGAATCTGATGAACAAAAAGAAGAAGATATTCCTGGCATAGAAGAAAACCCAATCTCAAAATCAGGTGACATTTGGCTTCTTGGAGATCATAAATTAATATGCGGTGATTCAACAAAACAAGAAATTTATAATCAGCTTCTTGAAAATGAACTAGCCGACATGACATTCACCGATCCACCATATAATGTGGATTATGGCAACACCATGAAGGACACCATAAGGGGAAATAACAACACAATCCTAAATGATAATTTGGGTGACGACTTCCCTAAATTTCTTCTTGATGTTTGTACAAATATTTTAGAAATTACAAAAGGTGCTTGCTATATTTGCATGAGTAGCTCCGAGCTCCACACTCTACAAAAAGCATTTATTGATGCTGGTGGCAAATGGTCAACTTTCATTGTTTGGGCAAAAAATCATTTCACTCTTGGTAGAAGTGACTATCAAAGACAATATGAGCCAATCCTCTATGGGTGGAAACAAAAGAATGATCATTATTGGTGTGGCGATAGAAATCAAAGCGATGTTTGGTATTTTAATAAACCATTAAAAAGCACGCTCCATCCAACAATGAAGCCAGTTGAAATATGCAAAAGAGCAATTCTCAATTCAAGTAAAACCGATGATATTATCCTTGATCCTTTTGGTGGTTCTGGCTCAACTCTAATTGCTTGTGAGCAAGTAAAAAGAAGATGCCGAATGATCGAATTAGATCAGAAATATGTGGATGTTATCATTAAAAGGTGGCAAAATCTTACTAACAAAAAAGCGACTCACTTACAAAGCGGAGAAGCTTTTGATGATATTTTAAAGAAACAAGTTAATGCACAGTAACAATTCAGCAATTATTAGAGCCAAAGAGCTAATCAAAGAGCATGGGAAAAAAGCTGTGGATGCTGCTAAACGAAGAGTAGATAGTTTAAATGGTTCCCATTCAAGGGAAAGCGATTTTGCTTTTATGGTATTAAATGAAGTGGAAAAGCTAGCGAAGGATTTAGATTAAAGATTGATATTTTAGGGTCAAAGATTGTAGGCTTTTAAGTGATTCATTTTCAAAATGAATAAATATTAATTTTAACAATCAATAATAAATATCATGTCAACTATTCAAAAAAGCGAAGTTATTAAGGAAATAGTAGGTATCACAGGATCTAGTTTCAAAGATACTGAAAATACAATCAATGCTCTATTTACTGTGCTTGGACAAACTCTTAGAAATTATGATAAAGCCCAATTTACTGGATTTGGTGTTTTTAATGCAAAGAATGTTCCTGCTAGAGATGGTAGAAATCCTGCAACTGGAGAAGCTATCAAAATAGCTGCCAGAAGGCAAGTTACTTTTAAAGTTGGGTCTGAGCTTAAAAAGACAGTTAACGAATAAAATCGTAGAGTAAGAATTAGTAAATATCTGTCTTAAAAATTATTAATCAAGGCAGATATTTTGGCAAATTTTAAGAGCTTCTTGATCCCAAGGCTTAGTGGCATTTTCTTGATTATCTAAAAAATATTCTAGGGATGATTTAACCAGATCCCTAACATCAAGATCGCTACCAAAAACTTTTTGCTCTTCTAAAATTAAATCAAAAAGTTTGTCATCACCTAGTAAACTATAAAGCTTATCAGGTGCTTCGCTTGCCGGTAATGTTTTTTTTAGTAAAGTTTGTAATTTTTTAGCTTGTTTTGCGCTTTGAGGTAAATTCCAAGTTCCCATTTTGATTTATTATTTATTTAGTAATTAAGTTCTTAGTTGAGTTATCGGCATTAATACCATCAACAAGTAAAATTAAATTTTTTAACCAAGGTTGATTATTTCTGTTTTGCTCATCTTTTAGGATTTTATAAAAATCTTCATAAAATTGAGGGCTTGCTTGAGGTAGAATTTTATTAAAAATTGGTAAAATTTGAGAATCTATCATAAGTTATTTTTATTAAAAATTTATCTATTAAAAGCTTTGTTAAGCTATGTGTAGTATAGCTCTGATGGGGTGTGTAGTCAAGTCAATGATGTGGTTTTCTTGCATCTTTTTTAATCATTATCAGCTCCTTAAATTATTGATATTTACGATCTTCTTCTCTAACAATGCCAGCAGCAATTAATACATCTTCAAGATTCTCGGCAATATTATAAATATCACCAACATGGCCAGAATGTGGATCATTATAGCTATTGGTAATTTTGGAATTTTCTCCATGAAATTTAGTTAATTTACTGATCATTTCAGAGATATCGGAATTGTATTTTTTGATTCGTTCTTTTGTAGATAAATTTGACATTTTACTCCTTTGTTTTGATTAAAAAAAAGCCCCTTCGAGCTATGTATATCATAGTCTAAGAGGCTTACACAGTCAACTTAATTGATGTAGTTTATTATTAATAAGGAACATCTAAATCAGACCTATAAACATTTTCTCCATTTGCAGATTTATGTTTTACTAAGCTTATATTATAGGACTTACCAAGTCTTGATAATGCTCCTCTAGCAGTATGGTTTTGCCAATTAAATCTTGTAGAAATTTGTCTAATTGTTGTTCCATCTGGACTTTCAAGCATTTCGATTAATTGAGACATTTTACTGCCTTGCCTAACTGATATGACTTTTTTGACTGGAGGTATAATTTTTACTGGCTCTTGATTAGAATTTTGTTCATCAAGATTGGTGCTTAAGTTTTGATTTTCAGACATAATATTATTTTATTAAAATTGTTAAAAGCCTGTTAAAGGCAGGTATAACATACCTTCAAAGATGTTTGACATCAAGTCAATTGATTAGAAAAGCCAGAAATATTCAAAAATATGACCAATAACCATGGAACTATCAGGAAGAGCCTATGCACGACATCGAGGCATTAGCGAAACTGCCGTGAGAAAAGCCTTAAAAGAAGGTAGAATCACTAAAAATAAGAATGATAAAATCGATCCAAAGCAAGCAGATAAACAATGGGATATAAATACCGATCCAGCACAAATTAAAGAAGTCGCAAAGCCACAGGAAGAAGTTAACAATTATAATCCTGCGCCACTCGGGCCTAGTTATCAACAAAGCCGAGCCATAAAAGAAGCTTACAATGCTAAATTAACCAGGCTTCAATTTGAAAAAGAATCAAAAAAAATAATCTCAGTAGATGAGGTAAAAATCAGCGCTTTCAATGTTGCTAGAATGACTAGGGATAGAATATTAAATATTCCTGACAGAGTTATTCCTCAGCTAGTTGGAAAAACTGATATTTTTGAAATGAAAGAAATTTTAAAGGCAGAATTAGTAAAAGCTTTAGAGGGATTAACAAAGTCATGATAGGTGCAGGTGATTTATATTTTAATAGCTTTAAACAAGGATTAAAACCAGATCCAAATTTTAATGTATCTGAGTGGGCTGATAATCATAGAATTTTGACCTCAGTGTCATCAGCAGAGCCTGGACCATGGAGAACTGATCGCACCCCTTATTTAAAAGAAATAATGGATTGCCTATCTCCAAATAATCCTTGCGAGAAAGTGGCATTCATGAAGGGAGCGCAAATTGGCGGAACTGAGTGCGGAAATAATTGGATGGGTTTTGTAATTCATCATGCACCAGGCCCTATGCTAATTGTTAATCCAACAGTAGAAACTGCCAAGCGAACCTCAAAAATGAGGATTGATCCAGCAATAGAGAATTGCCCAGCCCTAAAAGAAAAGGTACAAGATCCAAGGTCTAGAGATTCTGGCAATACCATGCTAATGAAAGAATTTCCTGGTGGGGTTTTAATTCTTACGGGAGCAAATTCTGCGGTTGGACTTAGATCAATGCCGATAAGGTATTTATTCCTAGATGAAGTTGATGGTTATCCAGATGATGCAAATAGTGAGGGAGATCCAGTAAATCTAGCAATTCAAAGAACAGCTACATTTTCTAATAAAAAGATCTTCATGATCTCAACTCCGACTATTAAAAATTATAGTAGGATAGAGACGGCATTTTTAGAAGGTGACCAAAGATATTACTTTGTGCCATGTCCTGATTGCAGCGAGCTACAAATATTAAAATGGAAAAATATCAAATGGCCAAAAGGACAGCCCGAAAATGCTTACTATAAATGCAAGAAATGTGGTAGCCACTGGGAAGATCATCAAAAGGCAGAAATACTAAAAAATGGCAAATGGATTGCACAAAGTCCTAACTGCGACAGCAAGACAATATCTTTTCATTTATCATCACTTTACTCGCCCCATGGTTGGGTAAGTTTTGGTGATATTGCAAAGGAATTTGCAGAAGTACATAAAGATCCACCGAGATTGCAAGTTTGGACAAACACAAAGCTTGCAGAAACTTGGGAAGATATGAGTGGTGAAGCTATTGATCCAACGGGTCTTGTCAAAAGAAGAGAGAATTTTGGCAAATATCTACCAAAAGATGTGGCAATATTAACTGCTGGCGTTGATGTTCAAGATAACAGATTAGAATTAGAAATTGTTGGCTGGGGTAAAGATGAGGAAAGTTGGTCAATAGATTATAAAGTAATATTTGGTGACCCATCTACTCCTGATCTTTGGAATGATCTGGATAAAATCTTAAACCACACATTCATGCATAGCAGGGATTTGGGTAATTTTCCAATTACTGCTGTTGCGGTCGATTCTGGTGGTCATTATACCGATCATGTCATTAGCTACTGTGATAAAAATAAGTATAAAAGATTCTGGGCAATAAAGGGAAGTTCAAATGGTTCTGGAGTACCAATATGGCCAGTAAGAGCTAGTCAGAACAAAAGACTTAAAAAACCATTATATATAGTTGGCGTTAATGATGCTAAAGAAACATTAATGCAAAGACTTCGTATCAATACAGTAGGTGCTGGCTATTGGCATTTCCCAATAGAGAGAGATCAAGAATGGTTTAATCAAATAACTTCTGAAGTTGTAAAAACTAAATATGTCAAAGGTCGTCCAGTTAGAAGTTGGGAACCTCGTAAAGAAGGAACGCCAACCGAAGGCTTAGATTGTAGGGTTTATGCCTTTGCAGCACTTCGAGGCTTAGTTAGAAATTGGAAGCTAGATTTAAATAAATTAGCAGAAAAATTATCAAATTTTCCAATTAGAAATTCTGATACCCAGATTATTAACCATAAGACCAATATAAACTCAAGAACCAGAAAGGTTCGAAGCAAAGGAATAAACTAAAAATCATGAAATCTCTAGAAGAACAATTAAGTGAAGTACAGCAAGCTATATCTGATGTTTTAATCGGCGCTCAAGAAGCAAGCTATAATGGCCAAAGAGTTAAAAAAGCAGATCTAGCAATTCTAGAACTAAGAGAAAAAAGACTGTTGGTGCAAATCAAACGCAAAAGCCGAGGTGGTATCAGGGTTAGAAATATTATTCCTCAAGATTAAATAAATGAGCAGATATCCAAAAATTGAAGCAACCTGGCTTGATAAAACCATATCTTATTTTAACCCAGAAACTGGATTAAAAAGATTAGAAGCAAGAACAAGGTTGTCTATTGCTGGTGGCTATAAAGGTGCCAGAAGAGATAGAAGACAAACTAAAAGCTGGAATACAGCTGATGGCTCTGCTGATAATGTTACATTGCCTGATTTACCAACTCTTCGAGAAAGATCTCGTGATTTACTTAGAAATGCTCCCTTGGCATGCGGCGCCATAAATACAGTTGTTACAAATGTGGTTGGAACTGGCTTAAAAGTTCAATCCCATATTGATCGAGAAATTCTAAAGCCATTCTTTAAGGGTGAAGATGAATTTGATAAGTTCGAGAGAAATGCTGAGCGAATCTTTAGAAATTGGGCAGAAAGCGCTGATTGTGATATTACTAGATCTCAAAGCTTTAGTGAAATTCAAAATCTAATTTTAAGATCAGTTCTTGAAAGTGGCGATATTTTTATCCTAAAAAGAAATGTCCCAAGAAATGGCAAAATCATTGATCTATCTTTGCAATTAGTAGAAGCAGATAGAGTCAGTAATCCTGATTTTACAACTGATAATAATAAATTATCTGCTGGTGTGCAGATGGACAACAATGGAGCACCAACAGCTTATCATATTTGCAACCAGCATCCAGATGATTATCAAAGCGATAAAAGTAAAGAATATATAAAAATTCCTGCCTTTGATAAATATGACAATAGGCAAGTATTTCACATATTTAATCGAACTAGACCAGGCTTAACAAGAGGAGTTCCATATTTAGCGCCAGTAATTGAAAGCTTAAAACAACTAGATCGCTACACCGAAGCAGAAATTATGGCAGCCGTCATATCTTCTATGTTTACAGTTTTTGTA
>Ga0209223_10005727_pt1 | contig 10856 bp, 2 predicted proteins | sample COG_06_FD_184750 | JGI IMG/M metagenome (GOLD analysis project Ga0209223, IMG submission 184750) | Pelagic Microbial community sample from North Sea - COGITO 998_met_06 (SPAdes) (version 2) | ecosystem: Environmental > Aquatic > Marine > Neritic zone/Coastal water | place: Helgoland, sampling...
TTGACTAGAAGTTGCAAACATGGACAAACGCATGGATGATGCTTGGCAGTCCTTGTAGAATCAAGCAGATTGGGGCTTTGAGAAAGGGGTTCAAAATCCGCCGGCTCCACCTAAAACGATTGTGGAAAACCGCTCGCATTCCCAGTGATTGCATTGCTTTGGTCTTTAAAAAATAAAAGCTTATCCTTGCTTTGTAGTGATTCATTGGTGTTAACCCGAATTGTCATGATTAGATTTGCTCTACCTGAATGCTGGTGTATAAGCGTATTGTTTTTTGTTGGTCTTCAACTGCTATCCTCTTCGGAGGGAATTGCTCAGGAGGAAGCTGCGTCCAAATCATGGTTCGAACCGAAGGCCTTGAATGCTGTCCCTGGTCAGGTAGATGATGTGATATTCGGATCGGTCGATGGAGATGAATTACGTGATGTATTGATACTGACTACCGGAGATTCTCTGCTCTGGTTTGAGGAAAATGCACCTCAATCCCACCAGTTTGGCGTGCCTTTTGTTGTTGGGTTTTTTGGATCGGCTCATTCCATTCAATTCGTGGACGAGTCGTTTGATTCTGGTATTGCGGTCCTGAAGGGCAATGGCATGGACTTGTTGAGATATACTGCAGGTGCTTGGTCTGTGGAGTCTGCGATAGAGAATCCCAATGTGTCATCGATGGAATTGCTGATCAATGAGGGGGATACATTGGGGTTTGCAGCGACTATAGTTTCGAATGGTTCTGACTTTCCTAGAGGTCTCTACTGGTTTGAAAGGGATTCTGTCGAAGCATGGTCGGGTTTGCGCATCAACACTTGGCAGAATCTGCGTTCAGCGCATGCTGAACTCTTGTCAAATGGTAATATTGCCTTGCAGGCTAGAGATAACTATACAAGCATTGTGTTGGTGGAAAGAGAGTCGGATGGCAGTTGGAACTCAGGTTCTACCTTTTATTCGCCTCAAGATCATTTGGGTGTTGAACCCAATTATCCAGAAAACTATTACAGCTATGCAAGGGAAATTGTGCCTGTTCAATTGGATGAAGATTGTTTACATGAACTCGCTGTAGTTACCGGGCAAGGGGATGTTCTTCTATTCAATAGAAACTTTTCCGATCCGGGACAGAACTCTTCTTGGACATATGGGAACAACTGGCATGTGAAGGATTTTGCAGTGAATTCTTTTTGGAAAGAGGCAACAACAAGTGCAGTTTTCGCTGAACGTGGCCGTACTCCGTTATACCAAGGAGTCTTTGTTTTGCGGGAGAACGCCCGAGACATGTGGCAGCCAGGAGAGACTTCCTCGACTCATGAATTGACAAGCGGTTATTGGGATGAGATTTTGTTTTTTGGCTTAGATGATTCAGGAATCAATGGAAGGCAGTTGGTGTTTCGTGAATTTTCAAATGAAATCAAAGGCATGACTGTTGAACGGACGGATGGAAATACTGACTTACTGGTTTGGCATGAGAATTCCTTTCAATTGATTTCACAGGAAGAGTCGTCGGTGGTGATTCCTGGAGATCGGTTCGGTGATGCTGTCATCCCTATGATGTTGCCGTATGTCACAGAGATGAGTCCAGTGGACTTTGATAGGGACGGTGACTTGGACTTGGTATTGGAAAAAATGTATCCGACCGGAAATCAAAATGATTTTCAAGTTTATGATGGGACGGCTTGGTTGGAAAATGTACAGAATTACAGTTGGGAGCATCGGGTGATAGACGGTGTGACTGAATTTCAGAACAAAAACGGTTATTGTGGCTACAGCTTGGTTCCGCTTTCTGATGGAACCACATCTGGAGAATACAAGCTTCAAAATGGTCAATCATATTTCCGTTCGTTGGACTCATTGCATTGGTCTCCTTTGGAAATTGTCTCGGGAGACGACTTAGAGGGATGTGGCTCAGATATCAAGAAAGAAATCATCCTTCAAGACGACCTTGATGGGGATGAAGATCTCGACTTTCTCTATTGGACGGTCGACGTAGAATCGGAAAATGGGGGCAGTTTGGGATGGTTTAAAAAATTAGCGGACGGTACGTTCATCAATTATCCATTAAACAACTTCGCCTTGCGTTTTCCAGAACTAAGTGTAATCATCGTCAATCCGCTTTCAGGTAATTCCGAATTGGTGTGCCGTCTGAGTACTCAGGATCGAACGACTTGGACACGTTTGGTCTTGGACGCAGACGCAGGATTTCCACAAATCCACTTCACAGAATCCATGACGGACTGGTCAATGGCTCGAGGTGACTTGCAAGTTGCTATTGCGGACACAGCGATTCAATTGATTACAGTGGAAAGTGTCATTGACCAATATTGGAACGGATCAGACGCAGTGTACCGAAGCAAATCCAGGCTTGGGTGCACAAAACTTTCTTTAGCTAATTCCGGTGGCACTGTCACGGAATCCATCAGGATATTGGATGCTTGGGATAACATGAGTTTAATCCGATTGAATGACGATCACATTGCGATTGCCGGCACAGACGACTTTGAGTTATTGCTTGGTGATAACGAGTCCCCGATCTTGCGCCAAGCGAGTAAAGGAAAATGGAAAGGGCCATCTTCCGATGGATTGAGCTTGGAATTCAACGGTGATGAATTGGAAGGATTTCAAGCGAATCAATTGACTATTCCATTCTCAGGTTCGTCGAATACTTCGTCTTTTACTTGGATTGAAGCCCAGCAAAAGGGTCCCAGGATTTTTCACTCGGCAGCGATTCCCATGTTGCCCAATTACATCGCTTTGTTGCCTTCTGGTGAGTTGAAAGAGTGGACTTGGAGCGAAACCGGTGTCATTGGATGCCAGCACACTTTGGCATTGAATTACGATGCTGAGTCGCTATACAATCATGGTTGTGTGTTTGATTGTGAGCCGTTGTATGCAATTGAAAATGAACTGTTCTTTGGAGGGTGCACCGATTCAAATGCTTCCAACTTCAATCCTGCTGCCACCTATGACAACGGCGAGTGTCAATTTCCTACGAATGATTCTTTATGCACACCTTCGTCTGAATCTTGGAACATCTGCTTAGGAAGTTCGCTGGATACCACGTTTACTGTTTGTTTTGATGCTTTCATCGACAGCTTGGTGACATATCAGTTTTGGGTGAATACAGAACAATATGCTGATTTTATCACTGTGACGGGAATGGAGGGCGATACCCTTTTTACAGGAAGTGGTAGCCAATCTTGGGGTGTCCAAAGTACCATTCCTTGTTTCGATATTCATTACATCAGCGATGCGTCGATAAGCTGCCTCTCTGCGCAAAACAATTACACCATTCAAATCAATCAAAGCACCTCTTGTCCAGCACTTGAATTTGAATACAGCATTGGTTGCATGGATGCGAATGCCTGTAACTACAATGCAGACGCTACGGCAGAAGGATTGAACTCGTGCACTTATCCGGATTGTTCGGGTATCTGTGGCGGCACTCCACATGCCTACGATCCTTATTGCGGCTCGTGCTATCCATTGGACAGTTTGGAATTGTTGGACCACGAGGTGTTCGAATTTGAATACACGGGTACGGTTCAAGTGTTTGACATTCCCGCAAATGCGATGAAAGTGAAAATTGAAGCTTGGGGCGCTCAAGGGGGGGGTGATATTTCCATTGAAGGACCCTCGAATGGTCCTTTTGCAAATGGTGTTGACCTTGAAGGTGGAGGCCCTGGCGGATACATCACCGGGACTTATGGAGGGTCTTTCTTAGATCGTCCCCTGTACATCGTTGTTGGCGAATTTGGTGGGTATCAACCCATTGATGAAGTGAATTTCTCATCCGCGGGGTCGGGTGAATTCAATGGAGGAGGAGCATCTTGTGTGTTTTCGCTGTGGAACGACTATTTGCCATCAATTTATGATTCTTGGTGGCTCGATGAAGGTTGGACCAACGACGGAAATCTAAATAGTTTTTCAGTCATTGCAGGCGGCGGAGGTGCAGGTTGGGGGCGAAGAGTCAATGAGTGGGATAATTTTTGGGATTATGCTGAAGATTACAGCGGAGATGACCTTGATTCATTATTGCTTCACGTTTCATTGAATAGAGATTACTACTGGGATGATTTCAATATGGGGGCTGGTGGGTCGGGTAATGGGGGTGGAAGCTCATGGTTCGCTGGTTACGACTCGTACGGATGGGACTGCGGCCCTTACGAAGTACCCCCTAGCGATGTCGTTTCAAATTGGAATCCCGTCGATTGGGAGAATGATGACTGGTGTATCAATGATGCATCTTGTTTGTTTTTCAGGGATGATTGGGAAGGCTTGGATGGACCTGGGTTCAACTTCAATCGATTACCAAGCAATGGACAGCGTTTAAACGAGATGTGCTGGACACCCTGGTGGGATAATCAATTTCAAGAATACGAGTTAAACAATGAGTGGCTGTGTGAGAATATCCAGAATCCTGATTGCGCTAGCGATTGGATTCTTGCGGGATTTGATTGGGTTCTGGACCTAGCTCGTCCGGTAACTATGGATGGTTTTGATGCAAACAGTACATTGTATCCCTCTTTCGGCGGAGGGGGAAAAGGCGAGAATTTCAATCTGTATGAGTTCGATTCGTTCAATGTACAGCCAGTTATTGGCCTTGGAGGAGGCGGCGGTTCTAATTGGAATCCAGGCAGGTATAGTATCGCGAATTACTCATCTTGGGAGGATTGGGGGTACACAGCAGGAGGAGGCGAGTCGAGAGCACCTGGAGTGGAATACTGGAACGATGCCATCAATGAGATTGTGGATGGACAACAATTGACCGGAGTGAACCGAGGCCATGGCAAGGTGCGATTGACTGTCTATTATTCCGGATTGATTTGCGAACAAGGATGCATGGACGAGTTGGCCTGCAATTTTGACGAGTTTGCGACGGAAGACGACGGATCGTGTGAATACGAGAGTTGTTTGGGCTGCACCGATGAAAATGCGTGCAACTATCACCCGGCGAATTTGATTGAAGATGAATCCTGCGACTATGAAACGTGCGCGGATTGCGGAGATGAAGAGGCCTGCAATTACAATGCAAGCACCATCGTTTCTGATAACACCCTTTGCGAGTATATGAGTTGCGCAGGTTGCCTTGATAATGCGGCATGCAATTATGACGCTTCTGCGAGCATTGATTCGTTTGATTGCGTTTATCCAGAAGCCTATCAGAATTGTGCCGGAGACTGTTACAATGACCAAGATGGCGATGGAGTCTGCGACGAAAACGAAATTAGTGGGTGCACTTACGCAGGGGCGAGTAATTATGACCCAGATGCCTCAGATGAAGACGGGTCATGTGTTTTTGAAGGCCTTCAGGATGTGTACGGATGCACCTACGAAACCGCATGCAACTACAATCCCGATGCCACGTCGGATGACGGATCGTGCACCTATCCGGAAATGGGGTACAACTGTGATGGCGAATGTCTCGTAGATTCTGACTCAGACGGAATTTGTAATGAATTTGAAGGCTGTACGAATCCAAGTGCATGCAACTTTGATCCTACAGCTTTGGACAACGATGGCTCATGTTATTTTGCTTTGGATGGTTTGGATTGCGATGGAGACTGCTTGAACGACGTAGATGCTGATGGCATTTGCGACGCAGATGAAATCCCGGGATGTACGGATTTTTCAGCATGCAATTACAATGCCTTGGCTAGTGATGATGACGGAACATGCACTTACCCAAATCCAGGAGAAAATTGTGCAGGCGAGTGCTTGCTGGATTATGACGGGGATGGAGTTTGCGATGAGTTTGAAGTGGAAGGCTGCACAATTGATGGTGCGTGCAATTACAGCACGTCCGCAACCGAAAACGATGGTTCTTGTTATTTCGCAGAGCTTTATTACAACTGCAATGGAGATTGCCAAACGGATTCGGATGGTGATGGCATTTGCGATGAATTGGAAATCCCGGGCTGCACCTACGCGTGGGCGGATAATTTCAATCCGCTTGCGACGGATGACGATGGTTCATGCGAATTCATGACCGATCCGGTTCCAGGCTGCATTTATCCAACAGCCTGTAATTACCAGCCTGAAGCCACGGCAGATGATGGGTCGTGCGTGTTCCCAACACTCGGCTACACCTGTTCGGGAGCTTGTATTGTTGATACAGACAACGATGGTGTCTGTGATATGTATGAAATTCCAGGATGCATGGATCTTTCTGCATGCAATTACAACGGATTCGCAACTGATGCGACCGAATGCAATTACCTGGTTCCTGGATATGATTGCGACGGTAATTGCATTCTCGATGGGGACGGAGATGGCATATGTGATCCGGTGGAGGGTTGTACAAACCCCTTGGCCAACAATTACGATGAATCGGCCACAAGCGATGATGGAAGTTGCACGTTTGATTGCACGGATTGCTTGCCCGTCTTCATCAATCCGGTGGTTAATTCGACGGTTTCCTGCACATCAGAACTTCCGGATTCCCCCCCTGCTCAATTCGCAATTAGCCCCTGTGACAGCATTCCAGCTCAGGTTGTTAGTGTATTGATTGAAAGCAGTGACGACCCCTGTTTGGGATACCGCACGTTCCAGCACCTGGCATTGAACTTGACATGCGGCAATTTCACGATTGCATACGAGACAATTTCTGTCGCAGAAAATTCTGCTCCGGAATTTGTTGCCCTGCCGCAAGGATTGGTGTTTGCTTGTGACGAAGAAGTTGATTTCGGTGAGCCAATTGTCGTAGATCCATGCTCTCCATTCTCAATTGAATACTCGGATGAATTTGTGGTGGGAGCCTGCCCTAGTTCGTTTGAAATTATCCGAACCATTGTGGCAACTGACGTATGTGGCAACACGGCCAATGATGCCTACAGTGTATCCGTGGTGGATACTGTTCCTCCGGAGTTGTTAGCAGTGCCAGGAAGCCTGATCGTTGCTTGTGGGGATGAGGTGCCCGAAATGTTGCCAGAAGTGTCTGACGATTGCAGCAACTGGGTGCTTGCATTTGAAGATGTGGAGGCGGAATTGACTTGTCCGTCAAATCGACTCATCACAAGAACCTTCTCGGCGACGGATGAATGTGGCAATGCGACGCAAGCTGTTCAAGAAATTACCATTTTGGATGAGGTAGCTCCAACTCTGGAATTTGTTCCGGCTGACTTGGTGATGGATTGTGGGTTGGAGGTGCCAGTCGATGCCGCAATTGCGACAGATGCGTGCAGTGAGTTCACCATGTGGTCACTGGATTCCATCATTGCCGGGGAGTGTCCGCAGGAAGAAACCATTTTCCGGTCGCACTACGCAGAGGATGCATGTGGCAACCAAGTCTCAGCCGTTCAAATTATTGAAATTGTGGATGAAGTTGCGCCGGTCATTTCGGGTGATCCGCTTATTTCTATCGATTGTAGTGAGGTCGACGCCCCATTGGTGATAGCAATGGATGTATGCGGTGAGTCTTCACTCATGTACACCTCGACAGGAATTGGTGAAGGCATCTTTGCCCAGAACGAGGTGCGCATTCATACAGCGACCGATGATTGCGGAAATAGCAGCAATTCAATTCAATTGGTAGAGTATACGGACGGAATCGACTGTGGAGGATGCACCTACCCGGATGCTCAGAATTATGACCCTGAGGCATTGTTCGATGATGGTACTTGCGTTTTCTGTTCGTGCGCGACAGGAACGGTTTGGAGCGATGAGCAGGGAGCATGCATTATCAATGAGAATTCACTAATTGCAGCATGTGGCGAGGGGACGTATTGGGATCCTGTTCTTCAAACGTGCATGTCAATTGCCTGTGCAGGGGATCTGGACGGAGACGGAGTAAGAGGCGTTTCTGATTTGCTAGCGTTGCTATCGATGTTCGGTTCGGAATGCGAATGACTATTCTCATTACCTCGCCGCTTCAGTTCTCTTTTCTGGAATATGAGGAACCAGGCTGTGTGTCGCTTGGGTCGAACTGAACGGTATTTCTTTTTTTCTCAGTTGAGAGTGAAGGAAGAGCCCAATGTTGCCTTGCTAAATCCTTTCTTAAAGCAAAGTTCGATACTGGCTCGGACATGGCCAACACAAATCTTTTTACATTGCATTGACTGGAAGTTGCAAACATGGATGAACGCATGGACGATGCTTGGAAGTCCCTGTAGAATCAAGCAGATTGGGGCTTTGAGAAAGGGGTTCAAAATCCGCCGGCTCCAGATGTGAAGTTGTAGACTACGCCGCTAATTGAAGGTCTACCAGCAGCTCTCGATTCTTTCTGCTGTTGAACTGTTTCAACCTGCCATGTTCACTAGGGATTTCAGAGCTTTTTGTGAATGCCATTGCATACGCGAGAGAATCTTTTTGAATCCCGAGTCAGAAATTTCGTTGTTTCAAATGTTGAATCCATAAACTATTTGATTCATTGGGCTTCAAAAGAATAGCGCGCGCGGTATTCTTTAATTCAACTATATTGCCAGAGAATACTGATGAGAATGCCGTTGAATACAAATCGATTGGGGCCCTGGTTGTTTTGCTGCATGTGTCTTTTAGTTTCTAATTCTGGGCAGGCGCAATTTATCAATTCTGACCCTCCTGCCGTTGATGGAGTGGTGTCCATTTGCGCTGGTGATAGCGTGGTGTTTCAGGCAGCTGCACTGGAGTCTACTAATTTTTCTTGGGAATTTAGCGAAGGGGCAGAACCTGCTTCTGCTGCGGGCGAAGGACCTTTTTCAGTTCAATTTCCATCCGAAGGAGGGCCATTTGAGGTAATCCTCAATGGCTATGAAGACGATACGGGATTTTTGGTATTCTCCGACACATTGGAAGTTGTGAATTTTGAGGTGTTCAATTCAGATCTCAGTTTGGTCAGTCCGGGAGTCAATTTCATCTCCTATGTTGAAAATGATTCGACGTATTTTGCCTTGTGCAATAGCCCTGTTGCGCAGGTTTTTCAATTTGCATCGACTTATGGAGCGGACGTAAGTCAATCCTTTGATTGGGGTGATGGGAGCTTGGTGCAGACGGAACAGGATTTGGTAGGTTCGGTCATTAGCCATGCCTATGAACAGGGCGAGTACATACTCACACACACTGTAACATCGCCATCGGGTTGTCTGGACATTGCGGAATATGTCGTGTTTTACGGTAATTCCCCGGAAGTATCATTGCAAGCTTCGGGGTCTGTATTGTGCGTTGGTGATCCGTTTGCATTGGAATTAAGTTCGAATGATGCACTGGTCGATTACGAACTTTCCTTCTCGGATGGTTGGCAAACGACTTTTTCGACAACCCAGGATACCATACTTCAATATTTTTTTACAGAAACTTCTTGTGGCGATACCACAAGTTTTCCGACACCCAACGCGTATGAATTGGAGGTGATTGCCAGCAACGTGTGTGCGCTGGGTATTCCGTCTGTATTCAATTTTAATCCCATCGTGGTTTCTGCTCCTACCGAAGCAGAAATTTTGTGCACAGATTGTCCTGTCTGTGAAGGGGCGCCTTTTACGGTCACAGACGTCAGTGAACATGGTGAGACGGTAAGTCCTTTGTTGGGTTGTGGTGACCAAATGCAGAGATTTTGGGAAATCCCACAAAATCTCTCTGTCGTAAATGGAAATTTGGGCTCGAGCAACGGTTTCATTGGGGAGGATTACGCTTTCGGCGGTTGGACTGACGGGACTGAACAACTGACCCTCGCTGGGAGTGAACCAGGTCTAGTGGATATTTGGTTGTACACGTCCAATACGTGTGGGTATGACTCGGTGTTGTTCTCCTGCGAGGTTTTGCCAATCGCTGAAATTTTTGAAATTCCCGACAGTTTAAACGGGCCATTGACCATTTGTTCGGGAGAAACGGTTGAAGGATTGGGGTTTTATTCCACGGTTGAAGGGGACACGGTGTATTGGAATGCCACGGTACCTCCAGGCGTGAATGGGGCTAATCCTGCTTCTGGGTGGGAGGTGGATACGGTCTATCTGCCAGCCTGGACTTTGACGAATTTCACGACTAATTCACTGATTGTTCAAATCACGGCGGATGTGCAGTGCCCGGCTAACGAGGGATTGATCGAGGTGGAAGTGTTGCCACAAGTGAACATTGAATTGGTCCCTTTCCAGTCGCCAGATACCATATGCGAAGGAGAACCATTTTTGCTCGATGTGGGGGCCAACATCGGTTCCGTTGAGGTGGTTTGGACGGCAGAACCGAATGACAGCATCATTGGAGCAAGTTCGGGGTCAGGACCCATCTTGAATGACGATTTGATCAACATAACGGATAGTTTGCAAACTCAGATTTACGTTTTCACCACACCCAACGAAGTCTGTCCAGCGGATACAGTTGAGTACAGTGTAACAATTGTTCCTGAATATGAGTTGATCGAATTGCCCCCTGCGGCTGTATGTCCCGGTGAATTGGTTAATGTGATCGATTATACACTCGATTTGCCGGACGTGGAATACAGTTGGACAACGAATGGGGGTGCGGTAGGATCGGGTTCAGGACAAGGTGTTATCGAGTCCTTCATTTCAACAAATAGCGGGGCAGAGACGATTTTTGGCCAATTGATTGTGCAGTCTGATTGGTATGGATGCATCACAAATTCGGACATGGATATTGTGGTTGATCCCACACCAATGCTAACATTTCCGGGATTTGAAAGCCCAATTTGTTCAGGCGAAATCTTGGAATTTGAAATCGAGTCCACTGTCGATGATGTGTTCATCGAATGGACGGCTGCTGGATCGGATTCCATTACAGGATACGCCGACGGCTCAGGGCTGAGCATCGATCAGCAATTATTCAATACGGGATCAACCATAGAATCGGTGACTTACACGTTTACAATGCCTGATTCTGTGTGTCCGTCCATTCCAGAATTTCTGGAGGTGGAGGTGGTGCCAGGGTTTGACATGGAGGCTTTG
>Ga0209223_10005733_pt1 | contig 10848 bp, 10 predicted proteins | sample COG_06_FD_184750 | JGI IMG/M metagenome (GOLD analysis project Ga0209223, IMG submission 184750) | Pelagic Microbial community sample from North Sea - COGITO 998_met_06 (SPAdes) (version 2) | ecosystem: Environmental > Aquatic > Marine > Neritic zone/Coastal water | place: Helgoland, sampling...
CGTGTTCATCAACATATTTATAATTTTCGTTTGCTTTAATTTTATATTTATCAATATTTCTAACACAATCATCTAATGCTTTAAAAATATTATCTTCGTTTTCTATATTTACCAGTTTTGCATTTAAACCTTGATTTACCATAATTTTATATTCCTCTTGATCACTCAAAATCGGAAATGTTCCTAATGCCACTGCTTGGCTTATACTCAAAGATTTCATATCTCTTTCAATCATTAAAGAGGTAGAGATATCGCTAATAGACATTAACTCTAGACACTCAAACATTGTCATGTTATTTTCAAAAAAGGTAAAACGGTTTTCTAGGTTATTTTCTCTTACTGAATTGATGGCTTCCTTCACATTAGATTCCACGCCAGCTCCTCCAAATAGAATGAAATGTGTATCATCATGAGTTTTGGCTATTTCAAGAAATGCATTCATTGCCAGCTCACTGCCCCAAGAGGGCCTAAACCTTCTTACATTAACGACTACTTTATGATTCATATTTATAAGATATTTACTTTTCAATTTCTCCTTATTTTCCAACAATGAGAAACTTCTTTTATCTACCCCAAATGAATGTGTAAAAAAATTGTCACCACTAATTTTAAATATTTCCGGGATTAATCTTGCAGCTGAATAAGATCCGTTCCAAATCAAATCGTTTTTCTTAAGAGAGTATTTTACTATTTTATAGGCTAAAGTTGTGGTATGCGCATGCATAAAAACATCTCCACCAAAAACTTGAACAACCCTAAAAGTATTTTTACATAGCGACGTAGCCAAACCATATCCAAAAACATCGAACCCAATAATAAATAAATAATCTTGTTTATTTACATACCTTGATATTGAATATGCACTTGTAATTACATGAGAAATAGATGGAACAGATGATTTTTCTGTACCCATTGCCTTTTCAATTTTATTTTTATTAAATGAGTAATAAATTTTTTGTAAAAAAGAAGAAAAAATTCTAACCGTTTCAAAGATAAAATACTCTTTTTTTGTCAATTGATGAAATGCCGAAATTACATTAATTTCTTTATTTTGGTAGGTATCATTATAGCTTGTAATTAAATCAATATCAAAGCCTAGTTTTGTCCAATATTTATAAATTTCTATATTAAATTGGAGGTCAGGGTTAGTTATAAATGCAATTTTTTTGTTTCTAGTCATCAATATATCCGTTTAAATGTTGAGAATCGATTAAATTACTCTTTAACGATAAAACCTGAAGGCATCCAAATATTAGGTAGAATTTGAACTTTAGCGTTAGGTAGAATTTCTCTAACAGCCAATGTCTCTCCTGGAGATAATTCATGATTATATTGATCTAAAATTAGAATACCACCGGGGGTCAATCTTTCCCATATTAAGGGTAAAGCTGCTTTAACGACCTTATGAGTCCCGGCGTCCATAAAAAACAATTTAAACTGAAGATGTTTGTTTTCATTTAAAAACCCTTTTAATTCCGTAATAACATCCATTTTATGGATGAATGCCTGATTTTTAAACCCTTGTTTTTCGTTTAACTCTACTAACTTCTCATAATCATGCTTATAACCATCGGAACTAATTTTCATTTCAATATCATCTTCTCCCGTGCCCTGAAACCAATCAAATCCATGAACTTGAGTAAGAGATTCTCCTTCAAATATTTTAACCAATTTAGCAAATAAGAAAAATGAAGCGCCTTTATAAGTTCCTATTTCTCCAATATGCCCTGACACTCCAAGTGTACGTTTATAAAGCTCATATAAACCAAGTACTCTACTTAATGACATGTGACCTATATAGCTGGTAAAATGCTCCATGAAATCTGCCATAGATATATCTTCCTTCTTTAAATATTCAAGATATTTACCATAAGACTCTCTTCTGTCATCAAATTTCATGTATTCATATTTCCCTTCATGTTCTGCCATAATTTATCTATTTTATTTTATCTCAAGTTCAGCGTAACCGAAACCGGTTTTACCAAAATAATTCCCACAATATAACATTATTAATCTATCATCTAATTCAAAAACATATGGGTAACAAACCATTTGAGAGTCCCAAGTCCCTTCTTTAGAAACATCAATTCCTGCCTTTGAATCATCTCTTTCCCAAGTTTTTAAATCATCTGAACAAGCATATCCAATTCTATATCCATTAGATGAATTTCTAAAATCCAAAGCCTGTCTATAACTAAACCACATATGAAACTTATTATTGTAAAACACAACCGTTGCTGTATTCTGACATTCATTTTCAAATTTCGGTTCAATAATAAATTTATCATTTACTTCCCAATGCAATAAATCAGATGAAGTCGCACTTTTTATTTGATAAACAGACTCTAGCTTACCCTCATCCGATTTTAACCATTCTTTCCCAGAAGAATAATACATTATATATTGGTTTTCGTAAGGCAATATGAAAACCCCATTTACATAATATTGGTCAAATTTTGACTTGCCAATTATAGGTTCCTCACCATACTTTTTGAAAGTAAGTCCATCATCTGTACTTTTTGCCAAGCCAACTTCAGTTGCATATGGATATTCATCACCTCTTTGCCAACCTTGGTAAAAAAAGTATGTTTCACATTTTCTAGTCAACAGCATTGTAGGGTGTATTCCAAACTCTGAAAAACTACCTGTCCCACCTAAGCTCAAAGAAGGATCTTCATTCACAAATAAGACTTTCGATAAATCATTTTTATCAACATCAATAAATGAAGTTTGGCTTATCGGTAATTTATTTTCATCAAAATACCTAGTCGCATAAAAGATTCTAATTCTGTCCTGTAAAATAAGTGCTCTTGGTATTTGCGCATAATTTTTTGACCAATCAAAAGTTCCATCTGGACTAAAAATAAAGCCTTTTTTAATCCAATTCATCCGCTGCTAAATTTAAACGTAATTTAAAAGTTACTTTTTGTCTTTCTACGTTAATAAAATTATTGTTTATAGTAATTTTCTCACTAATGTTATCTTCATTATTTAAGTCATACAATTCAGTAATAAAATATCTTTTCCCTCCACAAATTAGAATTGCACCTTGATAATTTTTTTGGGATCTAATTTTATTTTTAATTACAATGATTTCATCTTTCATTGAATTTATGGTAAAATCTTCCTGAGAAATGGGTTTATAATATTCACCTCCATTTAATTCTTGAAGTTGAGAATTACTTTGAAAACAAGCTAACAAATCATTGAACATACTAGGTAATCCAAGTTCCATTTTAATTTTAATATCCTCAACGGAATCAATCGAATCCACTTCAATTTTAAACAATGAAATTAAAAACCCTTGATCTATTTTATGATTAATTTTATGCAGCGTAAATTCAGTTTCTTTCTCATTGTTTAAAATCGTTCTTATAATGGGATGTGCTCCTCTATTTGTTTTTACACTTCCTGAGTGAAAATTATAAAAACAATATTTATCAACCAACTCCTTTATAACTATGAAGTCTAATTGATAAATTAAGAATTTTGTTTTTTCTTCAAAAGAATTTATCAAATCCCTAAATTCTTCTTTAGAATTAAAAGTCTTCAAATCCAATTTTGACAAATTTACTTGTTCTCTGTAAGATTCTGTCAACCTTCTATATTCGCAAATTACGGTTTGCACCTGAAATTTACCGTATGAAACAAGCTCTCGAATTATCGAATCTGAAGTACCAATATAAACTATCAAAGGCTTCATAACACAAGACCTCCATTTACATTTATAGTTTCGCCATTAAAGAATTCGTTTTGGATAATAAAATCAATTGCCGAAACAATCTCACTTATTTCTCCTGTTCTTTTTAATGGCGTTTTTTCTACCCAATTAGCTAACATTTTTTCTTCTAGTGCATCGTGTGCCCCAATGGTATTAATAAACCCCGGAGAAACGGTCACTGATCGTATACCAAAAACACCTAGTTCTTTAGCCCATACCTTACTCATTGCTTCCACTGCTGCCTTTGAAGCTACGTAAGCTGTTTGCCCAGCATTACCCCTTGCAGCGATAGAGCTAACATTTATTATCACACCTTTATTTCTATTGCGTATCATTTTATTAACCACAGACCTAGACATATAAAATACGGCATTCTGATTTACGTCAATTACTTGATGCCATAAATCCATAGAGTGCCTACTATCGGGCCTTTGCAATAAATTAACTAAGGGAGCATTTTTCATAATCCCTGCATTGTTGATTAAAACATTCACTCCTTTATTCTCAGAGAAAATCTCATCAATAACTAATTCGACTTTTTCATTATTAACAATGTCACAAGAGTATATTTGAATTTTAGGATCTTCCTTCTTAAGAGCCTTTAGAGAATCATTATTGACATCAATTGCAAAAACACTTGCTCCTTTACTTGAAAAACACAAAGACATAGCTTTTCCAAAGCCTGACCCAGCACCAGTAATAATTATATTTGCCTCTCCTAAGTTCATTCTTAATTCATATATTTTGAAACAATCTTCCTGATTGCCTCAAACGAAATCATTTCAGCAATATCATCTCCAGACAACTCAATTTTACAAGCATCCTCAATCGTAACAATAAGATTCATATGCGATAATGAATCCCACCCATCTATGTCATTCATTGTTAAATCTTTCTCTACCTCCGTTAATGGCAACTTAAATAGTTCCATTAATATTTTATTTACTTCTTCCACGCTAAATTTTATATCTACACCCTAAAACAAGAAGACATTCTTGTGAATTGGGCTGAGTTTAATCTGTGTTTATCTGTTGGAGCTACTACCAATACAGTCAAAGGGTCCAAACTCTTTGTTGTCAATGAGGAAGCGCCTAGCATGCACTTTTCCCCTATGGTTACTTCATTTCCTATTGTTGTACCTAAACCTACAAACGTAGAATTACCTAGCGTCACAATCCCTCCAATTAAACAACCTCCTGTCAACCAGCAATTGTCTTCAATAACAGCATGATGTCCTACCATTGCTCCGCCCCAAACAAAAACATTGGAACCAAACTTTACGCATGGCTGAACCACTGCGTTGTCCATAACAATAGTGTTTTCACCTATAGTAAAATCTCCTTTAACCATTGGACTTATATAACTCGCAAAAGAATATCCATTGTCTTTAAAATAATTGAACTTATCAGTTCTTAGCTGATTAATTCCTTGATACCCTGTGGCAATAAAAACGTCAAAATCAGCTGCAGAATAATTCTGCATTACAACATCTAGTCCAACCAAAGGTTTTGACAAGAAACTATCACCAGTAACAAACTCAGTATCTACTACATAAGCAGCTATAGTGTAGTCAGAATCTCGTTCAAAATAATAACTAACCGCTTCTGCAATCTTACCGGCACCAAATACTATTAGCTGTTTCTTCATTTATTTAATTCTTCTTTCAATTTTAACCTATCAATCTTTCCATTTTGATTTTTTGGTAATGTTTCATAATAGAAAAACAAATCAGGTAACATATACGAAGGTAGGTAATTTTTTAAAATCTTTACAAGATTAACCTCATCTCTTTCCTTCGTATTCAAACAAGCAATTATTTTAGACGCATACTTTTCGTTATCTATGAATAGAACTGCACACTCACTAATCGATTCTATTGAATTAAATGCATTTTCAATTTCTTCCAACTCAATACGATACCCCATTCTTTTAATTTGATTATCCTTTCTTCCTGAAAAAACAAACATATTTGTTTTAGAATCAAGCTTTACCAAATCACCACTTTTATATACTACTTCGTGAAACGCTGAATTTAGGGGATTGGAAATAAAAACTTCCTTAGTTTTATCTTTACTATTAAAATATCCCATTCCTACATTTGGTCCTCCAATATATAATTCTCCTATTTCATTATACCCCACTTGCTTTCCTTCAGAATTTATTACCAAACCATAAAAATTAGGAGCCATGTAACCTAAAGGTAAAAGATCATCGGTATCCATGTCAGCACTTGAGACTTCATAAGAAGAACAGATACAAGTACATTCCGTTGGGCCATAAACATTAACAAATCTCACTCTAGTTCCCCATAAACCCCAAAGTTTTCTCAATTGATTTTTAGGAAAGCCTTCGCCACCAAAAGTGACAACTCTCAATGACAGTAAATCACTTTCTCTAATTGCCCGCAAATTGAGTGTAAAAACCAACATTGACGGCACACTGAACCAGATTGTAGGTTTTTTCAGGTTCAGATAATCTATTAATTTCCTTGGGTTTTTGCTTAAAGATTGAGATACTGAGATTAAGGATGCTCCAGCAAATAATGATGAATAAAAATCAAATACAGAGTTATCAAAATGCATAGGATTAATATTAGTGAAAATATCATCTCCCTTTGTTTTGTATGTGACTTTTGACCATTGAATGAAGTTGATAACGTTTTGATGAGATATTGCAACTCCTTTTGGGAAACCTGTAGACCCAGATGTAAACATTATATACGCACATGTATCGGAATGGACTGACTTAGTTTGAATAGGTAACGAATCATCGCAAACACTTAGTTCATTTTTAAAGCACAATTCTGTATAGTCAATCAATAATAAAGTTGTTCTATTTTTTATACCGACTATGGTTTCACTGTTCGAATCAAAATGAAAAAGCACCTGGGGATTGCACGTTTCAATCATTTTACAAAACCGTTCAACTGGACTTTCTGGATCAAGATTTGTATAAATCACTCCTATTTTTAAACAAGCAATCATTATTGCGTATGCCTCTAATGATTTATCATTTAATATAGCTACCGTATCATTCTTTTTAATGTTACACTTTAGAATATAATGAGCAAATTTATTCGATAGCTTACTTAAATACGCATAATTGTAATTATCACTTTCTGTAATTATGGCATTATCGCTACTATATTTCTCTGAGATGTATTCAAAGTATAGTCCTAAGTTATATTTGTAACTATCACTCATTACTTAATGTAGTTTATATTGCTGTAGCATTTCAGTTATTTGTTCCTTGGAATTAAACATCAAAACATCGATAATTGACAAATGACTAATAAAAGAATTAAAAGAAAATTGCTGATACGGCAGAATACTATTTTCTATAAATTGCAGCTCCATTCCTTTATTGTAAAAGTCCTTTTTACTGTAAAGCTCTTCACCTCCCGAAGGATTAATATATTTATCCGCATTATTTTTCTGGCAAATTTGAATTAAACGATTCTCTTTCTTCAACTCTTTTGATTCCTGATACATTTCCGAAGATAATTCAAATTTGGTATCTAATTCTAGGTAATAAGCTATCTTTTTTATTCCCAAAATCGCCAAGTCAGAAATAGTTTTTTCTTGTGCTTCAATAATGTTTTTAACTATAGGAAAAGCAGCCTTAAAATGAGGAGCTTTTTTATAATTCATTTCAATTTTAGTAATCAATTTATTTCTCCATGTGGTGTCATAGCTAATCAAGGTATCCTTTATTAAAATGTTTTGAGATGCCTTTTGAAGAGGTATTGAGATCAAATGAGCTTGATTATTAATTAAAATTTGATTCCTATTAATCCAACCTTTTTTTATGAAGTTCACATCATCGTAAAAAATAAATTTATCAACTGCATCAATTAACTGAAAATATCCGATATACGGAAATATATATGGTTGCATAATTCCTACTTTCAAAACACTATCGATTTAAAATTTTAATAATTCTGCATTGATCCTCCACTTTTAAATCTGGATATAACGGTAGGCATAAAATTCTTTTGGATATATCTTCTGCTTTAGGCATTCTACTATAATCTATGTATGGAAGCTTATTTAGAGAAGGGTAAAAATATCTTCTTGGAAAAACCTGATTTTCGTTAAATATTTTTTCTGTAACCAATAAATCGTTTTCGGATTTAAATATTACTGGGTAATAGCTATAGTTCCAATTACAATCTTTTCTAAGGTTTATTTTATTTATTTCTAGGTTATTTATTTCTGCGTTATAGAGTAAGTATATTTCCTCTCTCTTTTTTAATACAGCATCCATGTGCCCAATTATGGATAAACCAAGTGCAGCGTTAATTTCACTCATTTTACCATTTATCCCAATACCATTAAATGATAAATTATTTTCATGTCCAAAATTGTGATAATCATGAATTTTTTTTGTTAATGATTTATTGTTGCAAAAAATTGCTCCCCCTTCTCCAGTATGGAAAATTTTCGTAGCATGAAAACTGCAAGTGCTAATATCTCCATAGTCAAAGATTGATTTCCCTTTGTACTTAACACCAAAACAATGAGCGGCGTCATATATCACTTTTAAGTCATGCCTTTTAGCAATTTTTTCAATAGCTTCAACATTACAAGGATTCCCGTAAACATGTGTGGCTATAATCGCACTGGTTTTATCTGTTATTGCCGCTTCAATTTTTGATTCGTCAATAGTCAGATAATAAGGATCTATGTCAACAAATATTGGCTTACACCCCTCCCAAACTATACTTGATGTAGTTGCAACATAGCTAAAAGGTGTTGTAATAATTTCTCCTTTCAGTTCAAGTGCTTTTATAGCTATCTGCAGGGCAATTGTCCCGTTGGAAACTAAAAGAGGCTCAGACTTTGAATTTAAGAACGATTTAATTTTATCTTCCAGCTCAAACGCATACTTCCCTCTATTTGTGAGGTGTTTGGTTTCCCATAGATTTTTTAACAAGTCTACATACTCTTCAATAGGAGGCAAAAATGTTTGAGTTACATTAATTTTATTACTCATCTTAAAAGTTTTTCCAATCAAATGATGGTCTCAAATTTCCAGGCTCTCTTCCCATTGAATCTCCATAATTTCTCTTTTCGTCAATAACAGTAAACATGATTATATTTTTTTCATGAAAAATCACATGTTTTCTTGTTTTGACAATAAATATTGATAAAAAATAATCACCGACATTGAGGAATTTTTCAGGAAAGAAACAATTTAAAGTCTGCATTCCTTTCCTTAAAGGGAAAAGACCATCTCCCCTGTGAGAGAATGAAAACATTGGATTCCCAGTTTCATCATGAAGATGATACGTTATGTGAAAATCTTCTGTATTATCTGTAATCTCTAATTTCAATGATACCACAATAGATTCCCCAATCAATATAGGTTCATTTATTGCTTTATTTATAGAATGACACATTATCTCATTTATAATTACATTTTCAGCAATTAATGGAGTTTTAAAAATTTTATGATTTCTATTTGAAGTAAGATTATTATCCGAAAGGTATTGATTTACAATATGGTCAACATTACCTTCGTTTACTAACATTCCATTTTCAAGCAACAGTGCGCTAGTACATAAAGTTTTAATCGAAGGCATTACATGACTCACAAATAAGACTGTTCTTCCTTGCCCAGAACTAATATCTTTCATCTTACCTATTGCTTTCTTCTGGAATTCAGCATCACCAACAGCCAAAACCTCATCTACTATCAGAATTTCCGGTTCTAAAAAAGCCGCCACTGCAAAACCTAAACGTACTTGCATCCCAGAACTAAATCTCTTTATGGGCGTATCTACATATTTATTGATGCCCGCAAAATCTATGATTTCATCGAAACTTTTTGTTATCTCCTGTCTTTTCATTCCCATGAGGGAACCATTTAAATAAATATTTTGACGTGCCGTCATTTCGGGGTGCATTCCGGTTCCAACTTCTAATAAGGAAGCAACACGACCTTTCATTTTAATTTGTCCAGTACTTGGGCTAGTAATTTCTGAAAGTATTTTTAGTAACGTTGATTTTCCAGCTCCGTTTTTGCCAATTATCCCTAATATTTCTCCTTCATTTACAGAAAAATTAATATCCTTAAGTGCATATACAATATTTGAAGAGCTCTTTTTTGTTCTATCATTTAACTCAGCCAATGTTGCGTATGGATCAGGCTTACCAATTAGCTTTGCCCAATTTCTATTCAGATCTCTATACAATGTTCCAGTTCCAACAAGCCCTAAATCATATATTTTAGATACATTTTCTATTTCAATTACTTTTTTCATATAAATTAAACTGTATCCATAAACTTTTTTTCTACTTGATTAAAAATAAGAATACCCATAAACAATATAACCAATGCAAATAATCCAGAATATGCGATATATGTCCAATCCAATGACCCTACACCTACAAACATATAGTTAAATGAATCAATTAAATAGCCAATGGGGTTGTATTTCGCAAGAAATAATAAATCTTTAGGCAAAGTTTCCATAAAGATTATGTGTGATGTAGCTATTCCTGGAGTAACATATTTTAAAAGGGGTATCGCAAAATCAATTAGAAACTTTAAATCACGATATTTCGTTGTCAAAGAAGAAACCAACAAACCAAATCCCATAGCCATAGTCATTATAATAACTAATAAAACAGGAAAATATATGATTTCCCATTGCATACTAAAAGTATTTGTTTGGAAATAATAATAACAAATTGCACAAAGTAATAAACACAACTGAACTCCAAATTTTAATAGGCCCGAAATTAACACCGTTAAAGGCATAATTAATCGGGGGAAATAGACCTTACCAAAAACAGCTTGGTTATCAATAAAAGTAGAGGCTGTTTTTGTAAAAGTATCTTGAAAGTACTGCCATAAAATAGGTCCGGACATGTAAAATAAAAACCCAGGAACTCCTTGTGGGCCAATACCCGCGAGGCTCCCAAAAACAAATAAATTAACAGCTGCAGTAAATAATGGCTGTACAAAAAACCATAGAGGGCCAAGAATCGTTTGTTTGTAATAAGTAACAAAATCCCTATAAACTAACATCCTCAATAGGTCTCGGTAATACCATAAACTTTTAAAGTCTATCTCCAGTAAGCTTCTTTTAGGCTTGATAAGTTTATGTCTACTTTCTTCTT
>Ga0209223_10005734_pt1 | contig 10846 bp, 9 predicted proteins | sample COG_06_FD_184750 | JGI IMG/M metagenome (GOLD analysis project Ga0209223, IMG submission 184750) | Pelagic Microbial community sample from North Sea - COGITO 998_met_06 (SPAdes) (version 2) | ecosystem: Environmental > Aquatic > Marine > Neritic zone/Coastal water | place: Helgoland, sampling...
CTATCTTTTTTTAGCAGATAGAAGTTTTCTTTTTGAGAGAAAAGGGTATAGTCATTATTTGAGAGTTTAGGTGAATCCTGAAATAACAATAAAATTAGAATCGTAAACATTTAATAATTATGGTTATATAAATTTAAATAAAAATTGCTTAAATAATACTTTACGATAGAGTACTCTATTAATTTAGTTGAGTATTAGCAAGACAATACTGTTTTTTTTGTTTGTACAAAACTCTCAATTATTTTAATCATCATAATACTTTATGATAGAGTATCCGCACATTAATTCACCATTCTTATAAGTTTAAAAATTATGTTTGAGATTAATATTACTAAAATCATACTCAAGTGAAAAAGCTAATTTTATTACCAATACTTTTATTGATTCTTTTTAGTTGTTCCCCAGAAGAAGAAACACAAGCACCAACTAGTAATGCTCAAACAATAACCCCTGAACCAGAAACAGTAGTTGTTCAATATACCCTAACAGTGACAGCTGGAGAAGGAGGAACTGTTTCAACTGAAGGTGGTACATTTGATGAAGGAACTGAAGTGAACATAACTGCTACACCTGATGAAGGTTTTGTTTTTGCAGGTTGGGATGGAAACGACAGTGATTTGAATAGCTTAACAATAAATTTAAATTCAGAAATAACTATACAGGCTGTTTTTTTACAAGCTTTTACATTAGAAATCAATCAAACTGAAGGAGGAACAATAATTGGTGAACAAGGGACCTATGGGAATGATGCTGACATAACTTTAGAGGCAGTTTCAAATGATGGGTTTATTTTTAAGAACTGGATTGGTTTAAACGAAACTTCAACATCATTAACAATTAACTTAAATGAAGACTTAACTATCTCTGCTTTATTCATTGAGCAATCACAAACAGCTTTTATATCTAAATGGAACATTGCTGAAAACAAACAAATAAAGTTAACACTATCCGAATCGTATAATTATGATTTTACTATCGATTGGGGTGATGGTAATTCAGAAACTTATGATGGTAATATTCTAGAAATTACGCATGAATATGCTGATTCTGGTGTATTTGATATAACTATAGAAGAAGGAGAAGGTGGTAATTTTCCTTACATAAAAATTGATGATTCTGTTAGTAGAATTAGCATTGTAGAAATTTCTCAATGGGGTAATATAGGTTGGGAATCTTTCACTAAAAGTTTTAGAGATTGTGCAAGCTTAGATATTACTGCCAGTGATTTTCCAATACTTTCCAATGTTGAACAAATGAATGAAGCTTTTTGGGGCTGTAATAGTTTAGTGAACGAAAATCAATCTATTGCCAACTGGGATTTGTCAAATGTTACTGACATATCATATATCTTTCTAGATACTAAGATAGACATACCTCTTAATTGGGATTTGTCCAATATTCTCAGGATCACAAGTGTATTTGAGCAAACAAATTTTAATCAAGATATATCAGATTGGGATATTTCAAGTGCCGAATACATTAATGGTCTATTTTTTAATAATGAAAGTTTTAATCAGGACATCTCGAATTGGAATACATCAAATGTTACTTCTATGAATAGAACTTTTTTAGCAGCAAGGTCTTTTAATCAAAATGTTTCCAATTGGGATGTTTCTAATGTTACAGACATGCAATTCATGTTTGGATCTGCCAATAATTTTAATCAAAATATTTCCAATTGGAATGTTTCAAATGTTCAAAGGTTTGATTACATGTTTAGTAATTCAGATTCTTTTGATCAAAATATTGGAGATTGGGATATATCTTCTATGATTGCAGCAGAAAAAATGTTTCAAAATGTTACCCTATCAACAGTCAACTATGATGAAATTTTAAAAGGATGGTCAACACTTTTAGAAACAGAATCTAAGATACCAATGAATATTATCATTGATTTTGGAAATAGTGTTTACTCCGTTTGTGGAGGAGGAAATATAGCAAGAGAAAAATTAATACAAGAATATAATTGGACAATTCAAGATGGTGGTAGGCTAGAAGAAAATGAATTTTCAGATTATGATGGAAATTTATATTCTAACTTAGAATTTGGAAATCAAATTTGGACTAATAAAAATTTAATTGTTAAACATTATAAAAATGGTGATCCAATTCCATTTATTGAGGATAGAGAAGAATGGGCGAGTACAACTTCAGGAGCGTGGACATATTATTTCAATAATGAAGAAAATTTTGAAAAATTTGGTATCATTTATAATGGATATGCACTAAAGGACTCAAGGGGCTTATTTCCAGACGGTTACAAAGTTCCAAGTTCGGATGAATGGAATATATTTTTAAATTATTTAATTTCTGAAGGGTATAATTTTGATGGAACAAAAGAAGGAAATAAAGTTGCGAAGTCCATAGCATCTGAAGATTATTGGGCAGATAGTAATACTTTGGGGACACCTGGTAATGATAGTAATAGTAATAATCAATCTGGGTTCAATTCTACACCTGGTGGATCTAGAGATGGCAACGGATATTGGCAAGCTTCGGGAGATTTTAGTTTAATGTGGACTTCAGATAATAAAGCAGCCAAACTTCTAAAATTTTCCGTTGACCTTGGAATTACTGATGGAGCATCAGATAAGTGGGGTTATTATATAAGATTAATTAAAGTTTGTAATTAATGAAAACCAGAGTTTTACTTAAATCCATAGTATTATTTTTACTTATGAGTGCATGTTCTAAGGAAAATAGTGATGCCGGAGAAGAAGTCGATTTACTAGGATCTAGAGATAAAATAATTTCAAAGATTAAATCTGATGACTATGATTCTTATTTAACAGCTTTTGTAGATGAAGCTGCACTATATGAAATAGACCTAAATTACGTGTTTGATGGAGATATTACTTTTTATGAGGATGAAAGTCCAGTTGAAGGTTGGGCTTGTTGGGCATGGGGAAGAGATAGGGATGAGGTTTTACATGTAGGTATTAATCCTGAAATGTTTTATGATCAAACTGTGACTGATTATGGTAGAATGTGGTTAATCTATCATGAATTTGGTCATGATATTTTTAATTATAGACACACCGATCCTCCAGCTGAAAATAATCGAGATATGATGAATCCTGCTTCTAAAAGAGACTCAACAAAAGAAGAGTTTATGAATGTAGCAGAAAAAATGTTTTTAAGATATAAATAAGAGGATTATTAAAAATGAGAGTCATAATTATAAAAAAACTATTATTAGTACCCATCTTTTTATTAGTTCTTTATAGCTGTTCACCAGAAGAAGAAACAAAAGCACCAACTAGTACTGTTCAAAGCACAACTCTAGAGCCTGAACCTGAAACTCCCGCACCAACTCAATACACTTTAACAGTAACAGCTAGTGAAGGTGGAAGTGTAACTAACGGTGGTACTTTTGATGAAGGGACATCCGTTTCAGTTACAGCTACTCCAAATGAAGGATACGAATTTGTTGGATGGGAAGGAAGTGATTCAACGGAGGCTTCTTTAACTGTAACCTTAGGAGCAAATACAACAATACAGGCATTATTCCAAAAAACTGTTTTTGTGTCTAGAGCACCTATTTATTCAAATTTAAATAATACTGTTGGTGTCATTCAAAGGAATAAATTCTTTCCTAATAAAAATTATGCATTTAATGAGTATAATTTAATTTATCATGATGTGGCAAAAAATGACTATTATGGTCCCCAGGGTGTTAGTGCAATTCATTTTGATTATAATAAAGATGGTTATTTAGATTTTGCATCAGTTATTATAAGCAATAACCTAAATGGTAGTAAATTATTACTAGTTAATGATTTATATGGTTCTTCAAGACATGATAGTATTATTAATTCGGATGTTAACTTAAAGTCAATTGATTATCATCATAGACCTATTTCAAGACTAGGGGACTTCAATAATGATGGGAACATTGATATTATGATGAGTGGCACAAACAGTCATAATGGATATGATTCAAGCGGAAATTTACTTTATGGAGAAAATAAAAGTTTTGAGATTTATTTATTTCAAGAGGATGGAAGTTTTACAATTAGTGAAGTTACGCCTACTACCTCTGTTCATGATTATGACACAGGAGATATAGATAATGATGGAGACATTGATATAATTTTCGTTACATATAGACAAGATGCTGATTTAACTAATCACAAATCTGGTTATCCTTACATTTATCTTAATGATGGTCAGGGCAATTTTACTGAACTTAACAGTATTGAGAAATTCAATGGGCTGGAAGAGATTACAGGTGACAAGTCAGATAATGAATCTATAATTTATAACCTTACTACTAGACTTTTTGATATTGACAATGACGGTAATTTAGATTTATTATTTGGCGGAGGTGGATATAAAGATGTTGAAGGTCAATTTACACCAAAACCAAGTATATATTGGGGAAATGAAAACTTGAATTTTGACCTTAACAATCCCACAGAATTATTACCTTCTGAAGAACTTCAAGTGGAAATACAAAATACTTATGAAATTAATAGAGGTTTAGCCATTTATGGTTTTTCATATTTTGATTATAATAATGATGGTAATCAGGATATTTTAGTGATTGGAACTGAGGATGCTTATGGTAGTACTTATTTGCTTTTTAGGAACAATGGTGACAGAACATTCACGGAAGTAACAAAAGAAAAAATCCCTCAATATTCTAACACTATAAATGAAAGAAGTGGTTTTGCTTATAATGTATTTGTTAATGATATTGATAATGATGGTGATTTTGACTTAATTCCAGACTTTCCATATTCTGATTTTGGAATTGATGGTTATTATTTTGAAAACACAGGAGGTCAATTTGTAAGACGAGAACTAGATTAACACCATTGGATACAATCCAAATCCCTTCTAATCCATTGATATTATTGCCTTAACCTAAGATCCCTTGTAATGGTTTTAGGGGGGAGTTGTTTGGGGAGAGTTTGTAATGTGGTGGGAAATAATCATGTCCCCTGTCCCATCCCTAAGGATTGGGACACTGGGACACATTAAAAGCTAAAAGTTTTCATTTATTCTACTATTTCTAAACATGGGGTGGGGTTTTTAGAATCGTTTTCAGATTAGACACTAGTTCTTGTAGTTAGTATATAACCCCAAACCTCAGGATTTAAGACACTACAAACATTGCACCCCAATTATCCTCTCTAATAAAATGACAATCATGGTATTATAGATTTATAAAGTAGTGGGGTTTCCTTAGGGCTTAACTGGCATAGAGGGGTGTAATCCTTTAATAGGGTTAATCTTTTCTTTAGATCCATGCCTAAGATTAATTAGGCCCATAAAATTCAACCTATCACACAAACAATGGCAAGTCTTCACTTACTTCATTAGTAGCTTGTTTCATTCTTGGTAAAGTGTATTGTAAGCCAGAATTTAATGAAGATGATATGCCTGAGGTTTAAAAGAAAACACCTCTGACCATGAGAGTTTGAATTACACCCCCCTATGCCAGTTAAGCCCTAAGGAAAACCCCCTACTTTATAAATCTCTAAAATGCTGTTTGTTATTACATTAGATAGGATATTTGAGGTGCAATGCTTGTAGTGTCTTAAATTCAGGAGTTTGGGGTTACAAGGAAATTGAATTAAGGGTATTGGTGTAAAAGAAAAACCCTCCACTTGGGAGGGTTAATAAGTTAAGAGTAAATTAAATTACCAAGCAAAATGAACTAATTTAACATTCATGCTACCGTGAAATTTTCTACTTGCCGTTCCATATTTTACAGCCATTTCTTCTGCAAACGATGGATTCCAATCTGCTGCAGCAGATTCAGGATTCATTATTTCAAAAATGGTGTGAGTAACTGGCTTGTATGCATTTTCTGAACGATCTACAATTTCATTAAGTTCCCAATAAAGTCTTGATTTTGTTTCCTTGTGATAAGGAAGAAATAATTTTGTTTCAAAATCAACATAATCCTCATTCAATTGCTCTACACCGATATACGTTCCTTTAGTACCAGCTTCTGGAGTTGCTTCTTCTAATAAAAACGTTTCAAGAGATTTATTTGTATAAGAAACAGACTTTTGACGGTACTTATTATCCATCGTTTCTTGGGTGTATTTTTTGATTATTGATCTTTTTGTTTTCCCTTTATGGGCAGTCTTAATTTCATTTTCCCACCATTCAGGACTTTTAGAATTCATGTCATTCATTTGTTTCTTATTGGCATATATATTAAAAATTAAGTAATCAGACCATCCTTTGTTTTCTTCAGTAGGCACTACTTTCCAAACAAACCAACCTACTTGCATACCCTCTTTTACGTGCTTTTCTTTTATGGTTTTCCAAAAGGCTTCAAACTCGATATATTCATTTTCAAGACCCTCTTTTAAAGTAACTTCTTCAACCTGTCTGTATACGGTTGACCAATCTTGTGCGTTAACATTTAGCATAGAGATCATAAAAATCCCAAATAATAGTTTTTTCATTTTAATTGATTTATCATTAATAAGGTACTAATATAATAAACTCTAAAATATCTTAACACAGTTTGTTCATGAACTTACTGAAGATAATATGGCTATAGTGTCTTAAATACAGAGGTTTGGGGTTATATACTAGATACAAGAACTAGTGTCTAATCTGAAAACGATTCTGGATTACTCCCAAACCGTTATTACTTTTATACTTTGTTGTATGCCGTTTTTATTCCGATTCTTTTCGTTCGTTTTGTGTTAAAATAGGTTTTCCATTTAAAGCTTGAACTAATGTTGTGGTAGCAAGAGCTGCGTAAAGAATTGAAATAATAATAGTCGCTTTTGTGTTTTTAAAAATATAAAAAGAAAGAAATGGAAGTAGCTGCAAAGCGTGCATTCCTATAAAGTGAGATACTCTTAAATCGCCTACCGTTTTACTCCAACCGACAATAAACCAGTTAGAATTATCATTGATTGCTCCTACGCTATGGTTCATTCTCGATCCCATTAAAGGACCTTCGAAAGAAAAAACCACAAAAATGAGTATTCCAAAACGAATCGCCCAAATATAGTAATTTGGTAAACCAGGAAATGTCTGTGTAAAAAACAATAAGCCAATGTATGCTGTATAAAGTGTTACGATTGAAGCCGCTAAACCCATTAATGAATACAACATTGAATACGTGGATGTACTTACATTGAAATGAGACATCTGACCTTGTGAGGCTTGATAAGTGATATATAAAAGTTCAAAACCAAACAAAATAATAACTACCCAGTTAAAAGGTATTACATTAAAATTTGACAAATAATGACAATACCAAGCCATTGTCAAAGCAAATAACCCTATTGAAACTGCAAATTTAAAAGGCTTAAACCAAGCGTTTACTCCGTGAACTTGGGTAGTTGTAAGTTTGGTTAAAACGATAAATAGTATTGAAAGAGATAAGCAGAACAAGCCAAAATAAAATAAGGACTCATTCCGAATTTTTAATTCCTTAATAAAATTTAATATTCCTGTTATCACTACCTTATTATTTCTTACCAAGAGTAAACTTTGGCACAAAATAATTTAAGTAATAAAGCATTGCTCCGTATGTAAAAATGATCGTAGGTATATTGGTGTTAAATCCTAAATCAAATTCAGGAATACCGAATAACTCTCTAAAAGATTTTGTGGCAATGAGTAGTATAAAAATAATTCCATAAGCTAAAACAGAAATAATTCCAATTCTATTTTTTGTAGTTCTAATAATTCCTTTTTTTACTTCTTCTCTAAAGAAATAACACATAGCACCAATACTAAATAAGGCTTCAATTAAAATGGCTAAATAAGGATTAGATGCGTACAATCCAAGACCAGCTTCCAATGTATCTACTCCAAAAATATGGTGCACATGACCTGAAAAGAAATCTAAAACAAAATGGATTGATACTAAAATCATACTTACTAAGCCTATTTTAGTGTTTTTGAATAGCAGTTTCCCAAGTAAGAAAACAATTGCCAACCAAAATAATTGCGGTAATAAATCGTGGCTGTATAACATATCTACTACCATATTATTTAAAGTGGCATCAAATGCATCACTCGGATTGGTTGGTTCAAGACCTAAATAATGAAAGGTAAACCACAAAAAATCTTGTAATTGAGATATAATTAAAAAATATAGTAACGTTCCTTTTGGATTTTTTTGTTTTGCTATTAATGCCGTTGTAAAATGTCCTGCTATCATAGTTTCTAATTAATTTTTGTATTTTTACTATTGAATCGAAATCAAAAATACCAATTACTATCGAATTAGTAGTAATAATTTATAGAAAAATGAAAAAAGAATTTCGCTCTGGCTGTCCAATCTCGTCTACATTAGATGTTGTAGGGGATAAATGGTCTTTGTTAATAATTAGAGATATGCTTGTTAAGCAGAAAAAGACTTTCAAGGAAATTTCTGATTCAGATGAAAAGATTGTGCCAAGCATTTTATCTGCACGATTAAAATTGTTAGAGTCGTATAAACTGATTTTCAAAACGAAAGTGCCAGATAATAAAAAAGAAAATATTTATTTGTTAACGGAAAAAGGGATTCGTTTAACTCCAATAATTATTGAATTCAGTTTGTGGGGGAATTTCAATATGCGAGAATTTAATGAAATAGATGATATTGAAGGCTTGAATTTAGATAAGACTCTAATTATGCAAACAGTTCAAGATAGTTATAATTCTATGTTGCTTAATTTCCGATAATATTGCTCTCAAATGGGATACAACTCGTTATATGGAGAACAAACTCCTTGTTTATAGGTCTCTGGTTCCGAATAACAGAAACTTTTGTTCTCGTTTATCATTTTAATTTGATTTGTGATCAATAAGCTTCTAACATAATAAACTCTACAATATCTTAACTCCCTGTATTCCTCAACTTAATGAAGATTGTATGGCTATAGTGTCTTAAATGCTGAGGTTTGGGGTTATATACTAGATACAAGAACTAGTGTCTAATCTGAAAACGATTCTAAAAAACCCACCCCATGTTTAGGAATCATAGAATGTTTGGAAACTTTTAGCTTTTAAATACAATGTCATAGTCCACATCTTTACCTATATGCTTAGAGACATATTTACAAACCTCTTCGTTATCATAGACTGGTTGATAGTCTCCAACAGAAACATTCCCAAGTCCATACTTAACTTCTTTATAGGTCATGTCTGTATTAGTGCCAATAAGCATATGTACATGCAGGTTATTATAATCTCCCTTGTCTCTCTCTGATACATAGAATGTCTGTTCCACCTTATTAGATGCCTTGAGGAGTTTAGTGATCCAGTTTCTCACTGTCATTGTGTGGATCTTATATGGAGTTCTACAGGTGATGAAGTAGTTCCATTGAAATTGTTGGAGTAAGCTTGCGTATTCATGGTGTATTCTCATAGTACTTGGGTTTATGCAATAGCAGGGATTAAGGCCATAAGGTTAAATACCCTCAATAAATGCCTTGATTGCTTGATATTACTAATGTCAAAGCTAAAACAAAAAGAAGTGCGGTTTTGGGAAGATTGGCTATAATCAGGGACAAATATGGGGACAAATAAGAAAAGGCATTAACAGATAATTATCTCTTAATGCCTTTCTTTGTTGGTGGTCCCACCTGGACTCGAACCAGGGACCAACTGATTATGAGTCAGCTACTGTCTTCGACGAGCTTCGCTTACTAACCATTGAGCTATAGGACTTTACAATTAAGTTGAATAAAGATGTTTAACTAAATTGCCATATAAGTGCCAAATAATAGCCTTTCCTATCCTAAAGTCTGCAAACGTAAAGACGGTAAATACTACGTTGATTTTAAACTAAGTAATAAACGCTACAGGTTGTTTAGTGGTCGTTTAATTGGTTCTTCATTGTATCCTAATTCCTACCCGGCTAAACAGCGTTACTCTGTAACCTCAACTCTTGCAAAACAGGTTTATGAGTTTATAGTATCTAATAATTATTCTTTCACTAAACCACTTTCTTCTGTTGAACATTATGATAGTCTAATACAAGATAAACTTGCAGAGCCTTTATCAAGCAACTATCGTAAAACTTTATTGTATTTGTCTGGTCTTTTAAGAGATCAACTTATAAAAAAAGGATCTATTACTGCATCGTTTCTAGACTCAATTCCTCTTAGATACAATAACAATACGAGCTATAATACTACAAGAAGACACGTTAATGTTTTAGCAAACTATTTACATAGCAAAGACTTTCCTATTGAACTATCTAAACTTAAAACACGTAAACAAGATGAGGTTCTTCATAGTCCTATAAATGATGTAAAAGAAATGCTGTTTAAGATCAAGAATTTTAATGAGAACTTGTATATCTGCTGCTTACTTACTTATGGCTGTTTGTTAAGACCACATCAAGAAATAAGACTATTAAAATGGAAAGACTTTAGTGATGATTTATCGCATATTAATCTAACAGGTAGCAAAGTAAAATCAAAGCGAAATCGTATTGTTCCGGTTCCATCTTACATAAGAGAAGTACTAATAAAAAGAGACTCCAATTGTAATGTTTTTTCTAACTCCACAGAACCATATAACAAAGGTTATTTCTCGCTTATTTGGAGGCGTTTTAAGAGACTTAATCCTGATGTTAAAACAAGTGTTACTATTTACTCTTTTAGACACACTGGCGCAATAGAAATCTTTAAAAGAACAGGTAGTATAACCAAGCTAAAGAAAGCTATGGGACACTCGTCTATAAATGTTAGTTTGACTTATTTAAGAGGATTAGAAGTCCCTGAACTTAATGAAGATGATATGCCGATGATTTAGGCTATATATCATCATATCAGCTTTAGTCTCAAAAGAAAAGTGGATTTAATTTTGGTTAAGAATCTTATTTGAATGTTTTAAGTTGGAATTTAGTAGCTTGGAAATACTT
>Ga0209223_10005737_pt1 | contig 10843 bp, 8 predicted proteins | sample COG_06_FD_184750 | JGI IMG/M metagenome (GOLD analysis project Ga0209223, IMG submission 184750) | Pelagic Microbial community sample from North Sea - COGITO 998_met_06 (SPAdes) (version 2) | ecosystem: Environmental > Aquatic > Marine > Neritic zone/Coastal water | place: Helgoland, sampling...
CTTGATTAGTCTAAGATTTCTTAATAGAAATCGTTTATGCCCTTGTAGCTCAGCTGGTAGAGCAATTGATTTGTAATCAATAGGTCCGCGGTTCGACTCCGTGCGGGGGCACCATTTCTACTAGAATGAGCGGAGCAAACTTTAAATTATAACTCATAAATTTTTCTTTATAGAATTGGAATTATCCATTCTCTTATCAAGAAGTTGATAAGCGTTATTAAAAAAAAAACATACGGCAACTGATAGGATAAAACAAAAAACTAAGTTGTTATCATTCAAGAATTGATTCAAATATTCATTTTTTAACAAACTTAATTTTTCACTAGTCTTTTCATCTAAAAAAAACATCTTTTCAATTAAATTTATTGAATTTGAAATTTCTTCAGATCTAAAAAAAATGAATGAAATATTTACAAAATTAAATGTCAAAAACCATGCAAATAATTTTGGAATCTTAAAATTAAAAAATAATTTATATGTATGATTAATTACCAGCCCTACACCATGAAACAAACCAAACAAGACAAAATTCCAAGATGGTCCATGCCACAAACCAGCTATAAAGAAAACAATTATAGTAACAATCATCGAATTAAAAAAATTTATATTTTTTAAAGATCTTAAAATAGGATTGTAAATGAAATTATTTAAAAATTGTGTAAGAGTTATATGCCAACGCTGCCAAAAATCTATTACTGATAATGATTTGAAAGGACTGTTAAAATTTTGAGGCAAAACAATATTTAACATTAAAGCTGAGCCAGTTGCCATATCTACGTACCCTGTAAAATCAAAATAGAATTGAAAAGTAAAAGATAAACTAACTAACCAACTCGAAATTAAATTTAGTTGATTAATATTATTATAACCATTATCTACGAATTCACCTAAGGTGTCTGCAAAATAAATCTTTTTAATTAGTCCAATCAAAAGAACAATCAATCCAATATTAAAATTTGTACTATTAAAAATATAATTTTTTTTATCATTAAATTGTGGAATCATATGTTTATATTTTACTATTGGTCCAGCAATTAACTGAGGGAAGAAAACAATAAATAAAAAAAACTCTTTAGTTTTGACATCTAAAATTTCCTCATCATAAACATTGATCAAAAAAGCAATACTCTGAAAAGTAAAAAAACTTATCCCAAGAGGAAATGGTAAATTTAAGTAACTAATATTAGTTAAAAAAAATGTATTAATATTTTCAATTATGAAATCTGTATATTTAAAAACTACAAGAATTAGAATATTGAGAAATATACCTAATATAAGTAATTTTTTTTTGTTCTGTTTTTCTATGATTATTTTTTTATAAAAATAGTAATTAATTAGTATTGAAAAAATTATTATGGGTAGATAGTAAACATTCCACCAAGCATAGAAAATAAGGCTAAGAAATATTAATAATAATTTACGATCTACTTTTAATAAGTTTACATAAAAAAAGATAGCCAATGTTATTGGTAAAAAAAAAGCCAAGTATGGTAAAGTATAAAATAACACTATTTATTATTATCTAGAAAATTTAAAATTTTTAAAACAGAAATAAGATCACTCATTTTACTTGTGTTAATTTTAGTTTTATATTTTTTTTCTAATTCGATCATTATCCTAACTTGAGCCAAACTATCCCATTTGGGAAAATCATTCATGCAGGAGTCCACACTAATTAATTTTTCATTAATATTTGTATTTTTGGATATAATTTTAATAATTTTATTTAGTTTTTCTTTATTCATTTAATTTTAGCATTCTATGTATATTTTTTAAACTTTCTAGATTTAGTATAGTGCTAGTATCACCATAATCAGTTGTTTTTGGATTAGTCATTATATTTTTCAAAAGCCTTCTTAAAATTTTTCCACTTCTAGTTTTAGGAATCTGGTTAACATAAAAAATTTTCTTTGGTATTGCAAATGTACCAAATGTTGAAATAATTATCTTTTCAATCTGTGTATTTAAATTAATATTAGCTACTACAAATAAATATATAATTGACCCTTCCAAATTATCATCTAATGTAATGACACAACATTCAGTTATTTCTTTTATTTTTAATAATATAGATTCTATTTCTTCAGAACCTATTCTGTGTCCTCTTATGTTCACAACATCATCATTTCGGCCATGAATAAAAATATTCTTTTTTTTTTTAGTTGAAAGATCAAATAGTCTAAAATTATTTTTACTATCCCAATACTTATTCCATTCAGTTTTGCTATTTATTACATTTTTCATCATCCCTGGCCACGGAGATGTAATTTTAATTTCTTTAATATTCTTTCTTTCTAAATTATTTAACTTTACATGTTCGGATAATGGCTGCCCAACAGAACCGTGAGGCACATTATTTATGTGCTGATTATATCTTGGAGAACAAATAATTCCTCCTGTTTCTGTTTGAAAATAAGTATTTACAATTGCATTATTTTTTTTTAAAAAATTTTTTGCAAACCATGCTGCTACTGATGGTGCTAAGGGTTCACCCATAGATCCAAGAGTACAGATATATTTCTTATTAATTTTAAGATTTTTATTAAATGATTTAATTAATCTTATTATAGTAACAGGTAGATATATTATACTTGTCTTTAAATCTAAAATTTTCTGAAAAAGATTTATATCTAAAAGTAATATTGGTTTTTCAATTAATATGGTTGTTGATCCTAGTGACAAAGGTCCAAAAAGAGAGTATGTGTGTCCATTAATCCAACCAGCATCTGACGCTGTAAAAACAACTGAATTTTCCTTCATACCAAATTGTTTTTGACACGACAGTTTTGAGTACAATAAATAACCACCCGTAGAATGAGTAATTCCTTTTGGAGCTCCAGTGGATCCTGATGTAAAAAGAGTAAACAAGCTGTTGTAACTGTTAACAATTTTATTTTTTACTGGTTTACATTTAGTTATATTATTAATTATTCCTTCAATTTCAGCTTTGTAAACAAATCTTATTTTATTTTCTGTTTTATAATTTATTTTATTTATAAAATTCTCATGTGAAAGTCTTGTAAAAAAAATATTTGGCTTAAAAAGCTTTATTCTATTTTGAATTCCTAAACTTTCTAATTCCTCAAAAATAACTGAAAAATGTAAACCGAGTTTTGCACATGTGAGCATCAAAACAGCAGACTCTATTGACGCAGAAGCATGAATCATAATTCTAATTTTTTTATTTTTAGAAAATTTATTAAGATAATTTGCCATATGATTAACTTTTTGGTCTAAGTGTTGAAAGGTATATTTCTTTATTTTTTTTTTTGAGTTTATGGTAATTATAGCAATCTTGTTTTTTTTTAAGTTTTTGCTAATGCAGTTCTCATACAGATTTATTTTACCATCAGGAAACCAGATATACTTATTATTCTTTTCAATTCTTAAAATTTCTTCTGGTTTTTTTTTCCAAATTAAAATGTTAGATTTTTGAAGATAATATTTCCTAAATTTATTTGTTATTTTAAGCATTAGATATTATGGTAATCCATACTATAAACTTATTTTTAATTGTACATAGTTAATATTGATGTAAATAGAGGAATGGAATCTTCACGAAAAGATATCGAAGGATTAAAATTTATTTTTATATCCTGTTTAATACTTTTTAGCTTTGATTTTAACATTTTTAAATTTGGTTTTATTATCGTTGATTTATTTTTTGTAATTGTTGGCTACATTACTTTTTTAAAACTTATAAATAAATATAATAAAAATGAATATCAATTTTTTTCATTTTTAAAAAATAGATTTATAAAAATATTTCCACTACTTTTTTTATCAATATTAATATCTTTGTTCATAACAATTATTTACCAAACAAAAAGTGAATTTGAATTTTTTGTTTCAAACTCTACATACTCATCTTTATTCTTATCTAATTTTTTTTATGATAAAAATGTTATTAGCTATTTTTTACCTTTAAGTAATTACTTGCCACTATTACAAACATGGAGTTTATCAATTATTTTTCAATTTTATATTATTGTAGGAATATTTTTTTTATTTTGGAAACCGATAAATATAAATCCAAAAATTTTATCCTTTTTTTTATTACTATTATGTCTTTGTAGCTTTGGAGCTACTCAATTTGGAGCAAATTTAAAATTTACATATCCATTTATTGAAAATGGAGATAGATTTTTTTTATTTAACCAACCACATTGGGCTAACTTCTTTAATTTCAATAGTAGAATTTGGGAATTTTTAATTGGTAGTATTTTTGCTTGTTTAAAATTCTCAAATTTAAGTTTTTTTCACAAAATAAATAATAGTAAGAAAATTTATAATGTTAGTTTTCTTATTATTATTCTGACTTTTATCTTTATCAAAGAGTATTACTATCATCCAAGTGCGTATATAGTTCCTGCTTTAATTTCATTATCATTAATACTTTCAAGTGAAGTTAAAAAAACTTTTTTAGTCTCTTTATTATCACATAAATTATTCTCTTCATTTGGAAAATTATCTTTAAACTTATATCTACTTCATTATCCCATAATGATTTTTTTTAAGTATTATTTTTTTGATAAATTTGAACAATTTGTACCTTTAATATTATTATTAATTTTTTATCTAAGTTATTTAACAAATAAATATTATGAACAATTATTTTATAATAGCTCTTTTTCTAATAAAAAAATTTATTTATCACTTATTATAGTTTCATTTTTTTTTATAATTTTAAATAGTAATGTTTTTTATAAATATAATTTAGTAAAACCTAACAGTGAAAAATATACTTTATTAAAAAATAAGTATCCAAATATAACTTTTAATAAAGACAAACTTTTAAATGAAAGAACAGAATTCATTGATAAAGTGAAAGTGAAAATTAATGATATAATGGATAAATCTAATAAAGATTTCACATTAAATACAAATAAAAAAAAAATTTTGATAATTGGAAATTCACAAGCACAAGATCTTTTTTTAATGTTTGAAACAAATAAAGATTTATTTAGTAATTATGAGTTTAGATATTATAGATTGCATCTTTCAAATTTTTTAGGAAGAACTGGTATTGAACAAAATAATTTAAGTAGTTTTATAAACGATGATCTTTTTAAAAATTCTGAAGTAATTATAATTAGCAATAATTTTAGAAAATATGGTCGGTATAGTGATGATATAGATTCGCTTAAAAATATAAAAGATCTATCTCTTAAATTTAAAAAGAAATTAATCTTAACCAGTAATAATATAGTTTATGACTCAAATATTTACCCTTTTGTTGATATCTTTTTTAGATATTCACATCACATTAACAAACTTGAAAGAAATTTAGATAAAGAATTATTTAAATTAATAAATAAAAAAGAACTTAAAAAAAATACTATTTTAATAAAAAAAGCCAAAGAACTTAACATCAAGTTTTTGGATAAAATTAAATTAGAATGCAATTTTAAAGAAAAATCTTGTACTTCTTTTGATGAAAAAAATCATCCAATTAAATTAGATATACACCATCTTACTTTACATGGTGCAAAATTCATGGGAAAAATAATATTTAAAACAAACTGGTTGGATTTATAAATTATATGGATTTCCTTTTACGATTTTTAGAAAACTTAAAAAATAAAAAAAAAACAAAGATTTTCATTTTATTGATATTAATTTTGATTATATTTGGAATATCTTTTAGATTCTCCACGGGTGTAAATCCTTTTATATATTTTAATTTTTAATCAACCCTATTGTTAACTGCATTAATACTGTGTCGAGATTTGAAAAACTTTTTAATTAACGTTGATAGTATTTATTTTTTTTAATTCAGAGCAATTGATTTGTAATCAATAGGTCCGCGGTTCGACTCCGTGCGGGGGCACCATCAAAACCTAGGGTTTCCAATTAAATTTCCTTTCAAGAAAGTTAGAACATAAGAACAACGAAGAACATACATTGTACGAATGTGGAATTACTTGTAGTCCTTTTGTAGTCCTTTAGTTTTAGATAACCAACGGGTTCGTTATCTGTTCTTTTGTGTAGCTTTCAAAATTAACAAAGTAGAAAGTTAAAAACAGAAAGTAGATAATATGAAACTAACAGACAAATATATTTCAAATGCGAATTTATTAAATGTTTAAAGTATTTATTGAAATAATTGCCTCTACATACTTAGAGCATTTGGTTAATCTTATAGGAAAGTCTTGCAGCTTAATAAATATTTTTTCTCTAAAAAAATTATCTAAATCAACGTCATACTTAAATTCAATAACATCAAATGGTAATTTGATTTTTTTAGTATTAAATTCATATTTATTTTGATTACTATTATACATTGATGCAAAAATATTTTTATCTATAGTCAGTCTAATACCTGATGGATGTTTAAGATATTTTCTTTGATAAGTCACTTTGGTGCATATGGGTAAATTTAAACCATAATCTAGAATTAATTTTTTTTTAGAAAACTCTAGTTTTTTATGAAAATCAAGATTTTTTTTGTTAAAAGAATTATCTTTATATTTAAAGCCATTAAAACCAAACTTATATTTAAACTCTAAATTAGAATTATCAAAGTTATTATCGTACCATCTAATTCTGGGTTTAATTCTGTAAAAATCACCATCTATATTAGCTTTTACAAAACTATAATTTTGATCATCAAAATAAACAGAAGAAACTTCTCTATTTGCATAGGATTTATAAAAACCTATTGAATTGAAGAAGCCTTTAAAAAAATTAGATTGACCAATATGAATTTTAGATTTTCTCTCATATCTAGATTGTAAGTTTAATTTATTATTTATCTTGTGAATTAAATTAATTACATTTGTTTGTAAGCTCACAGTAATTAGTTTAAAATATCTGTTAATTTAATTTGATCACTTCTAGCACTTATATTTTTGTTATTAAGTAATATTATATTTTTTTTTGACGTAAAAAAAAATTTTTCAATATTTTCTAAATTATCATAATTCTCAAATGATCCAATATCTAACATTGCTTCATCAAAAAAAGGTTTTTTTATGTACGACGCACCATAAATTTTTGTATTTTCAAGTTTAAGTTTATCTACTTTAACATTTGATCCATCTTTTGAAGCTACACCAATGTTAATATTCTTACCCGAAATTCTTTCAATTTTAACTAGAGATTTCTCGCCAAAACTTGCTAATTTATCTCCAATATTTTCACCATATAGAAAATCACCTTCCACAAAGGCACCAGAGGTGTCTAAGCAATCATTCAATGCTTTATAGCAATAAATTTTATTAAAAAATAATTTACCAAAATCTACATCTAGAGCATCCGACATACTATTGTTAATTTTTAAATCTTTAACATAACTAATTGAATTAACTAAATTGATTGCATCCTCTCCCTCGAATGATGTTATTTCTATATTTTCCAATTTTACCTTTGAATTTATTGTATTTATTGATCCACTCCAATTACGTCCTCCAACTTTAATATTCTTTAAACCTTTAAAATGAATATTTTTTAATTCAAGCGAACCATTCATTTGAATAATCATACCTTTTCCTTGAATTGTTATTATATTATTTAGCCCTCCAAAATAATTATCGCCAAATAATAGCAATATAGAGTCTCTTTCTAATATTATTTGTTTATCTACAATTTTTAAATTATTTAATTTCCAAAGACCCTTAGTAAAGATTATTTTATCAGACTTTTTTAAATCACCCAAATCAGATAACAGGTTAAAATCTTTTTCTACAATTTTTTTTTGAAATAAATCAAAATATTCCTTATCGGTTTCAACTAACATTTCATTTTTAAAAGATTTAATTTTATTTTTAATTAATGACGCTCTGTCAAAAATTGGCTCTGGATCAAAAAAATAAGGTAAAAATCCTTTGAAAAATACCCTATCTGAATTTGAAAATTCTGAATAAATAATTTTATTAAAGGGTTCAATTTTTTGATTAATAATTTCTTTAATCAAAATAGCATACTCTTTTGAGGTAAATTTATCTAAATATTCAACATAAAGCTGAATAAATTTCTTATTTTTTTTATCAAAAAAAACTTTTAGCCATTTCTTATCTTCACAAACATACCCACATTCAATTCCATTATTTTTATAAAAATCTAAAAATATAAAATCGTCATACCCACTACCAATGTGAGCATCGAAAGGTATGGGTTCAAATAGTCCAGTAGAGGGGTTAAAATAAAGCTTCGATGATTTTGTAACTGCAGCATGGTAGGCTTTCAATATATCAATTATGGCAAAATATTTTGCCCACATTTCCACATCAAAAAATTCTGAAATTTCATAGTTCTTATTATCGTAATTTTTTTTTAAATATTCTAAATTTTTTTTTGAAGCTATGTATATATCTGATTGTTCGGTTGCCCATTTTTTTTCAGAATAATAATCATAAGTTAAAATTGGAAATGTTTGGTTTAGCTCTTCTTCTATGCCTATTATCGGTCCATCTTTTCTACCTTGTGTTTCCAGAAGTTCTTTGGAAAAACCTTCCTCTAAAACAAAAATTCCTAATTGTTTTGAGTTACGTGAAAGCTCAATGGGGATTAACTTCAAATTTATCAACCCTTCTTTTTTCATAATTTCATGAAATAAAAGTTCCCAACCATAATTTCTAACTATTGGTTTTTGAATTGACATTTCTTCCATACCAAAAATAAAATTATTTTTACTAACATCAATTTTATAAGACATTTGGTCAATATCAATTCTATGCATCTCTCTATCGCCTTTTGACCTAATTTTTACATTTACCAATTCGGTTTTATTATTTTTGGTTATTTTTATTTTTGCTTTCGCATATATTGGGAGGTCATTATTCAATTTTTTTTGTCTTTGAGCTTCTAAAATTCTAAGGTTTTTAAAATTAATTAATATTTCAACTTTAGGAATATCATTTTTCTTAAAATTTTTGATGAGGCCAAAATATATAACCTTTGCAATTTTTTCTGGTGTGTTAGCAACAAAGTGATTATATTTCTTCCCTATCCCTAACATTTGATTTGAATTACTAAAGATAATTGCCCTTCTTTGATTTGATGTATCACCATAAAACAAAATCAAGTATGAAAAAATAATAGTCAAACTTCCAATTATTATTAAAAAAACTTTAAAAAATTTTAATGTGTACTTTAGCAACATCAAAGAGTTATAGTGCTATGGGCACACCTTTTGTTAAATTTATTTTCAATTTATCAATATCAATATTTCTTATTTCTTTAATTAATAGATCTAGTGATTTTCCATTACTTTCATCAAAAATAATAAAGGTTAAAAATATTAAATAATTTTCTTTACTGAAAGATTTGAGTTGTAATTTTAAATTTTGATTTTGTGAAAAATTGATTATCTTTTTTTCAACTTGATCGTAAGAGTTTGAAGGACATTCTATATTTAATATATCTACATCTGAATATATACTTTTTTTTTTTTTTAAAAAAAACTGTAAATAAATAATTCCATTTGCAAATATAGTTAAAATTATTGCCGTAATTAATTGTCCTGATCCAGATGCTAAACCAATAGCTATAATTAAAAAAAGATAAACGAGTTCTTCGGGTTCTTTAATTGCCGCTCTAAACCTTACTATTGAGAGGGCGCCCACCAAACCTAAGGATAATGCTAATGAGAATTTTACTACTGTTATTACTATAGTTGTGGTTGTTGCCAATAAAACAAAAATATTTGAAAAATTATCTTTATTATTTATAGATTGACTATACTTTTTATAAAAATATTTTACTACTAACGCACATATTGCAGAAACTAGTAAAGACAAAATTAATGTTGATATGTTAATATCTATTTCAAAATTTTGTAAGTCTTTAATTGTAAAGTTTTCCATTATTATTTTAATGTAATTTATTTTTTACTTATTTCATTAACTTTTTTGAAGATTTTATTAATAAAAAGCTAAGCTATTAACCTAACAACAGCCCCCCGCAACCAATATCAAAGCTTTATCATTAAAGAACCCTACCAATATTCAAATCAGGTGTCTAGGTGATGGAATGATTGTCCCTGATCCGCGGTCAAAACTGCGCTATTCTTGGTCCTTTATGAATTGAATAACACTTACGGCAGATTGGGCCGGTGTTGTAATTGCCCTCGCCAAACTGCATTGTAATTTGTGCTTGGAATTGCTCGTGATCTCCACAGTTGATGCAACGACCGATAACTGGTGCTACTGAATTTTCTGTTAATGATGAATGACCTTTATTCCAGCTCATAAATTTTTTGTAAAATAATTTTTTGTAAAATAATCTTATAATATTTTTTTAATAAAAGATTCATTTTAATTGTTTTATCTACGGATAAGTTTTCTGAGTCATTAACTCTTTGAAACAAACAATATATACCTAACTATAAGTTACATCTAACACCACAGTGGAAGTCGCTTTTAAGAGTCCAAAGATAGATCTTAGACGCGTCAGGACCCCTATTGAGTCCAGCGAACCATGGTGAGCTGAGGCAAGTAACCACGAGCCTCTAAGGAGCTGCAACACAATTAAAATACAACTCCAACGAGTCTTTTGTTGTTAAATTTATAAATACAAAACTCACATAAAGATTCAGTTTTTATTTATTTAGTTATTATTTTTTCTAACAAAGTAATTGCAATAAACATTGATTAATAGAGGCTAACAATATTGGTGTGTAGTTCTTTTGTAGTTCTTGTAAATTTAAAGGATTCACATAGTCGAATAACTATTGTAAAGTCTAGCAAGTAAAGGAAAAATTTTTGGGATCTACAAGTTTGTAATCAATAGGTCCGCGGTTCGACTCCGTGCGGGGGCACCATCACTTAATTATTTGAAGTTTCTTTACGTGTTTGTTCAATCTTTATTTTTTTGTGAAGACTGTTATTTTTATCATATAATA
>Ga0209223_10005741_pt1 | contig 10840 bp, 12 predicted proteins | sample COG_06_FD_184750 | JGI IMG/M metagenome (GOLD analysis project Ga0209223, IMG submission 184750) | Pelagic Microbial community sample from North Sea - COGITO 998_met_06 (SPAdes) (version 2) | ecosystem: Environmental > Aquatic > Marine > Neritic zone/Coastal water | place: Helgoland, sampling...
AAGCTTCTAAAAATGATTTGTAAAGAAGCTGAAAGAATGAGTATTAATGTAAATCCATATACCAGACACATAGAATCATTTACTCAAAAAAGTAAAGATCGCGTTTTACAAACCATATCATTTGAAGAAATAAAACAAATAAAGAGACTTAGAGATTTACCTTCCACTCTTGAAAATGCAAGAAAATGGATACTGATTGGGCTGTATGTAGGCCAAAGGGTTTCGGACTTATTAGCCCTTAAACCATCACAGCTCAGATTTATAGAAAACGGTGTTTACATAGACATTGATCAGCAAAAAACCGATAAGTACGTCACTGTTGGCGTGGTTGATAATGAAGTCATTCAAATTTTAAAAAATAATTTTCCATACTCAATTTCTGCTCAATTATTTAATAGACAGATAAAGCAAATTTGCCAAATAGCTGGGATAAATGACATGGTCAGTGGTCATAAATTATGCCCTAAAACAAGAAGAAAAAGATTGGGCACTCATCCAAAGTATAGTCTTATTTCGTCTCATGACTTAAGGCGGTCATTTGCTACTAATTATTTTGGGAAAATTGAAACGCCTATACTTATGCAAATTACCGGTCACTCAAAGGAAAGTACTTTTTTAAGTTATATTGGAACGCAGGTAAATAAAGATTCTTACGCAGATGCTTTCATGAAAGTGGCTGCTACTTTGTAGGATATGGTCCTCTTTCCATAAAAGGAATACTCTCTCTTTCTATAAGCTTCTGAATGGTAAATTCATCTCTAATAGGTTTTGTTTTTGGGAGAATATAATTTGAAAGACTTTGAAGAAGTTTTACTCTATCTGACATTGAAAGATCCTCTTGATGCATTATTAAATGATCCAAAACCCCTTCATAAAGAATTTCCATTTTTTCTTTAATATTGGGATCTAATACTTTTGCAGGACCTCTTTTACTTTTCTCTCCTGCGGCTTTTGCTGTTTCTGAGTTAAATGACATACTATAAATATAAAACAAAAGGGTAACTTTCTAAAAATCAATTACATTAAAGTTTTTAACATATTTTCTTTATATCATAGATATAATTTTTTTATAATTATGATTAACCAGATATTTACGAAATAATTCCAAATATCTAATGTTATTTAATTCAATTGAATTTTTATTATTTCTTCCAACAGTATTTGTTTTATACTGGTTTGTGGTCAATAAAAAGCTCAAGTATCAAAATCTTTTAATACTAGTTAGCTCCTATATATTTTATGGATGGTGGGATTATCGCTTTTTATCTCTCATTTTTCTCTCAACAGTTGTAGATTATTTTATTGGACTAAATATTTCAAAAAATGATTCAGAGAAAAAACAAAAATTACTTCTTTGGTGTTCTGTCTTGTTTAATTTAAGTGTTTTAGGATTCTTTAAGTATTACAATTTCTTTGTTGATTCTTGGATTGACTCATTTAGTTCACTAGGATATGAAATAAAGAGCGTTTGGACATTGAATATTATTCTACCTGTAGGAATATCGTTCTATACTTTCCAAACTATGTCCTATGCCATTGACATTTACAAGGAAAAGTTAAAACCAACTAAAGATTTTATTTCATTCGCTTCTTTTGTTTCATTCTTCCCTCAGTTAGTTGCGGGACCCATTGAAAGAGCTTCCAATCTACTCCCGCAAATTCTTAAGAAAAGAGTGTTTAAATACGAGCAAGGGGTTCAGGGACTTAGATTAATCCTTTGGGGAATGTTTAAAAAGGTAGTAATCGCAGATTCACTAGCACCAATGGTAAATGACATCTTTGGAAACTATCAAGAATTGGGAGGAGGAACTCTGTGGTTAGGAATTATTTATTTTGCTTTCCAAATCTATTGTGATTTTAGTGGTTACTCAGACATAGCTATTGGAACATCTAAACTCTTTGGATTTGAACTAATGTCTAACTTCAAATTTCCATACTTCTCAAGAAATATAGGTGAGTTTTGGAGAAGATGGCACATCTCTCTATCTACTTGGTTTAGAGATTATTTATATATTCCACTTGGTGGATCAAAAAATGGCAGGTGGAAATCACTTAGAAATATTTTCATTATTTTCCTTGTAAGTGGGGTTTGGCATGGGGCGAATTGGACATTCATATTTTGGGGATTATTCCATTCAATACTTTTTTTGCCATCATTTTTATATAATACAAACAGAAAATATACTACATCAATAATTGCCCAAAATACTCTACTCCCATCTCCTAAGGAATTAATTAAAGTTTTAACCACTTTTTTATTAGTAACTATTGGATGGGTGTTTTTTAGAAGTAAGACCCTTGAGGATTCATTTAATTACTTAAATAAAATAATTTTTGAATTTGATATTAATTTGAGTGAGACTTCCGGTATATTGTATATAATTCCTTTAATCATCTTAGATTATATGATTCGAAGTAATGAAAGAAATATAAATTTTACAAAAAATAAATTAGCAAATAACTCTTTGTTTATTTTGTTTGTTATGATAATTGTTCTTTTGTTTTTTAAAGAGACTCGAGTAGGCTTTATATATTTTCAATTTTAAAATGAAAAAATTTATAATTAAATTAATAAAGTATTCAATTGTTGTCTTAATTCTATTGGAAATTGTTGTTAGACTTTTCACATTAACCAACGATGTACCTCAAAGAGATATAGATGAAAATGGTTTACAGGTCTTTCGAAAAAACCAAGAAGGTCAATCTCATGGCCACAAATGGAAAGTAAACAGCAGTGGATTTTTAGGTCATAATGAAATAAAAGAGCCAAATCAATTGTTGATCATAGGTGATTCTTTTGTAGAAAATATAATGAATCCTTTTGAATGTAGACAATCAAGTTTTTTTACAAAAAACGGTTATAATGTTTTTGAAATAGGTCGCTCTGGCATTACCTTTATAGAAAGTCTTGAATTCTACTCAAAATATAAATTAAAAGTAAACCCTAAAATTTCAATTTTTTTTATTGATAATTCTGACTTCGAAGAATCAATTCAAGAAATCAATAAGTTAAATGATAGAGTTCAAATATCTTTAAAAACTTCACAATTAAGCTTAGGAAAAATTAAAGCTAAATATCTTAAAAAGATTCTTTACAACTATAAAACTCTTTACTACTTATTTTTAAAATATTTAAAATCTCAAAAGGCAAACATAACTTCTCAATCAAAAGAAGTTAATCATTCAAACGAAGAAACATCTCTTTTTGTAAATAAGTTAATTAGAATCTCAAATCAAAATTATGATCTTAAAGACTGTCTTTTTGTTTTTAGAGGAGAGAATGATTTTAAAGAACTCTTTAATCAACTAAACTTAAATTTTATTGAATTAAATTTAAAAGGAATTGAATATATGTTTAGCGAAAATGATTCTCATTGGAGTTGTAAGGGCCATCAAATTGCTTCTGAAAAAATATTAGAATATATTGATTTAATGAGATAATAAAAGCAGTTATAATTATATTTGTGAAAATGGATTTAAATGAAACCTAGTTTTATTCCCTATGGCAAAAAGAACATTACACAAGAGGATATAAACGCTGTTGTAGAGGTTTTGAAATCTGATTTTTTAACTCAAGGGTCAAAATTTAGTGAAATATTAACTATTGGAATAGAGAAGATTATTATAAACTTGTAATCTTTATAATAAAATTAAATAGTTTTAATTAACATTTTAAAAAAAGGCATGTATAAAACAGAACAAGAAAAATTTTGGGAAGGACAGTTTGGAAATAATTATATTCAAAGGAATAACAGTTCACAATTACTTGCATCAAATATAAATTTTTTCACTAAAGCTTTAAATCGGTCAGGCAAAATAGATTCTTGTATTGAATTTGGCGCTAATATTGGAATGAATTTAAAAGCATTGAAATTATTATATCCTAATCTTAAAATGAGTGGTGTTGAAATAAATAAAAAAGCATCAGAGGAATTGGAAACATTTATCGGGCATGAAAATGTTTTTAACGGTTCAATTTTTGAATACTCAAATGAATCTCAAAAGGATTTATCACTAATTAAGACCGTATTAATTCATATTAATCCAGAAATGCTTGATCTGGTATATGATAAATTATATAATTCTAGTAAAAGATTTATTTTAATAGCTGAATATTACAATCCCACTCCTGTTTCAATTAAATATAGAGGGCATGAAAACAAACTTTTTAAAAGAGATTTTGCTGGAGATTTCTTAAAAAAATTCCCAGACACAAATTTAATTGATTATGGATTTGTATATAAAGGTGATATTGCATTCCCTGAAGATGACATTACTTGGTTTTTAATAGAAAAATGAAAAGAATTGCGATAATTTTAGCTCGAGGGGGTAGTAAAAGAATTCCTAAAAAGAATATAAAAGAATTTTGTGGTAAACCTATTATTGCATATTCTATTGAAGCTGCAATAAAATCAAATTTATTTGACAAAGTCATGGTCTCAACTGATGATGAAAATATTGCAAAATTAGCTTTGAAATATGGTGCAGTTGTCCCGTTTCTTCGCTCAGAAAAATCATCGAATGATTTCGCAACTACTTTTGATGTTATAGAAGAAGTATTAGAAGAATTTAAAAATAGAAAAGAAATATTTGATTATACGTGTTGTATATATGCATGTGCTCCATTTATTTCTGAAGCTAATCTTAAGCTTAGCTTTAATAAATTAATAGACAAAAAGTTTGATAGTGTTTTGCCAATAATCCCTTTTAGTTATCCTTTTCAACGGAGTCTAAAAATGAAAGGCAATAATGTAAACTTTATTTATCCAGAATATAGTGTAACACGGTCTCAGGATTTAGAGAAAATTTATCACGATGCAGGACAATTTTATTGGATGAATACAAAAATATCTTTGAGAAAAAAACAACTAATCACAAATAATTCTGGCAGTATAATTTTATCAGAACTAGAGGGGCAAGATATTGATAATGATATAGATTGGAAACTAGCCGAATTAAAGTATAAATTCCTGCAATTACATAAATAATTAAAATCTATGTCGAAAATTCTAATAACAGGTGGTAACGGAATGCTTGGAAGTGAACTAAAAAAACATTTTAAAGAGGCAACGGCTTTAGAGGGAAAAGCAAAGTTAGATTTGACGAATTTTAAATTATTAGAAAATTATTTGAAAGAAAAATCATTTGATATAATCATTCATACTGCTGCCTACACAAATTTAAAATATAATGAAGAAAACCCTCTAAAAGCAGAAAATCTTCATTGTAATGTAGTTGACATATTAAATAAATATTCTAAAAAGTTAATTTTTATTTCTGCTCAGGGTAGAAATTATGATAGTATTTATTACAAAACAAAACTAATGGGCGAAGCCAAAGTAATCAAAAAAAAAAGCAATCTAATAATTAGGACTAATATTTATGGTGATGGAGGTTTGATTAAATGGGCAAAAAATGAATTAATTAATGGGAATAAAATTAACGGTTATTCAAATTGCGTTTTTAACCCCGTAAGTACAGAGCAATTAAGTACTTTAATTTTCAAGAAACTAAACGATTTAACTGGAATTATAAATGTTGGTTCTAAATCAATAATTTCAAAATACGATTTTCTAAAAATACTAGCTTTAAACCTGGACTTGGATCCTAATTTGATTTTTCCCGTTAAAAAAGATGTGTTTTTGGATCTTTCTGTACCTTTAAGTGGTAAATTTTTTAATTATGAACTCTTAGATGGAATAATATCTCTAAAAAAATGAATAAAAAAAGATACTAATGAAAAAAGATATTAAAATTGGAAAGCATATAATCGGTGAGAACCATCCTACATACTTTATAGCTGATATAGCAGCAAATCATGATGGAGATATTGAAAGAGCTAAATCATTGATAAAATTAGCTAAGGATTCTGGGGCTGATGCTGTTAAATTTCAACATCATGATGTAAAAAAATATGTTAGTGATTATGGATTTAAAAATTTAGGAGGAAAATTCAGTCATCAATCGAAATGGGACAAATCTATTTTTGAGGTTTATAAAGATGCTGAAGTCCCAAGGTCATGGTCTTATGAATTAAAAGATTACTGTAATCAGTTAAGCATTACATTTTTTACCACTCCCTACGATTTAGATACTGTGGATTATATAGATGATTTTGTGCCAGCATTCAAAATTGGATCTGGAGATGTCGCATGGTACGCCATGCTTAAAAAAATAGCAAATACAAATAAACCCGTTTTGTTTGCTACAGGGGCTTCAACTATGCAAGAAGTTATTAACGCAGTAAACATATTAACTTCTATTAATAAGAATGTTATTTTAATGCAGTGTAACACAAATTATACTGGAAAAGACGAAAACTTTAAATACATTAATTTGAATGTATTAAAAACTTATAAAACATTATTTCCTGATATAATCTTAGGATTAAGTGACCATACTCATGGAGGAGTTACAGTTTTGGGGTCTGTTGCTTTAGGGGCAAAAGTTATAGAAAAACATTTCACAGATGATACTACAAGAAAAGGACCAGATCACCCATTTTCTATGGATCCAACCTCGTGGAGGAAAATGGTAGATGATACTCGTCTGCTTGAGAATGCAATGGGTAGTAGTGTGAAAAAAGTAGAAGTCAATGAAAGGGAGACTGTTATATTACAAAGAAGAGCTATTCGTTTAGTATTAACCAAACAAGAAGGAGAAGTCATAAACCTAGAAGACATTCAATTTCAGAGGCCATGTCCTGAAGATGCAATTTCAGTCAATGATTTTAGTCAAATTATTGGTAAAAAACTATCAAGAAGTAAAGACAATGGTGATTGTATAAGAAAGGAGGATATAATATGGTAAAATTAGAAAACTTAGGTATTAGAGCAATTGAAATAGAAGATTTACCAATAATCCAAAAATACAGAAATGATGAAGGTTTAAGACAATATTTTAGAGAATATAGAGAATTTTCTTTAACTCAAATAAAAGATTGGTATTTCAATATGATCAAAGATAATAGGTTCGAAATGTTTGTTATTATTGACTTAGATCTTGATGAAGTTATCGGTATAACTGGAATAACATATATAGACTGGACGAACAAGCATGCAGATGTTCATTTTTATATTGGAAAGGATTCTGAATGGATAGACGAAAAGTACTCACACACTGCAATAAAACTAATATTAAATTATGGTTTTAGAACTTTGAATTTAAATAAACTTTGGGCAGAGATCTACGAAATTGATACAAAAAAGTTGAACTTCTTTGAAATTAAAGGATTCAAAATTGATGCAACCCTAAGAGAACATTACTTTAATAATGGTAAATATTATAGTTCACATATATTATCTTTATTAAAAAAAGAATATGAATAAAGTTCTTATAATTGCAGCTCATCCCGATGACGATATTCTTGGTTGTGCTGGATTAATGTCAAAATATAGAGGCCAAGTTGAGTTTAGAGTTATTTTCATTGCCGAAGGTTCTTCATGTAGATTCAGTAAAGAACAAATTCATGAAAAAGACATTTTAAATGTGATTAAAGAGAGAAACTCTTTTGGTGTAAAAGCACTAAAACTATTAGGTGTTGAAAATTATAATTTTTTTGACCTTCCCTGTGGAAGATTAGACCAAGTTGGTATAATCGACATAAATAAAATTATCGAAAAAGAAATCCAAAATTTTCAACCGGACACCATTTTTACTCACTCATTGGAGGATACAAACAATGACCATATGATTGTACATCGATCTACACAAATGGCAACTAGACCGGGAAGTGAAACATTTGTAGAAAAAATATATACATATGAAGTATTATCATCAAGTGAATGGAGATTTACCCATACTTTTTCTCCAAATTATTTTGAATCATTATCAAAAGAAGATTTACGTAATAAATGGTTAGCTTTAGCAGAATACGAATCAGAAATTAAAGGATTCCCTTACCCAAGATCAGAAGAAGGAATAATATCGTTGGCAAAATATAGAGGGATGCAAAGCGCAAATACTTATGCCGAGGCATTTAAGTTAATTAGACAAATTATAAAATAAGATCGTGAATATTGCATGTATTACATATAGAAATTGGGCTTTAGATATTTATGATAAAGTGCAGAACATCTATAATGATGAACATAATTTTTTGATATGGAGAAAAAAAGATGATTTTGATGCGTTTAAGTTGAAAGAATTTAAACCAGATTTAATTTTATGGTATGGATGGAGTTGGATGGTTGAAGAAACTTTTGTAAATAATTATGAATCAGTGATGTTACATCCTTCACCTCTACCTAAATATCGAGGTGGTTCACCTATTCAAAACCAAATTATAAATGGAGAGAAAATAGGAGCTGTTACTTTATTTAAAATGAATGAGGGATTAGATAAAGGAGATATCTACCAACAATTACCTATGTCTTTAACTGGAACTTTAGATGATATCTTTAGAAGGATTTCTGATCTAGGTTTTGCAGCAACATGTGATATTATAAATAATAATTATACTCTAAGAACTCAAGACGAATCAAAATCTAGTTATTACAAAAGAAGATCTACTAAAGACTCTGAAATTACATTAGAAGAGCTTAAGACTCAATCGGCTGAATATCTTCATAACAAGATAAGAATGTTAAATGACCCTTATCCAAATGCTTTTATTAAAACCATTAACGGTGAAAAACTGTATATAATAAAATCTAAAATTTAATTTTACGTATTTCGTGAGTTTTATCTTAAATAAATTATGGCAAAAATTATTGGTTAAAAAAGAAATAAAATTTACTGGTCTTAGATATTTTGTTTTTTTTCTTCATGCCATCCTTTTTCAATTACTTTTAAAGCTAATGGGAACATACGAAAGTAAAAAGAATTAAAATTTAGTCCTTGAATAGAATGAATTTTTAAATATTTATTTTTCTCAAAGAAGGAAATTAAATTTTCCTCATTTGATTGTAGAAATAAAAAGTTTCATCCACTACTTTTTCTATAGTAAAGTCTTTTTCAAAGAATTGTCTTGAATTTTCTCCCATAATAAGGCATAATTCTTGATCTTTTAATAATTTTAACAAAGCTATTGATAAGCTTTTGGAATCACCAGGGTTAATTTTAAATCCATTATAATTTTCAATAACACAATCATCGCAACCAGGTGCATTTGTAGTTATTATTGGTCTTCCAACGGCCATTGCTTCTACAATAGACTTAGGTAAGCCCTCTCTATATGATGGCAGACAATATATATTACAAAGTTCTAACTCTTTTTTGATATTGTTAGAATACCCCTCCCATTGAATTCTATCTCCTTGAAGTAAACTTTTCATATATTCACTTGTAATATGTGCAGGGTTTTCTAAATCTTCTTTCCCTAAAAACCTTAAAACTATTTGACTTTTAATATTTTCTGGAAGCAATTTAAAAGCCTTAATTAAGTCTAAAACTCCCTTATCCTTTAAAATTCTTCCTGTAAATAAAATGATTTTTTTGGAGGAGTTTGCTGGTTTTTTATATTTATAAATGTTCCCATCTACCCCAGACCCTTTGATAATATTGAAGTTTCTCTTAAGACCATTATTCTGAAAAACTTTTAAATCGACATTATTCTGAAAAATAAATCCTGTTTTTTTTCTTTTAACAATGATTTTGAATAAAAACTCGACAACTCCTCTAATTAAAGATTTTTTATTTCCTGTAAAAAGAACTCCTAAACCACTAACCGCGTTAATAACAATCAATTTTGGAAAAAAAAATGCAACTGCAGATCCAATTATAATTGGTTTCAAAGTTACATTATGAACAATTATTGGTTTAACTTTTTTTATTACTCTAATGACACTAAAAAAAAGAAAGAAAGATTTAACTATACTAATGGAAGACCTATCAATTGGAATTTTGATTTGTTTAATTCTTTTATCAATATTAATAATGTCATTTGATGCAACTGTTACTTCCCATCCTTTATCAATTGCCTTTAAAGCTAATGGTAATCTATGAGAGTAAAAAAAATTAATATCATTTACTATATATAGTATTCTCAAAACAAAATCTCTATGTAACTATTAATGGTTTTATCAAAATATAATTCAGGACTTATCTTATTAATAGCATTAATCCTCTGTTGATTAGATGCTCGATTATTAATTATATTCAAGATACTTGTAACAAATTCATCTTTATTTGATACCGTTTCTCCTAAATCATAATTTTGAATCATTGAATTAAAATCTCCTGTATCATAACCTACTATAGGAACACCCATAATCATTCCCTCTGCAACCACGTTAGGGTATCCTTCGCCATATAAAGAAGTGTATAATAAACACTTTGCATTACCATAATAATCAAAAACATTTTCTGCAGAACTAATTAATATAATTCTATCTTGAATTTCTTCTTTAAAATAATCTAAATTCCATCCATATCCTAAAATGAGAGCCTTAAAACTAGGTTGAGCTTTTAGAACATTGAATACTATTTCTTTTAAATGGTCAGGACCCTTTTGTGGATTATTCCTTCCAACAAATAAAATAAAATCATAATCAAGTTTATTAATTTTAGATGGGGGATGTTTTGCCAACCTATTTTGAATAACACAAGAATGTAATTCTTTAAAAAAATAATTCTCATGAACAGATTTAGATTTAAAAGAACAATAAATTATTCTGGAATTTGTGATTTTGGATACTATTCCTAAAAAGTATAACCCTAATTTTTGCTTTATTTGTAGACTTCCAAAATCACTATGCCTAATATTCCAAAAATATTGATTATTTAATTTATATCTCAATTTTAAAAATTCAAATTTTAAAATTGATGTATACATCCATAATATTAATGGAGCTCTCGTTTCTTTTAAAATTTCCAGAGATTTTTTCTTTTCTGTTTTTAA
>Ga0209223_10005745_pt1 | contig 10837 bp, 9 predicted proteins | sample COG_06_FD_184750 | JGI IMG/M metagenome (GOLD analysis project Ga0209223, IMG submission 184750) | Pelagic Microbial community sample from North Sea - COGITO 998_met_06 (SPAdes) (version 2) | ecosystem: Environmental > Aquatic > Marine > Neritic zone/Coastal water | place: Helgoland, sampling...
TTCAAGTCTTTCAACTCAATTGCGAGGACAATGTCAATACATTATCAAGGAATATTAAGCTACTTTGATAACAGAAGTACAAATGCTTCAGCAGAATCTTTTAACGCAAAGATTAAAGCTTTCAGAGAACAATTTAGAGGCGTGAGAAATATTCCATTCTTCCTTTTTAGACTAACAAATATTTTTTCTTAATTATGGAATCCCACAACTTTTACGACTGATCCCATTTTCGACCACCAGAATAAACCTTGATTAGAGGCAATTATTTTATTTGTATTTTATATTAAAACAAAAAAAGGAGTAATCTGAAAGAATACTCCTTTTCCAACTAAACTTAAACCAATATTTTGAAAAATAATTCTTTAAAACATTCAAAAAGTAATCGCTGGTAACCACTCCGAACTTTCCTTTTATGAACTTGAAACTATATCCAAATTTATACTACAAAGATACGACGGTAACACTGTTTAAAACATCATCATAATTGCCTAATACATGTATTATTTTAACCTACAAGGTTTTCTTTACATATATTTACGATAAAATAACATAGAAGAAACATTAGTTTTAACTATTTTTGAGTAAAAATTAGACATGTTAACTAACAAACCCACACTCAAAAAGATAGAACCAGATTTTGGTAGTTCTTTCCTAATGAATCATTATAAAGAGTCGGTTAAAGATAGATTTCAATTCTGGCACTTTCACCCTGAGCTAGAATTAGTTTATGTGAATAATGGCGGTGGTAAAAGACATATAGGAAATCATATCTCTTATTTTAAAAACAGCCAATTGCTTTTAATTGGTTCTAATTTGCCACATATGGGGTTCACGGATCGACTTACTATAAATGGATCTGAGACAACAATTCAAATGAAGCCCGACTTTTTAGGAAAAGAGTTTCTCAATATTCCTGAGATGGATGCCACCCATAAATTATTTGAACGCGCAAAGATGGGAATGCTTTTTCATCCTTCGGTAAAAAAAGAAGTTGGACCTAAAATAGCCAATTTGATCAACCTACAAGGAATTAAAAGATTATTAACATTTATTGAAATTTTAAATGAGCTTGCAGTTACCGAGAACTATACACTTTTGAACGCTCAAGACTTTGCAATGGAAGTCTACCAACAGGATAATGATAGAGTTGATCAAATTTTTAAGTATATTACTAAAAATTTTAAAAATCATATTGGACTAGAAGACATTGCAAATGAGGTCAACATGACTCCTCCTTCTTTTTGTAGATACCTTAAAAAAGTTACAGGAAAAACGTTTACTGTTCTTGTTAACGAATACAGAATAGTACACGCATCAAAACTATTAGCAGAAAAACCAACGAGTATTACAGACATCTGTTATGAGAGCGGTTTTAACAACTTTTCCCACTTCAATAAAATTTTTAAGAAAAAAACTGGTTGGAGTCCTTCCAATTATAGAAACGAAATGAAAAGAATCATAAGCTAAGAAACGAATTGATTGACATAAGAATTGCCGGACTTATTATTTCAGTTGCCGAGAAACCAAAAACTTTGACCACTTTTTAGAAGCTCAAAAAAACGATATCCCACTCGAGTTTTTCAATAGACTTTGTGAAGAAATCGAAAGTGACAAAGTAGTGATTGACAACTTTAGGGCTCCCTAAGATGCTACACAACATTTAGTAGAAATAGGCTGTAAAGACATTGCTTACATAGGTGGCCCGGAAATACTTCAAATTAGCAATACAAGATTGCTTGGTTATAAAAAAGCCTTAGAAAAAGAAAATATTGATATCAACGAAAAACGCATTGAATACTCAGACTTCTCGCAAGAAAGCAATTTATCCACAGCCAGAAAATTATTTTATTCACCATCACATCCTGATGGTATCTTATGTTATAGCGACCAACTTGCTATTGCTGTAATGCTTGTGGCTAAAGAAAGGGGGTTAAAAATTCCAGAAGATATTTCTATTATCGGTTTTAACAATGAACCTGTTGACGAATTAATCCAACCGTCGCTTACTAGTATAGATCAACCTGGATTTGAAATGGAACAAACCTCTGCTCAACTCTTGTTAAACAAAATAAAAAATGACTCTACAAAAAACACAAGAAAAATATTAAAATCGAAGTTGATCATTCGAAATTCAACAAACAAAATTAAGCATCCGTTTACCAAAAAAACTCACATTTTACCAAAGGCAAACATCACGTTTTTTTTGTAGTGTTTTTTTTGTTTTTCAAGCTAATTACACCCTAAAAAAGTCAAGTTTCACCAACTAACAGCTAACAAAACAGCAGGTTAAATTAAAAACAACAAAAAATTGTCTTTTCATGTTTGAAATACTATATTTGCACGTTTATAAAATTTAAGACAATAAATAATGCAAAACAAAGGACTTATAAAACTGTTCGCAATTCTCTTTGGAATAGTTAGTTTATACCAATTATCATTTACTTGGTTAGCGGGAGGTGTTGAAAAGGACGCTAAAGAATATGCAATTGCACATGCCGAAGAAAACGACGGTAGAGCTTTAGCAAAATTTGAAAGAACCTACTTAGATTCTGTTGCTAACGTTGCTGTTTTTGATAAGTTTGGAGTTTCTTTTAGTTACAATGACATCAAAGACAAAGAAATCAACTTAGGTCTTGACTTAAAAGGAGGAATTAACGCTACTTTGCAAGTATCTGTAAAAGATATCTTGATTGGTTTGTCAAATAACTCTAAAAATGAGTCATTCAACAAGGCTTTAAAAGCTGCTTCTGCTGCTCAGAAAAACAGTACTGAATCTTACTTAGATTTATTCTTTTCTGAATTTGACAATATTGCAACTGGAAATGATAAATTAAATGCTCCTGATATTTTTGGAAACAAATCTTTAAGAGAAAAAATCAACTTCCAAAAATCGGATGAAGAAACAAAAGACGCTATCCGTGAAGAGATCAGTAGCTCTATTAACACAGCCTTTGAAGTTTTAAGAAGTAGAATTGATAAGTTTGGAGTTACACAACCAAACATCCAAAGAATTGGAAATTCTGGAAGAATTTTGATTGAATTGCCTGGAGCAAAAGACATCGAACGTGTAAAAAAATTATTACAATCGACTGCTGAATTACAGTTCTGGGAAGTTTATTCTAACCAAGAAACTGCACAGTTCTTATACTCTGCTAATTCAAAAATTATTGAATTATTCAAAGAGGAAACTCCAAAAGAAGAAACTGCTACAGAAGATGAGTCTTCAAGTGAAATTGACGATTTATTAGGAGAAGTAAAAGATTCTACTGCAACAAAACAAACAAAAGATTTATTTTCTGTTTTATATCCTAGAATCCCTAGAAGCCAAAACGAAATTAGCTCTATCGTTGGTACGGCAGCTGTTATTGATACTGCGACTGTAAACAAATACTTAGCAATGAAAGAAATCAGAGATTTATTATCTCCTGAGATGAAACATGTTAAGTTCTTATGGGATGCGAAGCCTATCAAGGATACAGAAGTGATCAACTTATATGCGATCAAATCTAACAGAAAAGATATGGCTCCTATTCAGGGAGATGTAATTATCAATGCTTCTCAAGAATATGACCAATTAGGAACAAACCCTGAGGTGAGCATGACTATGAACTCTAGAGGTTCTAAACTATGGGCTAAAATGACTGCAAACAACGTTGGTAATTTTGTTGCTGTTGTTTTAGATGATTATGTTTATACTGCTCCAAGAGTTAATACTGCAATTACAGGAGGAAGAACCTCTATCTCAGGAAACTTTACAGTTTTAGAGGCACAAGATTTAGCAAATGTTTTAAAAGCTGGTAAATTACCTGCTGCTGCGCATATCATTCAGTCTGAAATTGTTGGACCATCTTTAGGTCAGGAAGCAATTGATAGTGGAATTCAATCTTTTGTACTTGCCTTATTGTTGGTATTGGTATGGATGATTTTTTACTATGGTAAAGCAGGAATTTTTGCTAACGTTGCATTGTTAGTAAACATCTTATTTATATTCGGAATTTTGTCAGCATTTGGTGCTGTATTAACATTGCCTGGTATTGCGGGTATTGTACTTACTATTGGTATGTCAGTTGATGCAAACGTACTTATCTTTGAGCGTATCAAAGAAGAGTTAGCTAGAGGGAAAAGTTTAAAAGAAGGAATTAGCGATGGATTTAGTAATGCTTTGTCTTCTATTTTAGATGCCAATATCACTACCTTATTAACTGGTTTGATTTTATTTGTTTTCGGAACTGGACCTGTTAAAGGATTCGCTTCTACATTAATGATTGGTATTGCTACTTCATTATTTACAGCAATCTTTATCACTAGATTATTTATCGATGCTTATTCTGGAAAAGGTCAAACTTTGACTTTCAATACTGGAATGACTAAAAAATGGTTTACAAACATCGATATCGACTTCTTAAAGAAACGTAAAGTAATGTATGCTGTTTCTGGAACTATCTTAGTTTTAGGTTTAGGGTCATTATTTACAAACGGATTGAACTATGGTGTGGATTTCGTAGGAGGTCGTTCTTATGTTGTTCGTTTTGCACAACCAATGAACTCTTCTGAAGTTGCTAACAGCTTAAAAGATGTTTTTGAAAGTTCTCCTGAAGTAAAAACATATGGAACTAGCAATCAATTAAAGATTACTACTAAATTCCGTATCGATGAAGAAGGACAAAGAGTTGATGACGAAGTGCAACAAGCTTTGTTTGAAGGTGTAAAAGCTTTCTTACCTGACGGAACAATATTAGAAGAATTTAACGGTGGATTTGACGGACAAAAAGTTGGTATCTTCAACGCTATTAAAGTTGAACCGACTATTGCTGATGATATTAAAGACGCTGCTAAATGGGCTATCTTAGGTTCATTGTTAGTAGTATTCTTATACATCTTATTAAGATTTAAAAAATGGCAATATAGTTTAGGAGCTGTTGCTGCTGTTTTCCATGATGTATTAATCGTATTGTCTATTTTCTCAATTGCTTACAAAGTAATGCCTTTTGATATGGAAATAGGTCAATCGTTTATTGCAGCAATCCTTACTGTTGTAGGATACTCATTAAATGATACCGTAGTAATTTTTGATAGAATTAGAGAGTATTCTAAATTACACGCAGGATGGCAATATCCAGAAGTTGTAAATAAAGCATTGAGTAGTACTTTAGGAAGAACGATCAATACTTCTTTAACTACTTTAATTGTATTGTTAGCGATCTTCTTATTTGGAGGAGATTCAATCAAAGGATTTATGTTCGCCTTGATTATCGGGGTGTTAGTTGGAACGTACTCTTCATTATTTGTGGCATCACCAATAATGTTTGATACCTCTAACAAAAACGAAGGAAAAAAAACTAAATAGTTGATACCGTTTTCATAATGGTAAACCGTCCCTAATTCTATTGGGGACGGTTTTCTGTTATTTTTAACCTAAGAATAAGTACAAGAGATGAAACTGATTCAGATACATGATAAAAATTTCGAGGTTTACATCGACCGTGATAAAATACAACAAGCAGTAAGTTCTTTGGCGCAACAACTAAAGAAAGATTTAAAAGGTGAAAGACCTTTATTTGTCAGTATTTTAAATGGAGCTTTTATTTTTGCAGCTGATTTTATCCGGTCTTTTGAAGATGAATGTGAAATAACTTTCATCAAATTGGCTTCTTACGAAAAAACCAAATCTTCAGGAAAAGTCAAACAGCTTTTAGGAATTAATGAGGATTTAACGGACAGAACAATTGTAGTCTTGGAGGATATTATCGACACAGGCACAACACTTCAAGAAATTTATAAAATTCTTGGAGAAGAGAAAATAAAGGATCTCAAAATTGTTAGCTTATTCTTTAAACCAGAAGTTTTTAAAAAAGAATTACACATAGATTACGTCGCATTTGAAATCCCTGACAATTTTATTGTTGGTTATGGTTTGGATTATGACGGATTAGGAAGAAACCTTCAAGATATTTACAAATTATCAAAATAATAAACATGAAAAACATCGTATTATTCGGCCCTCCAGGAGCAGGAAAAGGAACACAAGCAGAAGTATTAAAGGATAAGTACAATTTAGTACATATTTCTACAGGAGATGTATTCCGTTTCAACATTAAAAACGAAACTGAATTAGGAATTTTGGCTAAATCATATATCGACAATGGTAATTTAGTACCTGACGAGGTTACAATCAATATGTTGAAAGCTGAAGTTGAGAAAAATGCAGAAGCGAATGGTTTTATCTTTGATGGATTTCCAAGAACAGAATCTCAAGCTGCTGAATTAGATAACTTTTTATCAGATAAAAACGCAACTATCAATGGAATGATTGCTCTAGAAGTAGAGGAAGATGTGTTAGTTGGTCGTTTGTTAGAGAGAGGTAAAGTATCAGGTCGTGCTGATGATCAAGACGAATCTAAAATTAGAAATCGTTTTAACGAATACAATACAAAAACAGCTATTGTAAAAGATTACTACGACAAACAGGATAAATATTACGGAATTAATGGTGTAGGTTCTATCAAGGACATCACTGGATTAATTTCAAACGTAATTGACAAATTACAATAGCCAACGCTAACTATTTAGCGAAGGTTTAAATCCTCACATCATGACTGACGGGAATTTTATTGACTATATTAAAATATACGCATCTTCTGGAGATGGTGGAGGTGGCTCTACGCACTTACATAGAGAAAAATTTATTACCAAAGGTGGTCCTGATGGTGGTGATGGTGGTCGTGGTGGCCATGTCATTCTAAAAGGAAACAAAGGTATGTGGACCTTGCATCACTTACGCTTTTTAAAGCATACCAGAGCCGACAAAGGTGGACATGGTAGTAAAAGTAGAAGTACTGGAGCTGATGGTGAAGATAAATATCTTGAAGTCCCGTTAGGTACAATTGTAAGAGATATAGAAACACAAGAAATTCTATTTGAAATTACAGAAGATCAACAAGAGATTATACTTTGTGAGGGAGGTAAAGGCGGACTTGGTAACTGGAATTTTAAATCTTCAACCAATCAAACGCCACGTTATGCCCAACCAGGTATGCCAGGTGTTGATGGATGGTTTCAAATTGAACTAAAGCTTTTAGCTGATGTCGGTTTGGTAGGTTTCCCAAATGCTGGAAAATCAACCTTATTAGCCACTGTTACCGCAGCAAAACCAAAAATTGCCGATTATGCTTTTACAACATTGAAGCCTAATTTAGGAATTGTAGAATATCGTAACCATCAAAGTTTTGTGATGGCAGATATTCCTGGGATTATTGAAGGAGCTTCTGAAGGTAAGGGCTTAGGACATCGTTTTTTAAGACATATAGAACGTAACTCAGCCTTATTATTTTTAATTCCTGCGGATTCTGATGACATCAAGGAAGAATATAAAATTCTTCTGAACGAATTGAAAAAACACAATCCAGAACTTTTAGACAAACAACGCTTATTGGCTATATCTAAATGTGACATGTTAGATGATGAATTGAAAAAAGAAATAAAAGAGGAACTTCCTGAAGGAATACCAGCCTTATTCTTTTCATCTGTCGCGCAGATTGGAATGATGGAACTCAAGGATGCCATCTGGAAATTGTTAAACTAAATAAAATAGGGATGTTTTCACATCCCTATTTCATTTTTATAACTATTGGTAATTCAAATACCGTACTGACAGGAATAGAACGCTTGAGTGCTGCTCTTATGACAGGTAAGGAATTAACACTATTTTTTATAATGGTTTCTAACTCTGGAATTGCGTTTTGAACCAGTTCAGAAGATTCTATGGATACTAAAGATGTCTTTCCTTCTGCATCGAATAACAATTTTACTGTTACCACTTCATTTGTACACTCCGGAACACCAAAAGTCTCCCTTAATAAGTCATCTGCGAAATGATTGTAAAGGTTATTGATAAAGCAACGATTCTTTTTATCAATATCTAATAGGTCTTTACATACAGGAAATTGCGGATACTCATCTACCTTATGATAATCTACAATAGTATCCACCGCTTGAGAAGAAAATAATTTCCCCCTACTGCTCTTAATAAACTCACATGAACTTATAGCAATCGTAATAAAAAACACAAAAAGTATTCGCAAAATCATTGTGGTCAATTGATAAGTGAAAATACAACTTTTTCCTTAACCACAATACATTACATGCATTTACAACCCTCCTTCACTTATCTTTACAAAATATTTATTGTATCGACAGTTTTATTATTTTTCTGCTATGGACATATTACTCACCTTACTCGGATTATTTTTTATTTCATTAGGCATATTAGGCGCCATCCTTCCTGTATTACCCGGTCCACCTATTGGATGGCTAGGACTTCTATGTTTATACGGAACCGCTGCCGTTCCTAACAACTCACAGTTTATCTGGACAACTCTTATAATTGCCATCATCGTTACCGCATTAGATTATATCATACCCGTTATCGGAACCAAGAAATTTGGTGGAACTAAAAAAGGGGTTTGGGGATCTACAATCGGACTAATTGCAGGCCTGTTCTTAGCTCCCGTTGGAATTATTCTTGGTCCTTTTGTAGGAGCTTTTTTGGGAGAACTTATTGAAGACAAAAGTGATTTAAAAAAAGCTTTTAAAGCGGCTACGGGTTCTTTTATTGGCTTTCTATTCTCTACGGGATTAAAACTCGTTGTTGGTGGCTTCTTCTTTTATTATTTTATGGAAGAGTTTTGGCTTTATAAATCCGAAATATTCAAATTTTAAACAAAAAAAAAGCAACCCTATACGAGGGAAGCTTTCCACTGGTCTCAACAAAAACCGTAATGCTTTTTTCTAAAAGCATCAAAACAACACGTTGCAAATATAACAAAATAGATGAGGAAAACAAGAATTACAGAAAATCTTGATTTTTTTTCTACAAACCATAACTTCTCTGCACAAACTTTAAGGTTTATTATTTAAAATTCACTTTTCATTCGGTATCTTTGCAAGCTATTAAATTCATCAAATAAATATACGTACCATGCAATTATCAGAACAAGAAATTGTAAGAAGAGAAAAGCTTGAAAAACTAAGAGCTTTAGGAATTAATCCTTATCCTGCAGATTTATTTCCTGTAGATATTTATTCTAAACAGATTAAAGAAAATTACGAGGAAGGAAAAAAGGTTGTTCTTGCTGGACGTTTGATGCGAAAGAAAATTCAAGGAAAGGCTTCTTTTGCTGAATTGCAAGATGCCCAAGGTCGTATTCAAATTTATTTAAATAGAGATGAAATTTGTGAAGGAGAAGATAAAACTCTTTACAACGATGTCTTTAAAAAATTATTAGACTTAGGAGATTTTATAGGAATTGAGGGTGAATTGTTTAAAACGCAAGTAGGAGAAATTTCTATCAAAGTGAAAACTTTTCAGTTATTAAGTAAGGCCTTAAAGCCACTTCCACTTCCAAAAACTGATAGTGAAGGAAACACCTATGACGAATTTAATGATCCTGAATTACGATACAGACAACGTTATGCGGATTTGGTGGTGAATCCAAATGTTAAAGAAGTATTTGTAAAGAGAACAAAATTGTTCAATGCAATGAGAAACTTCTTCAATAAGGCGGGATACTTTGAAGTTGAGACGCCAGTTTTACAACCTATCGCTGGTGGTGCTTCTGCACGACCGTTTGTAACACATCACAATTCGTTAGATATTCCTTTGTACATGAGAATTGCAAATGAATTATATCTAAAAAGATTGATTGTTGGGGGATTTGATGGTGTGTATGAATTTTCTAAAAACTTCCGAAATGAAGGAATGGATAGAACTCATAACCCAGAGTTTACGGCTATGGAAATCTATGTTGCCTATAAGGATTACAATTGGATGATGGAATTTACAGAAAACCTTTTGGAGCATTGTGCTTTAGAAGTTAATGGTTCTACAGATGTTGTTTTTGGCGAACATGAAGTAAGTTTTAAAGCTCCTTTTGCTAGAGTAACCATGGCAGATTCTATCAAACATTTTACGGGATTTGATATCACTGGTAAAAATGAAGATGAATTAAGAGCGGCCGCTATTGAAATGGGTATTGAAGTTGACAATACCATGGGGAAAGGAAAATTAATCGATGAAATGTTTGGTGAAAAATGTGAAGGAAATTACATTCAACCAACTTTTATTACAGATTACCCAAAAGAAATGTCTCCATTATGTAAAGAACATAGAGACAATCCTGAATTAACAGAACGTTTTGAATTGATGATCTGCGGTAAAGAAGTTGCCAATGCCTATTCAGAATTAAATGACCCTATTGACCAAAGAGAGCGTTTTGAAGCTCAATTAAAATTAGCAGAAAGAGGAGATGATGAGGCTTCTAACTTTATTGATGAAGATTTCTTACGTGCTTTAGAATACGGTATGCCTCCTACATCAGGTTTGGGTATCGGAATGGATCGTTTGATCATGTATTTAACTAACAATCAATCTATACAAGAGGTTCTTTTCTTCCCACAAATGAGACCAGAGAAAAAGGCTCCCTCTGTAGAATTGAATGACGAGGAAAAAGCAGTTTATGCTCTTATAGAAAAAGCTGAAAAAATTGGTTTGGCTGACTTGAAAACGCAGTCTGGATTGTCTAATAAAAAATGGGATAAAACCATTAAAGGACTTACAAAAAACAACTTAGCAAACGTAAATAAAACCGAAGAAGGTTTGTTTGTAGAATTGGTTTAAAAAAATATTTTTGAAATAAAAAAAGCACCACAATTTACAGTGCCCCCAAAAAGTTAGACACAATTTGGGGGCATTTTATGTATAGAAAAGTAAAATTTAGTATTGAGTTAAAAAAAGAATGCATGTCTTTAATCTTCTTAAAGCATCGTTCAGTTATGAGTG
>Ga0209223_10005746_pt1 | contig 10837 bp, 12 predicted proteins | sample COG_06_FD_184750 | JGI IMG/M metagenome (GOLD analysis project Ga0209223, IMG submission 184750) | Pelagic Microbial community sample from North Sea - COGITO 998_met_06 (SPAdes) (version 2) | ecosystem: Environmental > Aquatic > Marine > Neritic zone/Coastal water | place: Helgoland, sampling...
TTTCTGATTCTGATAATTGTTTGACTGATTGGTGCATTTTGCCTCTCTGTTTTTTGCGAGGCTATTTTAGCTAATTGCTTAGGCTTTGTATAGAAGCTGGTTCCCCAGACGCATACAGAGGATAATTATGTTTATTAAAAACTATAAAGCCTGTGTCTACAGCTAACATTTTACCGTTGTCATTTATCTCTACTGTCCTAGAATGTCCGCCTATATAATCATTTTTTTCAAAAAGAGTAATATTATGCTTTTTATTTAGTAAGTATGAAATAGCAAGGCCAGATATACCAGATCCTATGACAGCAATTTTCATTGTTTTATTATTAGCTTAGATTAATTGACACCCTTGAATATATATTCTTTCCAGCAAATATCTAATAATTAAAATAAGGTGTAAAAATTTATATTAGTATGATGATTAAATTACCAACCCAGCTCATATCTATGCAATTACTTTCTTAACACAGCCTAAGATGGAAGTGGTTCATGATGAAATTACCACACCATAAAATTAGCGACATATTCAATTGTGGAATATATAGAATGTTACTAATAATAGAAAACGTAGACATTCAACTATTAAGTATGAAATACCTCATTTCTATGATTCTAGTTACATGGTTGCTTAACCGAATGTGTCCCGAGCAATAGGGCAAGATCACTTTGCTTAATCCATTTATTTGGTACTCAAAGCACATAAAGTTTTATGGCTTTGAATGTTTAACACTATCAAAGCAACACTATATGACATATGTCATGGGATGATCGCGCAATAATTGTTATGCTAATTTTTATGCTCCCAAAAATAGTCATGTATGGCAAACACACCAGCTTGTACTATAGGTTCAATTATTCCAATCTCTAAAGCCATTTTTAGATTTCTAGTTATTCCATAAGACACTGCTACAGCAACAAATACGTGTATGGATCCATAACTAATGGTTTTAAATAATAATTTAAATTTCATAACTTATTTATATATTAAGTAATTAGACAACACTTTTTTTAAAAAATAGTAAGTAACTATATCCTATCCGGCAACCGTCCTAATAATATTTAACAATCACTCCCGGCTAATTTTAAAGAATATTTAATATATTTTTATACAGAGCGTTAGCACTTAAGAACCCACTTTCAATTCTGCCTTTTATACACCAATCTCCAATGGCCGCAAGTTTATTATTTGTGTCTAATAAATATTTGTATTTAACGTTTTGACCAATATTTGCATATCTCCACCTTTGAATCTCACACTGTATTAATTCATCGGCCTTATATTTAATAATTGGAAATAAAGTTTTTAACATTTCTGTTATTACATCCTTATTATTAGTGTCTATATTCTTATCAGACCATTTATTACTCGCAATAACAACTATTGAGTTTAACAATTTTCTATTTGGTTTACTAGAATTATTTGAAATCCAACTAATATTAGAATTTTTTACAAGCGCGGCATCCCATCCAGTATTTAATTTATTTTTAAAACCAAGCATTAGAGTGTAACATCCAAGCATTTTTACTGACTTTAGGCAGTCGTGGTGAGCAAATTCCTTAGGTAATAAAGTTTGCGCTTGATATGCAGGTGCACTACTGATAACCCAATCAAACTTACCTAAGATATTATTATTACTATTAAATAATTGCCATTTATTCTCACCGACTTTTTTTATCTTATTAACTTCTATTTCCAAAGTAGTGTCTAAGCCACGTGCTAAATACTTGCACACTTGGTTCATTCTTGGAACGCCGACATAGTGTGGATAGTTTAAATTCCACTGTTTTTTATTAGATGTGTTATTTCCATCAATTTCAACAAACTTCGCTTTCCAAACATCAACTATACCTTGATCTATTAAAGGCTGCATGAATTTTTGAAACTTATTAGTTTTAATAGTAAAGAATTGAGCACCATGATCAAATTCAAAATCCTCACTGTAGCGCGTGGCAACTCTTCCTCCAAAACCTCTTGATTTCTCAAAAACTTTTACATTTGCTATGTCTTTTAGCATATTTGCAAGTGATAAGCCCGAGATACCAGCTCCAATAATGGCAATATTCTGTTTTTTAGTTATCATATTTTATTAGACCTAGAAAGTTTTGACTATCAGATTCAATATCTCTTCTCTTTTTCTCACTCATTTTATCATATACTCTATATATCATCGATATTCTAGGATTTTTCTCAAGCTTCTCTCTGTTTTGTACTATAAAATTCCAATATAAATAATTAAATGGACAGGCTTCTTGGCCATTTTTGCTATTTACGTTAAAAGAACAATTATTGCAATAGTTTGACATTTTATTTATGTAAGCTCCACTAGCAGCGTATGGTTTACTTGCAAGATAGCCTCCATCAGCAAACAATACCATACCAGTTACATTTGGGAGCTCCACCCATTCGTAAGCATCTGCATAGACGATAAGATACCACTCATTTACCTGATTTGGATTAATTCCTGCTAAAAGAGCAAAATTACCTAATACCATCAATCTTTGAATATGGTGAGCATATGCATGGCGTTTTGTTTCTTTAACGCATTGATTAATGCAGTTCATTTTTGAATTAGCGTGCCAAAAAAAATCTGGTAATTTACGGTCAGCCCCAAAAAAATTCTCATTTTTATAGTCCGGCATTTTATGCCAGTAAATTCCTCTAACATACTCGCGCCATCCTATTATTTGGCGAATAAATCCCTCAACAGCATTAATAGGCAGGGACTTGCTATGATACGCATGTTCTGCAGCCCTTATACATTCCATTGCAGTAAGTAAGCCACAATTTAAGTAAAAACTTAAATGAGAATGAAACATCCAGGGTTCATTTTCTATCATAGCATCTTGATAGTCACCAAATTTTTTGAGTCTTCTTTCAATAAAATGACTCAGGGCTACTTTTGCATCATCTCTGGTAACTGCAAAAAAGAATGGCCCTAGATCTCCAAAATGGTCGCCAAAGTGTTTATTTACCAACTGCATAACTTCAATTGTTATTTTATCTGGCGTCGCTTCATATTTTTCTGGAATATTAAGATATTTTGCTGGTGATTTTTGGTTTTCATTATCAAAATTCCATTTTCCACCTTCCGGCTTATTGCCATTCATCAAAATATCATGCTTTTTTCGTATTTCACGATAGAAAAACTCCATTCTCAGTTGCTTTTTATCGCCTGCCCATTTACTGAACTCTCCTGGTGTGCATAAAAATCGATTATCTTCTCGTATTTGAACTGGAATGCTGAAAATGCTCTTCCATTGTTTTATCTCTTGTAAAATTCTATATTCTGAAGGATGGGTTATTATCACTCTTTTCACTGAGTGTTTTTCTATAATTTCCTTTACGTGATCCTTTAATAAGTTTTTGTTATTTTGATCTTCTAATTTTATATAGCAAACATTGACATTCGCATTTGAAAGTTCTGCAGAAAAATGACGCATAGCAGACAAAAGAAAAGCTATTTTCTTTTTATGATGTTTTACATAGGTAAATTCAGAATGTAACTCAACCATAAGAACTATATCTTCATCTTTGTTAATATCAGATAAAGATGAAATATCATGAGTTAATTGATCACAAAGTATAATTCTTAAATTTGTCATGTGGCTTGATTCTTCAATGATGCAAATGCCTTTAAAGCTCGGTTACGTGATTCTTTTAAATCCACGATTGGTTTCGGGTAGTCTTTTCCTAAAGATATTCCAGTACCTATTAGTACATTATCTGGAGCCTCCCAGGGATTAAATAAATATTTGTCCGGTAGGTTTTTCAGTTCTGGTACAAATTTTCTAGTGTAATCTCCTGCAGGGTCAAATTTTTGACCCTGCAGGACTGGATTAAAAATACGAAAATATGGTGCTGCATCTGCTCCACAACCAGCAACCCATTGCCAACTTGCAGAGTTATTGCAAGGTAAGCGTCAATTTCCCTGCACTCTATGATTCAGCTAAATCGCTTGCATCTATGTTGTATGGTAGGATTGCACGTAATTCTTCTTTGTTTTGTGCTTTGTGAATATTTTCAAATAAATATCGTAAATAATTATATGTGTTCACATTATTTGCTTTGCATGTTTCAATTATGCTGTAAATAATGCTACTTGCTTCAGCTCCTTTTTGAGATTTACTGAAAAGCCAATTTTTACGGCCGATTACAAATGGTTTAATTGCTCGCTCACAATCATTATTATCAATTCTAATTCTACCATCTTCTAAATAGGCAATTAGCTTTGACCACTGATTCAGAGGGTAATTAATTGCCTTGCCCAATATACTAGTTGGTGGAGCTTGATCTTTATAGTGCAATAGTTTCTTTTTTAACTCCTCTATTATAGGCTTTGATTTCTTTTGTCTTATTTGGTAAATACCATCGTCATTTAGATCTATGATTTGTTTTTCAATATCGTATAATTTACCTATAATATCAATTACATCCGAAGCTATGCCTTTGTTCTTGGTTACTTTAACAATATCCATAAATTTACGCCTGGCATGAGCCATACAGCCAACTCCAGTGACACTGGTCTTTTGATGCAATTCATTATAACCAGAATATCCATCACATTGATGATATCCCTTGAACTCTTTTAAGAAATTACTAGCGGCTTCTCCTGTCCTTGATCGATTATATTCATAAACTATAGCTCTGTTTTTTCTTGCTCCACTCATATGAAGCCACATATAATTTTTGCTTTTCTCGTCATTTAAAACATTAATCGTTGTTTCATCACTACATGCATAAGTGGCTTTGTTAATATCCTCTTTTAGCAAAGTGATCATAGGCTTGAATAAATCCGCGCCAGCTAACAGCCAATTTGACATTGTAGCGCGTGATAAGCTCACTCCTAATCTTTGCCATATACGCTCTTGTCTATATAAAGGAGAGTGATCATCAAATTTTTGAGTGCAAATATGAGCAAGTAAATTAGAAGTAGCTATCGATTTATTGAGCGGAGTAAATGCTGGCGGCGCTCTTTTAATAACTTCCTCGCAAGATTTACATGCATATTTATAGCGCACATGTTCTTTGACTATTACTTTAGCTGGAATAATATCTAACTGCTCAGAGATATCAGAGCCAATATGTACCAACTCAGAACCGCATTTGCATTGCAGCTCTTCTTGTTCTAGCTTATGTATAACTTTCTCGCGTGGCAGATCTTTTGGAAGCCCTTTGCGCCCACCTTTCTTATGAGCGCCAGGCTTAGGAGCTTTTTGCTTGTCTTCTGATGCTACCGGCTCTTCTTCGTCTTGTGCGTAAGTCTCTGCTTCGTTAAATAATAAGCTCATTTGCTCTGTATGAGAAACCTTGGACTTCTCGGAGCGCTTGCCATAAATAGAATTTTTTAATAACGCGCAATAATGCTTAGACATAGCAAGCTCCGTCTCGAGCCACTCTGCCTTTTTAGATAATAACTGATTGCTTGTTTTGAGTTCTAGCACGTTAGTTCGAAGTCTTAACGCATTGATTTTGAGCTCAGAATTCTTAAACTTAAGAGCGTTAATTTTCCCCTCTAACTCCGCTATATTATTCTTGAAGATTGTCGAACTCATTTGCTCTTTATGCTATCAATTTATAACTCAGATAATAGCACAAAACCGTTTATATGTATAGCATTAAAGCCTCTTGTTTCTAATAAAACGCAGTATATTTTAACGGTTTAAACCCAGTGATTTCATCAATATCTAGACCGTCAAATAACCATCTTAATTGATCATGGGTAATAGACCTGACTGACAATAAATTTGGAATTTTAAATCTCTCTTTTTCAAGTCTTTTATAAAGCAGAGTAAAACCATTCTTATCCCAATAGAGCATTTTTAATTTGTCGTGCTTTTTATTGCAAAATATATAAATGCTCCCATCAGCGGGATTTAAACTCAAAATATCTGATACAATAATAGATAAACCATCTATTGATTTGCGCATATCTACAACTTTATTATAAAGCATTATTTTACAATTATTTGGTAGCATGCAATATCTCCATAATAGCTTTAAGCTCAATATATCTGCAACCAGAAATAAATTCTATCACTACTCCAGAATTACTGCTTATCCTAACCCTCGAGGTAATATTAGGGTAATTTTGATTATCGGATGCTTGATCATTATTTATTGTTAATGGAATAAATGCAGATCTTTCAACCGCTAATTCTTCTTGAGATGAAAAATGTTGCCTCCATTTATAAACCTGCCCCTTGCTCACCTGGTGTAACTTGCAAAATTCCGCGCAGGTCACTGACCTTGACTCGTATTGTGCAATTAATGTTTTCCACTCTGATTCAGTGCGATTTAATATTTCTTTTGACATATTCTACTCTTATTTTGTTAAGAGAAATTCTATATCATAATTTTTTGGATTTGTTAGATGCAGGGAAATTGACGCTTACAATTTATTGACATAATTAAAGACCATCCAATTGATTATTATTTTGCCCCTATATACGTTATGAAAGCTACTATATTAAATAGTATAGGTGATTATAATTCCGCTTATGATATAATAAAAAATATATACGATAAGGAAATAAACGAGATAACAAAAGGTAATGCAGGAGGTATTCGCTTAAGGGTAATTATAGAATTGTCACGATCAGAATTTGGCAAAGGCGAGTTTCCAAAAGCTAATAAATATGCAAACCAAGCAGTTAATATATATCAACAAGACGAATCTAGAAAAAACTTAGATTTAAGAGTGTCTGTAGACACTGATCTTGCAGACGCATATATAGCGTATGCTGACGGACTCTCTGTGCTTAAAAAAGAAAAAGAAGCTTTGCATTATTATGCAACAGCAGAAGCAATATATTACAATAAATACAATACAAAAATAAAGCATTTAGATGAAGTTAGCATACTTTATTTTAAAGCATTAAAGACGGCTAGTTCTATTAGAGATCAATATTCATTTAATAAATTTAAAAAACGTCACGTAGATAAATTCGGCATAAATCACTTTAGGAGTCAAGAGATATTAAAAATACCAAGTTTATAAACTAAATTTTTGCTTAACAAACCAGTCAATGAATTTTTTATCTAGTTTGTAATCCTGGCTACTTGCAAAATATTCATATATTTCATTAATTATGGATACAAAATCCTGATAATAAATCTCAATATTATGAGATATGATTTTTTCATTCAAGTAAGCCGTTATATCCAAATATAATACTATCTGCTCTTGGCTAAGATGTTGAGATGCGCTTATCTCTTGACTCTTGAATAAATCTTCTACCTTTACTCCAAATACTTTAGCAATTGATAATAATATTTCAGCAGATGGCTTTTTAGACCTACCAGATAGAATGTTACTTAGATTTCCATATTTTAAACCAGCTAGTTCCTCTACTTTCGATACTCTATATTGTTTTTGAGCAATCAGGGATTCAATATTATCCTTTAATAATTGGTAAGTCATAAAGTCTGTTGCTAAATTACTAGAACCGCACTTAATAAATGCTTTTTTGTAATAATCTATTGTATTTATACAAAAAATATGGCATACTTTAAGTATGTATACGAATTCACTCTTTCTTATAGATATTTAATATAGCGTGAATTTTATTAAATATTAGTTTTTAGTTCTCGTAATACTTGCAAATAAACAAATACGTTTAAAGATATTCATATGATTATAGCAAAAGAACTACCCATAGGCAAGCAGGATAGCAATACATGTATTGCTACATCTAGTTTAGGCGTAGGCAACATCGTACCACATTGGTGGTACAAAGAGATCAGAGCTACTGGCGACAAGCCAGATCTAGTAGCTATTACGATTCTATCAGAATTATATTTTCTGTATCGTAAAAACAATGGTGCAGAATTCAATGATGGGTATACATATTTTGAGCGGAAGTTTGATTTTACTCGTTCTCAATTAAAAGATGCAATAATACGCTTAGATAATAAGGGGTTAGCCTATAGAAGTTTCAGAACTATTGTTGTTAATGGGCGTAATTTTCCTAACGAGCTGCATTTAAAAATCAACCTACATAGACTTCTGCAATTAAAAACAAAATATGTTTCTACTAATTATATGCGTACCTCTGATAATAATTCGAGCAAAGGAAATTCATCTAACAATGAAGATGAGGATATTTTTGCTACCCAGGTGTGTAGAAATTCAGTTTCTAGTTCTGTTGAAATTTCATCAGAACATATAAGCATAAAAGAGATACCTTTTAGAAAAAATAGATCTATGAATTCTGCTTCTGAATCCAAGAAGGAATCTAATTTTAAAAATAATAATTCAGTAAAAATACTAGAAGGCGCAGAGGGTAAGAAGGCATTAGAGTTGCCAAGCTGTACTACCAAAACCAAAACGCCTTGGAATGTAAAATGTAATCAGCTATTGACCCCTTTAAGGATAAAATTGTAATCAAAATTGACCCCCTAAAATGGCAATAATATATCCTTCATAAAAAGTTAATTATGAGGGGTTTTTAGAGAGATGTTTATAGTGGAATCAATAGCAAAGATACGTAGAATGTATCACGTAGAAAAGAAATCAATAAAGGCAATTACTCGAGAATTGAAAATCTCGAAAAACACAGTAAGAAAGATCATACGCAGTGACGCAACAAAATTTGCACTTGCTAAATACACCAAAAACAAACCAGTTCTTGGTGATTACTTGTCTTTACTGAATGAATTATTAGAAGAAAATACAAAGGAGCCGTTAAGGCGTCGTATGACCAGCAGAAAATTATATGAACAATTGCAGGAGTCTGGTTATCAAGGCAGCTATGAGTCAGTAAATTTAGTTGTCAAAAATTTTCGTAGAGTTAATGAAGCCAAGGGTAAGCAAGTATTTATTCCTCTATCATTTGAACCTGGTGAGTCGTTTCAATTTGATTGGGGGGAGGAAGAAGTATGTTTAAATGGCGTCATCGTACGTGTTAAGGCCGCCCGGATAAAGTTGTGCTATAGCCGTCATTCATTGGTTGTAGTATATCCAAATGAACAGCTTGAAATGGTTATGTCAGCACATGAGGAGGCATTCAAGTTTTTTGGTGGATGTTGTAAACATGGTATTTATGATAATATGAAGACTGCGGTTAAAAAGATATTAATTGGTAAAGAGCGTGTATTCAATGAGAAGTTTATTCAAATGGCTTCACATTATTTGTTTAAACCAGTTGCGTGCACACCAGCATCTGGTTGGGAAAAAGGTCGTGTTGAAAAACAAGTAGGTGATACAAGGCGTAATTTTTTTACTCCAATCCTCAAAGGTGAAACATACGATGCCATTAATTTGCAGCTTCAGGAAAAGTGTTTAGGATGGTCTAAAAGCAAGAGACATCCAGAGTTACAAGACCAGACAGTGTTAGAAGTGTATGAAGCCGAAAAAGGATCTTTAATTGCTTATAGAGGCGCGTTTACAGCTTACCGATTGCATAGCACTGTGGTATCATCTTCAAGCATGGTAAATTATGATACTAATATGTATAGTGTGGAATGTGCATATGTTGGTCTTGCGGTACATATACAATCTTATGCTTGGAGCATTATAATTATGCATGAAGATAATATTATTGGTCAGCATAATCGCTGCTTTGATCGATACCAGAGAATTTATAACCCTTGGCATTATGTCCCGGCATTGGAACGCAAGCCAGGGGCGCTACGTAACGGAGCCCCATTTAAAGATTTAATGATATTATTACCTGAAGCTTTTAGAAGTATACGTAATAAATTGCAAGCTCATAAAGACAGTGATAAACAGTTTGTCATAATTCTACTACTTGTCAGCAAATATGGAATAGACAGGGTATCTAATGCTTGTTCTAAAGCTCTGTCCAGTGGTGGATGCAGTGCTCAATTGGTACAGCAATATTTACAACCACTAACCATGGATAGTAAGGATGATTATATTAAACTACAAAACCCCCCTGATGCAGATTGTAGTATTTATAGCAAATTATACTTAAAAGAGGGAGGTACGGCATGAAAGATTTGATTCCTTTGTTAGATAAACTAAGGCTAACTGGTATAAAAACTCATTTGCTAGAAATAGAAGATCATCCTGTTGATAGCTCATACAATCTGTTAAAAAGTCTTTTGGAAATTGAATATGAATACAAAAAATCACGTTCTTTGCATTATCGATTAATTCTAGCTAAACTGCCAACTATAAAATTATTGTCAGAAACCTCCCAATCAAAACTGGTTGAGAGTATTGATATAAAACATCTTATTGATAATAAGGAGAATATCATACTAGTTGGTGGTTCTGGTTCTGCAAAAACACATTTAGCAATTGGCTTAACATTTGCAGCGATTCAAAAGAGTTATAGAGCCAAGTTTTACACATTAAATGAATTGGCGATATCACTACTTAATGCAAGGAAGTATAATAATGAAATTAGATTTATGGAGGTTATTAAGAGGTTTGATATCATTGTAGTTGATGAGCTAGGATACGTCCCAATCAAAGCAGAGTCTCAACCCTTATTGTTTGAGTTATTTGCTAAACTGTATGAGCAAACATCAATTATAATAACTACACATTTGAGATTTGAGGAGTGGGGAGAAATATTCGGCAATGCAAAAGCAACAAAAGCTATTATCGATAGACTAACTCATCATTGCAAAATAATTGAAACTGGCAATAAAAGTTTTAGAGGAGGTAGTAATGTAAACGTAAAGTAGTAAATCAGTATTGTAGGTTATAACTAAACCCATATAAAATATTATCTAATTCTTAATGGTTAATATTTACAATTAAATAGTGGTAGGTTTTGTCTATTTTTTTAGGTATTTAGGGGGTCAATAGTTCATTACAATAGGGGGTCAAAAGGTAGTTACAATTTACAAAAATAACCTCAAACGCTT
>Ga0209223_10005748_pt1 | contig 10834 bp, 9 predicted proteins | sample COG_06_FD_184750 | JGI IMG/M metagenome (GOLD analysis project Ga0209223, IMG submission 184750) | Pelagic Microbial community sample from North Sea - COGITO 998_met_06 (SPAdes) (version 2) | ecosystem: Environmental > Aquatic > Marine > Neritic zone/Coastal water | place: Helgoland, sampling...
TAGCGTTACTTTTAATTAGATTATCCAAAACATCATACTCTGCACCCTCGATATCTAATTTCAAAACAATAAATTCATAATCTTTAGATTTTTCAAATAGTAATTCAGAGAGAGAGAATGACTCTACGGTAATAGAATTTTCAGCATCAGGTTTGTAGTAAATAGTATTGTGGAATTCCGAAATTGATGCTCCTTGGTTTAAATTATTACATCCTTCAGATTCTCCAGATAGCCCAAACAGTAACTTTTTTTTACAATTTGTGCTAGCGGCTTTAGGTATAACCTCTACTAATGATTGAGAAATAATCTTACTGAACTTAGTTCTTAATATTTCTACACAATTTGGATTTGGCTCAACCAAGATGAAATCAAAGTGTCGAAGTTGATAATATTTTTTAAAAAATACAAAACCTTGGCCAATGTTTGAGCCACAATCAATAAATAAACCCCTACATTTTTTTTCTGAAATTTTTCGTATCAAAATTGAGGAGTCTAATTTAGCAATTTCCTTGAAACAATTTTGTTTTCGAGGCACTAAACTATTTAAAGTTTTTGATATTACTTTCAATAATCTCATGTTAAAAATTTGCACAAGCTCATGTATTTAGAACTAGAATATTATACAATCGTTGAGAATGGACTTTAGTATAATTTGTGTGATCTATGTATATTCTTTCAAGATACCACAAATTCAGGAAAACTAGGGTTTTTATGGCATTCTTTAATGCTTTCTTCAAGTACAACTTTATGCTCATTTCTTCACCAGTCTCTAATTGGCACCGAAAATCCCTTTTTTATGAGAATTTAAAACTTCACACCCTTTATTATCTTTAAGGAATTGCCTAAGAGGTAATTTAGCTAGATTACCTGAAGTTAATAATTGCATTAATTCACTTTTTTTCATGGCAAAAAATCTTAAAAGCATTTTCAACAAACGGATTCAACCGCTCTGGAAAATTCTTCTCTAAATACATTTATTGGATAAACCCAATCCCTCCGCTTATTGGTAGAGGCAGGGGCATACAACCTAATTGCCGAATGACCTAAATGAATAGCAAGATCTCGAAAACTCTTAGCCCAGTCTCGACTCAAACTCTTTGAAGAATCAACATCAATGACAACTACCTTTGCATTATGTGCAAACAACTGAATTGCCAATGCTTGTCCCTGAGCCCCAATTATAAACTCTGAACTATCAGCTAAATGAATTTGTTCTTTTAGGGTTAGTATAGACAAGTCAACCGTGAGAACTTTATCTCCTAAGACCTTTTCTATTTCTTTGATAACTTCATCTTCATTTATAATTGATCTATCAGGCGCATGTTTTCGGGTTAAAAAAATTGCTTTATTCTTTTTATTAATTGGTTGAGGAGAAAAATATTGTCTCAACTCTCTATAATATTTTCCTGGAACCAAACTATTATCGCCGTGAAAAAATGGAATATATATCATCTTTTCACAATTAACGGTACCCACCGAAGAAGTGACATATTGGGCTTGATCAATTCCTAAAAAATTTAAGTATCTCGACTGCCATTTTTTTACATTAGGAGCAATCATAACCTTCATTTCACCACTAGCTTCAAACAAGTCTTTTTTTAATAACACTCTGGGCAAAAATTGTGTCATGAAATGTCCATGGTTTTCAAAGTTTGCCCCTGACAAATGAAACACCGTACCTTTAATAGAATCAGCCAAAGATGGAATAGGATGACGTATTTTCCTTACATCTGTAAATAGACCTTCTGATTGATCATCAATATAATATTTTTTATCAACAAAAACACAGCCACGATCTCCTGTTACGTAAACATTATCAATGTTCAAGGAAACTGCTGCAGGATATACAATATCAATGAATTTTTCTTGAGACAATCCAGCGGAATACTCCCAGTCATTTTTGATTCTTTCAGTGAAATTATGTTGAATAATTTCTGTCCCTTTATAATCAGTGCACAGTATGGACCTAGACTTCATCCCCAGTCTATTTCGAACATCAGTTCGGATGTCATGGATAACACGCTTTAGCTTCACTTGACTTTGCGTAATGTTGCGATGTCAGCTACTTTACTCACTTCCTCCAAGGAAGTAATAATAATTGATCCGCGTTTGTACCCTGTTTCATCTTCAGATTTCATTACTGGAAAAAATATTTGCAAATCATATTTTTCAACAAGATCTTTTATGTAGTTAATGCTAAGAACACCATTCTTTCCATAATTATCATAACCATAACCAGCATCATCAATAACCTGAAAGTCATCAATCATAATAAAATAAGACTTAGAAATCTTATGTATAATTTCGATCTCTCTCTTTAGTGGCAAATCATCAAAAAAATGAGCATCTAAATAATAAAAAACTCGCTTATCTTTTAGCTCGGAGCGCAAACCTTCCAACATTACATCCGAACTATTGTTATATATATTTATATTGTCAAAATTTTGGCATCTTAACTTAGCATAAGAATAGTACCTCTCATCAATTTCACTAGTGTGAATTGGTAAATTACTTTCTTTTGCCATATAAGCTGTCGTTTCTCCGATGTGTGTGCCAGTTTCAACGATTGTATCTGGTTTAAAAAACTTCAAACAATCTACAAATATTACTTTTCTTCCAACCTGTTTGTTAAAAGCACCCGTACTATCACCATCTGCAATTGGTTTATTAATATAAGCATCTAATAAATGTTCATATAACTTTATTTTTTGTAAAGCAATGTGCTTTTTTCCTGAAAACGCAAATATTAAGTCTTTGATTATACTCATACAATTATAGATTTAAAACATGATACGAGATTGATTATTTCTTGCCCAAATAAGCAATACTAACAAGGTATAAATCATACGACTTGTTCTTCCTTTTTTGCTATGCTCCTGCCACATTTTTTGGATTGATTTAGCATTTATTAGAGGGAAATATTCGCTACAATTGCAAAACATTTCGTCAGTAAGGCTTTTCCAATTACTTCCAAGAAATGATTCTAATGGGACAGAAAAACCATGTTTTTTTCGATTCCAAACGCTCTCAGGCAAATGTAATTTAGCTAAGCTTTTCAATAATTGCTTTCCACTACTACCAGAAAAATGGGTTTCTTCAGAAGTAGTTAAAGCAAAATCAAGTACTCGATTTCCTAAAAAAGGAACACGAACCTCTAAACCGCAAGACATACTTGCTCGGTCAGTCTTCACCAAACAGTTTTCGCTCAAATAAGTCCAAATATCAGCTTTCATTAATGCCTTCTTACTATTAAAACCACCATATTCCTTCACCAATAATGACCATTTTTCAAGAGGATCTCGGTCAATTTGTTGACAAACTTCTTCGTTCAAAAAATTTGAAAGATCCTTTCGGTTCCCTGGAAAGTGTCCACAAGAAACTTTTTTATACAAAAGCCAATCTTCTTCGGTCAATACATAACCGCAAAATCCTCCAGGTAATAGACCATTTTGATACAATCTAAACAAAACATTTTTAACCAGATTTTCAGGTCTTATGCGAGACAATTGATTAAACTTGCTATACCCTCCAAACAATTCGTCCGCACCATCTCCACTTAGAGCGACAGTAATATGCTCTTTAGTTGTTTTTGACAGATACCAAGTCATAGGAAAAGCTGGATCCGCTAAAGGTTGATCTAGTGATGAAACGGCTTCTAGCAAAGACTCTGCATCCATTGATGGACCTTTAATCACATGGTGTTTAGTGTCATATTTTTTTGAAACCTCTAGTGCATATCGCGTTTCATCAAAACTATCTTGATCAAAAGCAACACTATAAGTATTTAGCTGCGAAGAACTATTTTGAGCCATATAATGAGTAACGAGACTACTGTCTACTCCCCCGCTTAAAAAAGCGCCAATAGGCACTTCTGAAACCATTTGCTCTTTTACTGTCTCGGTTAGTATATGGTCTAACTGATAAACAGCATCTTGAGCAGCAATTTTTTTTTCCTCCGAAGGGATATCCCAGTAGCAATCAATTAACATTTTCCCTTCGGTAAGATTATAAGTAATCGTGTGCGCAGGATTTAATTGGTGTACACCTTGAAAAATTGTTTCAGGGGCGAGAACGGTCTGAAAGGCAAGATAATCTTGTAAAGCCGAATAATTAATTAAGTATTTTTTGCCTTTAATACAAGTAACTGAGTCCAAGGTTGAACCGAATGCAAAATATCCTGATTCCATTTCGTAAAACAAAGGCTTAACGCCACAGCGGTCTCTGCCTAAAAAAATCTGTTCTTTTACTCTGTCGTATATAGCAAATGCAAAAATCCCATCTAAACGCTCAACCATTTTTTTACCCCACACGATGTAAGCTTTTAGGAGCACCTCAGTATCAGAATTAGTTTCAAATGAAGTGCCGGCACCTTGAAGCTCTTTGCGTAACTCCAAATAGTTGTAAATTTCGCCATTAAACACGATACAATATCTACTGTCACTGGTTTTCATTGGTTGGGCTCCTGCCTCGATGTCAATAATGGATAATCGAGTATGCCCAAAAGAAACTTTACTCAAAGAGCAAATATTTTGATCGTCTGGCCCTCTTGAAGCAATCTTCCTGATTGATTCCTTAAGAGAATAAGAACCTTCACCAGAGTAGTAACCTATAATTCCGCACATATGAAATTATTTAAAAGGGGATAGAGTCTGTTGTACATTAAATTGGTTTTGAACTTTTTCTAACTTTGAGTCAATCTATCGCCAACTCACAAAAAACGGGTGGGATGATGAATTTTCATGAAATGGTTCATAGTATTCACTAAATTCATTTTTTGCGTAATAAACCCTGTGCATCCATCTGTAACTCCAAGAATCGTCGATCAAAACCAACTGGATGATTTCTGAGCTATAACCAATAGTTTGCTCACCTCAAATGAATGAGCAATAAGGATATATACATTGTTCTCCCAATTGAAATTGTACTCTACTCCTCTTCCACTCCATGATTGATTAACTTTAAAGACGCGAACCATCCAATTTTTTCATTTGTTGAAAAGTCGGCATGCTTGTTACAATTATCAAATAGTGATTTGAACCTGGAATTCATATAGCAGTTGAAAAGGAATTCATTTGTATGTTTAAATAATGTATTAGTTTTGTTAAATCTTCGTAAGCCATTTTCTTTGACTTAATCAAGTGAGCTGCTGAACCAATGTGGACGAAGTGATCAATTATCGAATTAAACTCCCAGCTTGATGTGAAACTAGCCCCATTATGCGTGTTGGCAAAGTTTGCATCCGCCACATTTAAACAGCTATATAATACACTCCAATTACTACCTCCAGTATCTAGTCCCAATTCAATGCTGTGTGTGAAATTTAGTTTCTTATCCTTTGTAAATGAGTACTTAAAAAAACAAAACCCTGCCCAAAGACTCCATATGCTTTGTTTTTTTTCTGAAATTCTTTTTTCACCATAAATTATTTTATTTTCCATTTTGCGATTAAGGTCAAATTCAGCAAATGGAAAGCAGTCATGATCGAGAAAACCAAAGGTTTTAGGGGTCATTTTTCTTACAAAGTTGTAATACACCCAATTCATCGCAAGTGCGTGTGAACGATTAGGGTGCCATTCCGGGTTTTTGGGTAGACCAATGTAATGAATATCGGCTGTTTTACAGATTTTTCGAATCTCTTTTCTACAGTTTAAATCTGTAGAATTATCAGCAACAACTAGCACTGTGTCTTTTGCAAATGTAGACCAACAATTAACCATGATCTGAATACAAACTGGTTTATTAAAAGCTATACAAAATACTAAGGACGGAGAGTTGGCTAATTCTTCGATTTGCTTTGATTTATATGTGGCACCTTTTCCAAGAAAATAAGAATTCAGTAAAGAGTTTCTTATTTTTTTCAAATACCTTGTTATACGATTATTATTTAATGTGTCTGCAAATAATCTCATTTTGATTCAGATTTCTTATTGTTGGACCTTCTTAGTTCCCAAAGCCTACCATGTTTAAGCATGGATTCATAAGCAGTAGAAAAGGCAATTACGAAACCCGCATAACCATCAAGAATGCCCAATCTCAAAAAATATCCCCTAAAGAATCTCCATAGGGGACGTAGCAAAATTGGTGCAATAGATGGTTTAAAATTCAAACTGGTAGAATTAGTTTCTAAAAAAATGTCAGAATAATGCAAAGTTTTTTCAGTTAAACTCCTGAGTGAAGGATATGAAAAGTGTTGAAGGTCACCTTGTAGAAATAGGCAAGGACCATCTAGATTCAACTTATCATGAGGATTCGTACCACCCCAAGTAGCTTTACCTTTTTTTGACAACCGCACTTTTCTATCGGGATACCAATCACCGTGCTTGATCCATCTCCCGAGGAAATAAGAACAGCGATTGAATGAAGCACCACAGGAATTAGAATTCTGAATCCCAGATGTCAGGAAATTAATTATTGAAGTCCTGAGCTCATGGGACAATGCCTCATCTGCGTCTAAGCATAAAACCCATTCATGTGTACAACGAGATAACGCAAAATTTTTTTGCTCAATGTAGCCTAACCAATCATGCTCTATGCATTTCGCCCCGAAACTCTCAGCAACTTTAATCGTACCATCCGTGCAATCGTTGTAGACTAAAATGATTTCACAGGAGAGACCTTCAAGGCTGGCTAAACACCGAGCAATATTCTCTTCCTCATTTTTTGCAATTATGGAAACACTTAATGGGAGTTCGATCTTCATGCTCGTCTTAGCTCATTACAAGCATTTAAAACCTGCGAGACAGGCAAAGCATCAATCCCTCCAGCGTGACCTGCGTTAGGCTCGCCAGATTGAACGATCTTAGTTGTAGCACTCATAAATGGAGATGTGACTAGAGGGTTTGTCGGACCGAAAAGAACTACGGTTGGTGCACCAAGGGCATTTGCAAAGTGCATCCCGCCAGAATCATTGCCTACGACCATCATACAATTAGATAAATCCTGCCCAAGTTCAAACAATGATGTCTTCCCACACAAGTTATCAATAATGAGATCATCAAGGGTGCTACAAATTTCATCTGCAATAACATTGTCATCATTTGTGCCAAAAATACTTACCTTTAATCCATCACTATTATTCAGGAGTTCCACAATGAGCGAGCACCATTTATCTGTGGACCATCGTTTGGATGGATTGTTTGCAGAACCAGGAATGATGCCTATTCTAAAATCATTTGATGATGTTGCATCTAGAGAATACGGCTGCAAGTCGAGCTCTTCTTCCATTCCAAAGTGATTAAGCATACCCTTCCATAAAGTAATTTGATGGGTTGATTTAAGAGCATTAACGACAGACTTTGGTGGATTGTAGGAGTGAGTAAGTAATGGACGCCACCTTCGTGGCAACGACAACCCGTACCTCCTTGGAGCCCCCAGTAATTTGCACTCTAAATCTGATCGGAAGGAATTGGCGAAATTAATGATCAAACTTGGGTAATCATACCTTTTTTTAACGAACTTAAGAAATGCGCCCGTACCACCTCCATAGGGAAGGGTGATAAAATCATCACATAAATTCAACTTAAGTGAAATCTCTCGAAACATGCTTTTTCCAATTAATGTTATCGATGCATCAGGACGACCTTTCCTAATCGCAATTAAAAGGGGAAAGGTCATCACGAAATCGCCCAACCAATTTGGCATTCTGATCCAAAATCTGTTTCCTTTAGCCATTGCTCCAGAGAGATTAGATCGTTTATGCCGGTGCCTTAAGTGAAATCTATAATTTTGTTGAGTTTTCCATCTTTCATGACTCCACAACCACTCTGGTAATCCTTGATTACTCGTTATATTCTCTTCGAGGATTTTGTGAGCAACATGCGGAATCTCCTCAGTTGGACAAATAAATTCGCTTAATTCGAGGGAAGTTTTAAAAAAAGCCAACCTCTTTGGGAATGCATATGCAGTTGTCGCTTTGGTTGACTTCGCAAAAAGACTAGGGAGAGTGCTTATAGAAGCAAAGCGATTTAGGAAATCTGAATGACAACCCTGGATTCCTGAATTTTGATCAAATAATATTATTAGCCAATTGTTCTTTCGCAGAAATCCTTTAGATTCAAAAATTGCCGAATCCCTCGAAAACATTTGAATTCCAGCGGAATCCCGAGACCCATTTATCCATCTCTCTAAATTCGGGTTTCGGTTCGGTCGATAGATTGCTCCTAGTCTCCTTCCCCCTTGCGGGCGAAATGAGGATGATGTAGCAAGAGTCTCAAAAAGGCATACATGAGGAACTAAAAATATAACGGGGTTACCTGACTTTCTCAATGATTCTAGTTTCTTCTCAGTCTCATTGGAGTAAGAAATCGTTCGTCTTTTTTGGTCTTTCGACATGAAGGGATAACAAAGAGAGAAAAAACCCATTTCAAACATTCTAGCAGCAGACTCTAAAGCAGTCATTTTAATCTTACCGTATGACCACTCTGGAAATGCATGCCTTAAATTAGAAAGCAAAACTCGTCGGCGTGGGCTAGGGATAAGCATGAAAATTCTCGCTAGGCACTCCGTCAGAATCTCCAGTACCTCGTAAGGCAGAAGAGAAAGAATAAAACCAGTTGCTTTAATCAGTATCGCCATCAATCCACAAAATTAATATATAAAAACTTATGTTCAATCGAATGCAAATACCATTTCACATATGAAGGTTTTAATTATAAAACCTTCATCACTTGGTGATGTCGTACACAGCCTTCGTATCGCCGACTTGCTGACCCAAGAAATACCAAAAATAGAAATTCACTGGGTAATTAAGAGTGGATTGGAAGGAATCCTCGATGCCAGTGGAATTATATCGAGGAATTATATTTTTTATCGCGGGGGAGGTTTTTTTAAATTTCTAAAACTATGTAAAGCGGTAAGGAAAGAGAAATACGATTACGCATTGGATATGCAAGGCTTACTAAGAAGCGCAGTTCTAACAAAAATCGCAAGGAGTGAAAAGAAATTTGGAAGAGCTGACGGTAGAGAATTTTCAACTTTTTTCTATAAATGTATTGGCGAGAAATCGAGAGAGAAAGTAATTCATGCAATTGATAGGCTACTTCCATTCGTTGAACTATTTGGAATAAAATATTGCAAATCTTTGCCACTCAAGTTCCCCAATTCGCAAATACTTGAAGGAAGCAACCTTTCTTCAATACAAAGATCTCCTTACATTTTAATTTTTCCTGAGAGCAGAAGACCGGAAAAAGAGTGGCCCAATTTCGAAGATTTAGTAAATTTAATTAATAGAAAATTTAATTTGAATGTTGTTATTGCAGGCTCTGTTAGAAGCGATAATTTTCAAAACTGTATTGATGTGCGGGGCAAAGTAAAATTAGTCGAGTTGCCATGGTTGATCAAAAATTCTTTAATTGTTATCAGTAATGACAGCGCACCGCTCCATATCGCATCCTCGTTATGCAAACCATTAGTCGCGTTATTTGGTCCTACCGAGCATGAAAGATATGGACCTTATCCACAGGATGGGCATGCAAAAGTAATTGCGAGCACATCGAGAAAAATTGAAGATATTTCAACCGAGTCGGTTTATAGAACTATTGAAACAACTTTAACTGAAATCAAAGTTCAGTCATAGAGACTTCCAAGGATTTGTGCTGCAGATAACCCCTTAGTCTTGCGGTTCTCTTTGAATGAACGGGCAATCTTATTGGAAAATTTAATGTAGTTTAGAGGGTTAAAGTAGTATTGTATTTTCTGCTCATGAAGTAATTTCAACTTTTCTTCAGCGCTGGGGAATTGGAATTTCTCGATGGGTGAACTTTTACTTTTATTCATAACAGCAAATATATTACCACCATCTGTAATCGTATCACAAAAAACTATTTGCAAGGATAGCTTAACACCGAGAGCACGGAGAGTCTCTTTACAATATGAGAAGAGATGTCCAGGATGCCATTTATTGGAAAATGCCATATCGCCGTACATAATATTAGGCACCTCGATAATTAAATGTCCTTCAGGTTTCAGGAATTGTGTTAGATGTGTTAAATCATCAACAGGATTCTCCAAATGCTCAAGAACATGAAACATTGTAATCGCATCGAATTGGGCATTGGGCGAGAATTTGGAGAATGCTTGAATATCCACCCCAATACCTAACTCTTGAGAACTAAAGTTAGCATAGCCTTCGTTTGCTTCAATTCCCCTTGCTCTAATTCCCTTGGATTTCAGTAAATAGACAAACTCTCCACTGCTTGAACCTGCATCCAAAACATCTCCGCCAAAATCAATTAGACTATTAATAAGCCCAAATCGTTTTAATGCATTTTGTCCGGCACGATAAATATGTTTATTTTTAGGCACCGAAATACCTTTGTATGACTTGCGGTAATCATTCTTGTAAAAGCTTTCTGTATTATGGAATGGTACCGGGTCTACAAATATGAGACCAGACTCACTGGATATTACATTAGTTAATTCCCTCCCGTGGCGATCTTTAGATGCGAGTAGGAGTCCATCATTACTACCCGATATCGGGCATGGCCTAGATGTTTTGATGGCAATTATACCTGTCATATTTACTCATTACCCTTAAAGTAAAGATCTTTCAACAAGATTGACTACACTCGCAAGCATGGTCTCGTGAATATAATGATTTTGACGCTACTCCATTTGATTGATGATATATATGTTTTAATAAAATGATCGACCTAACATATTTCAGAAATAATTTAGATGACTTAAAGCTTCATATAGCACGGAAGAAATTCTCTTGTAATATTGACCTCGCACAAGATCTGGACTCCAAGAGAAGAGAGGCGATTTCATTAGCTGAAAAGGCAAGGGCAGGGCAAAAGAGTGCGAATGTAGAGATGTCACAATTACCAAAGGGTTC
>Ga0209223_10005749_pt1 | contig 10834 bp, 6 predicted proteins | sample COG_06_FD_184750 | JGI IMG/M metagenome (GOLD analysis project Ga0209223, IMG submission 184750) | Pelagic Microbial community sample from North Sea - COGITO 998_met_06 (SPAdes) (version 2) | ecosystem: Environmental > Aquatic > Marine > Neritic zone/Coastal water | place: Helgoland, sampling...
TTTTTCTTCAATGCTGATGGCTTTGCCTTGTGCATCAAATTCAACCACACCAAAACGTTCGGGGTCGTTGACATGGTAGGCGTAGATGGTTGCGCCCTGATCTCGTTGTGTGGCATTTTCGAGCTTGTCGGTGAAGTGTTGGCCGTAAAAGATATTGTCGCCAAGTACTAGGGCTACGTTATCGTCGCCAATAAACTCTTCGCCGATAATAAAGGCTTGGGCTAGTCCGTCTGGGGATGGCTGTTCGGCATAGCTGATGCTGACGCCAAATTGACTGCCGTCGCCAAGCATACGCTTGAAGCCGGGCAGGTCGACGGGGGTTGAGATGATTAATACTTCGCGGATCCCGGCCAGCATTAATACTGACAGGGGGTAGTAGATCATCGGCTTGTCGTAGACTGGCAACAGCTGCTTTGAGGCTGCCAGTGTGATCGGATGCAGGCGTGTGCCTGAGCCGCCGGCGAGGATGATTCCTTTGTAGTTCTTCCTTTCAGTTTCTTCCATAAACTGTAAACAATTCCTTTGTTTAATTTTCGCTTAACTTACGTTTTTTCGGCTGTTTTTTAGTCAGCCTTCCTATGCTGCTTGTGGTGGGATGAGATCCCTCGTCGCTTCGCTCTGTCGGGATGACAGGTTAAATCCTCTGTCGGGATAACAGGGTAAATCCTCTGCCGCAATGACAGCTTAAATCCTTTGCCGCAATGACAGGTTAAATCCTCTGCCGCAATGACAGGTTAAATCCTCTGCCGCAATGACAGGTTAAATCCTCTGCCGCAATGACAGGGTAAATCCTCTGCCGCAATGACAGCTTAAATCCTTTGCCGCAATGACAGGTTAAATCCTCTGTCGGGATGACAGCTTAAATCCTCTGCCGCAATGACAGGGTAAATCCTCTGCCGCAATAACATACTGAACCCTCTGCCGAAACGGCAGCCCAACCGCTCTTAATTCCGAGCGAAGCTGAGGGGTCTTGCAAGACCCCTCTTTGTTCTAACTTATAATTAGATACTAGTAAAAATTGTAGTTAACCGACGCGGCTACGCGCAATTTGTCTTCCTGACGACCAAATTGATCAATTATTTTGTCGGTGTATCGCCCTTCTATCTCTATTTCGCCCCAAACAAACGGACGCAGCCATTTTGCTGATACTGTGCTCAGTGCTGTGTTCTTAGAGGTGATTGAGTGACGTGAATCAGGGTCTTCAGTCAGGCTGTCATAATTAATGTCGCCAAAGCTGTAGCGCGCTTCAATTTTATCGCCATTACTGAGATGGCCTATTGCACCAAGACTGGTCACTTTTGAATCATTGTCCCAGGTTGCTCCAATCACTCGTCCTTCATAGCGGTAGCCAGTGCGGTAAATTCTGTGATTGTAGAGGGTGTTATATTGTTTTTCAGCGGACGAAAGCTTGGTGCCATCATGTTCAATAAATACCGCGCCCTCAAACCACTGACTAGTCAAATCGAACTGCATACCCATCTGACTGGCACGACGAGAAGGCAGTCCACCCGCTTCATCTTCACCGATGGTCTGGCCATATAAGGATGCATCCAACCAGGGTAAATCCCAGCGGAAATCTATGCCGCCTAACTGATTGCCAGGTTCTTCAACTTTACAGCTTTCTTCAACACAGTTATCCGAAAGACCGGTCATCAGTCTTAAAAAATTGCTCAAGCTTTCAGGTCTGCCCTCGCCTCCCCACTGCGCAGTGCGTCGCAGGTTAATTTCCAAGGACTGAGTGGGACGAAATCCAACCGTCATGCCAACCAGCTTGGCATCTTTGATATGTCGCTCGTCATCCAGCTTGGTGACAAACATATTGGTAGTCCAGGGGCCCAGCCACTTTATTACGGGCAGTTCTGAGGCTTCGGAGTAATTGCGCTGCAGGCTTATACCGGTGGTTGGGCGGGCATTATTGGTCATGATTAAGCTGCTGTTCCAAGAGGGTCCCCACCAGCGCTCAACACTGCCAATAAGACCGACCCAGTTGCCCATCACTACACCGAAGTAGCTGTTGTCATAGTGGGTTTCTTCACCATCCCAGGGGTTGTTGGTTTTAGTGACTTCAAGGTTGTAGGTGAAGTTTTCTGTAATGTCGCTGCGACGCAGGGTTATCTCGGCTTCTTCACGAGCTTTGTCTCCGAAGTGCCGAAATAGCTGTGATTGATTGGCAACTGACAGTTTGACTGACTGACTGGGCTTGTGGATGCGCGCGGCTTTTCTTCCAGCGGTCAAAACCCGTGCATAACTATTTTTTAGTTTATCTGGAACCGCTTTACTGTCAGTGGCTTCAAGATTGTTAATGATACTCAACCACATTAATGGTCGAGTGTTGATAGGAACTTTAATAATGCCGGCGCTAGAGAGCCTCTCTATATCAACTCGCAGGCCTGAGTCTCTGGTGTCAATCCATGGCTCTGCGGCGGCAAGGTAGGATGCGTTCATCAACAGAACAAGAAACAGTGTGCAACCTTTAAGCCAGCTATTCGTTTTTTTATTATTAGTGCTCAACACATTACGTTGTATCTTTAACATTTCTAGTACCCTTTAATTTTTTAATCTAAAAGCTGTTGATTGCTGCCGCACCCAGTGCCAGCTGGTAAACAATTGCACTGGCTTCTCCCCAGAGCGTTAGCTTGCGGCGGCGGTCAACATCCAATGGAACTATAACTGTATCTCCAGGTTCAATATTGTTGATTCTGTGCTTAAACCAGCCAGAGCGACCTGGCAAGGACACTGATCCATCAGCTTTTACTACATAGATACGCTTGTTGTCGGCGCGGCGAGTCACACCGCCACTGAGATCAATATAATCATCAATCTTTAAATTTCTATTAAACAAATGTGATGATGGGTGCTGAATTTCGCCCACCACTGATATCTCTTGGCGGTATTCGGGGACAACCAGCAGATCGCCATCTTTTAAAATAATATCGTCTAAACTGGCGTCGAGAATACCAGAAAGGTCTATAACCAGTCGTCCTAATGCTTCACTGACCTCTAGCTCTGAGAGTATTTTGGTTGAATCATCAAGGCTAGACGACTTGTCTTCATTGGTCTTCTCCAAGCTACTTGCGGCAATGTCTGCGCGTAAACGTTGACGCAACTCTTGTAATTGCTTGGTTTCCTGTTCACGGAGTACTTCGCGAGTAAACACGGCTGCATCTTCGTGGGCGTGTTCGGTTAAGCCTCCAGCACGCTTGATAACTTCGCTTAATTTCTCGCCACGCTTAAATCGATAGTGGCCCGGAAATCTGACTTCTCCCATCAGGCTAATGCTCAGGGATTCTCTAAATTCGGGTATGGTGCGCACCGATACAACATCATAAGGATGCAGCACTGGGTCTTTGCTCGGATCGCTTATGGCTTCGGCTAGAGTGATGGCAAAATGGTCTGCTTGTGCCTTTTCTGTATTGGTAAAGTCATGTCGAGATAGCTCGACGACCTGTGTGTACGCTTCTTCATTGAGCCCTCCTGCTGTTGCAATTAACTGGGTCAACGTCATGTCTTTTGTCAGTGGGTATTCCCCGGGGGAACGAACGGTACCGGTGATTGTGACAACCCGTGCCATTTCTCCAGAGCGCGATTGCAGTCTTAATAACTTCACCAGCTCTTCAAGCTTGGCGGCGCGGTTTGCTTCATTAGAGAAGATAATAAGTTTGTCGCGGGGCAGGAAGTTAATATTGGCGCTGCTGTCGGGATCGGCGAGCACTGCACGCAGGTCGACAAATAACGACTCTATTCTCCCCACGGGAGGCAGTTCGCGATGGATTAGGGCAAAGTCTAGGTCTGCATTGGGTTTTAGGCTTGCAAGACTTTTAACTAGGTCTGAGATTTGCAGCCCTTCACGCCATAAAAAATCACCGGGGTAGTGGACATGGCCGGACAGTGTGACAACCATTTCCTGCTGCTCTACTGCGCTGTCGACCACTAAAAGATCACCACTTTTGATCGCGGTGTTCTGGCCTTTCGAGGTACTTAAATCTATATCAATGACACCCATAAATCCGGAATTGCCAACGCGGTGAATTCGCGCGCTTTTAGAAAATGCTTTGGGTGTTAAACCTCCGGCCAGTTTTATAAGCTCATGGGCTGTGACGCTGCCTTTAAGCTCATAGATAGAGGGTCGACGTACCTGACCATTGACTGAGGCGGTTTTGTTGACGGTGGGGATATAAATAGTGTCGCCGGACTGCAACTGTGCATCATCGCGAGTGTCGCCATGTAACAGCAAGTCATAGAGATCTAGGTTGGCGACTACTTTACCTGCACGTTTTAGCTGCAGGTTACGCAGTGAGGCAATATCACTGAGGCCCCCAGATAGGAACAGGGCATTGGTAATGGTGGAAAGTGCGGAGATGGTATAGGTGCCGGGCTTGTAGGCTTCACCCAACATAAACACCTGCATAGAGCGCAATTCACCAAGGCTGATACTGGCTTCAATACCAATGATTTCTTCTTTTATACGGCGCTGTAATAGCTGTTTGGCGTCGCTAAAGGTCATGCCGGCAAGGCTAACTGGGCCAAGCTGTGGAAAGTCTATGGAGCCGTCGCGATTAATTTCCAGTTTATGGGATTCATTGACCTTGCCATAAAAAAGCACCTGCACCGTATCTCCGGGCCCAAGAATATAGCTGGGGGACACAGGAATTCGCGATGCGGGTTCAAAACTGGTTGGCTCTCCAGAAAAAAGATCGTAGCCATAGGCTGTTAATGCGTTCGCTTTAGCGATTTCACTGAGTTCTTCTGCTGAGGGCAGCGGCGATGGCTTCGTTTTATCTGCCTTTGCTTGTCCACGGGGCAAGACCAGTGGCTCATCATCGCTGGAACTTCCAGAAGGCTCAAATAGATCAAGGCTGCTGCAAAGCGTGTCTATATCATAACCAGCGGATTTGGCGAGGCGCTTGTTCGACTCACTCATTCCACTACACAGCTGACGAGCTTCTTTTATACTTTCCTGAGCTGAACTGAGAGATACATCTTGAGCAGACAGCATTGCGCTTAATGACATTAAGGCCAAGCCAATAGAAAAGGCGTAAAAAGTGGGTGTCTTAAACATAAATAGTCTCATAATGTATTTTTTTGCATCCATTCAAGTGTGAGTATTGTCGATGATATCTTACTTTTACAGGAAACACCCTAATCGGGGTTCTTATCACTTGCCGTCAGGCTTTTAAACGGTAGCGATGCTTTTACCTGTTGGTTGAGTAAATTAACTAAAACAACGGCGCGCTGGTTGCCGTCTATTTCGGTAAAGACTGCGTTGAGGCCTCTAAAGGGACCGTCGATAATCTGTAGCTGATCACCAATCTTGGGTAGATCAGAAAGCAACTTATCACTATTTGCGTCAGTGCGCTCTTGCAGTTGTTCAATAAGGGTATCCGGCACCATAACCGGTGAGCCGGCACTGGTGACAAAATGGCTGACTCCTCGGGTAGAGCGAACGGTGGTGGCTGACACGTTGCTTTGGTTAAAGTTTACAAAAAGGTAGCTGGGAAATAGCGCTTCCTCTTTAATCACTCTGGTGCCTCGAGAGACTTTTTCAATACGAACCATTGGGCAAAAAGACTCTACGCCCTGGCGTTCCAAATTTTCTACCGCCCGGGCTTCCTGCCTTGATTTCGTCTGAAGTAAAAACCAACTTCCCTTTTTCATACCTGCATCCATATTCTTAAACTTTTTGGCCTACTTGCCTACACTTTAATCCAAGAGAGAAAGTAGCTCATCCTGACATTGAGCCAACAATTCACTATCACCGCGAGTTTCCAAATTTAGCCGCACTACTGGTTCGGTATTACTCATACGCAGATTAAAGCGCCACTCGGGGAATTCCATGGATATTCCGTCGGTGTCATCAATAACCAATGCACTTGATTCATAATGTTCGCGCACGCGCTGAATAGCGGCTGCGGGATCGGCAATTTTGCGATTGAGTTCGCCCGGTGATGGGTAGGCTACAACCATATCGTTAACCAGCTCTGAGAGTGGCTTGCCTGTGGTAGAAACCAGTTCTACAACCAGCAACCATGGAATCATACCGCTGTCGCAGTAAAAGAAATCACGGAAATAATGGTGGGCGCTCATCTCGCCGCCATAAATGGCGTCTTCTGCTCGCATACGCTCTTTAATAAAGGCGTGTCCAGTTTTTGACTGAATCGCTTGGCCACCGTTCTTTTCGGCGACTTCAATGGTGTTCCAGGTAAGCCGAGGGTCGTGAACAACTTTGGCTCCGGGGTTCTTCAACAAGAAGGCTTCTGCCAATAGGCCGACAATATAGTAGCCTTCAATAAAGTTGCCCTTTTCATCAACCAGGAAACAGCGATCAAAATCACCATCCCAGGCGATACCCATATCTGCTCCGTGCTCGAGAACCGCATCAATGGTTGGTGCACGATTCTCGTGGAGAATAGGATTGGGGATACCATTGGGGAATGTGCCATCTGGCTCATTGTTGATCTTGATTAATTCAATCGGCAGGTTTAACTCTGCAAAGCGCTTTTCAATGGCATCTACCACATGACCAGCTGCGCCGTTACCGGCATTCATAACCAGCTTGAGCGGCTTGACTTTGGAGACATCTAAATACCCAAACAGGTGGTCGAGATAGGCTTCCAGAACTGACATTTTCTTATAGCCGCCACGCTGTTCTTGAATGGCAGGAGAGAATTGATTTTGCTCTGCGAGTCGCTTGATATCCAGCAGGCCTGTATCGGCGCTAATGGGTCGCGATCCCTCACGAATTGGTTTCATTCCATTGTGGTCAATCGGGTTGTGACTGGCAGTTACTTCGATACCACCGTCGGCATTGAGGTGCGAGGTAGCGAAATAGACTTCTTCGGTACCTACCATACCAATATCAATAACGTCTGATCCAGCATCACGGATACCTTCACTCAGGGCTGTTTTAAGAGCTTCGCTGGTTAGGCGAACATCACCGCCTAGAACAATGCTTTTTGGCTGAAGAAATTCAGCATAGGCACGACCAATACGGTAGGCTATTTCTTCGTTTAATTCAGTGCCCAGTTGCCCACGGATATCATAGGCCTTAAAACAGGTTAACTCAGTCATTCATCTCTCTCTTAGATAGGCCTCATTTGAGGCTTTTTAAGTCTGGCCAATAGCAACCAGACCCATTGATCTTTAATTTAAAAATACCCTGCTATATAAGCTTGTGCAAACCTTTATGAGGGACTCATGAAGATTTTTTCTACATTAGTATAGCTGAGATAATTCAGTTAGCTAGAAGGGCCAAACTATTGGCACCAGAAATACCACCATTACTCCCACCAGTATGCTAAGTAGTAACCCGACCCGAAAGTAATCAGAAAACTGGTAGCCACCAGGTCCCTGAACCATCAGGTTAGTCTGGTAGCCAAAGGGGGTCAAAAAGCTTGCCGATGCGGCAAACATGATGGTCATTACAAATGGCAGCAGACTGACATCAAGCTCGGTACTGAGCGCCTGTGCCAGCGGAAACATTAAAACTGCAGCAGCATTGTTGGTAATCAGCTCTGTCGCAGCGACGGTTACCAGGTATAAAAGCAGTAAGTTTATAAAGGGATTGCCATCGGCAAAGGACATAATTCCATGGGCCGCTATATCAGCTAATCCGGTTTTTTGTAGGGCAAAGCCGAGAGACAGCGATGCGCCAATCGCGAGTATCACGCGCATATCAATACTGCGTTGAGCAAACTCCAGAGAAATACAGCGTGTGACTGCTAGTCCTGCAACCAGTAACAGTGAGGCTGAAACCAACGACATAAGCCCCGTCAAAACAACAACGATAAATAGCCCCAACAAACCCAGCGCCACTGGGGCTTTTGAGATATCGGGAATGGTCGCGTCATCAATTCGACTGAGCAACAGGAAATCACGGTTATAGCGATGGCGGCGAACAAAGCCGCGAGCGGCTTCCAGCAACAGAGTGTCGCCGGGTTTAATAACAATGCTGCCAACCTTTTCATTAATTCGCTTGCCGTTGCGCGAGATCGATAGGATAACGCCGCCAAACAGTGTTCTAAAGGTCGACTCCTTAACCGTCTTGCCAATCATGTTGGAGACCGGTGAAACTACAGCTTCTATAAGGGCTCTACTGCTGTAGGGTACATCCAGCTCTAACACTTCACTTTCGGCTGGTGTCAGACCTCGAAATTGGCGTAACTCGCTTACGGCTTCAGGCTGACCAACAAAGACTAAAATATCATTACCACTAAGAATTTCTTCTGGACCCACAGCCGGAATTACATGACCTTTGGACTGGATCTCAGACAAAAAGCTGTATTGAAGATGGCGTAGACCAGCATCGGCAATCGACATACCTGCCAATACTCCGCCCTCTTCTACTCGCATAGATACTGCATATTGACGCGTATCAATAAGGTCTTCGCCGAGGCTCTTGCGCTCAGGTAGTAAGCGATGACCAATTAAAACGAAGTAGCCAATTCCTACCAATATAAGGGGAAGACCAACTGCCGCCGGGCTGAACAGGTTGAGGCTCTCTGCCTCTGGAGACCCTTGCAGCATACCTACAATGATAATGTTGGTACTGGTACCGATCAGTGTGCAAGTACCGCCCAAAATCGATGCGTAGCTGAGCGGTATTAATAACTTGGATACTGATAAATTATGGCGCCTTGCCCAATCCTGTATCAGCGGAATAAATATAGCCACTACCGGGGTGTTGCTAATCACTGAACTACTGACTGCAACTGGCGCCATAATCATTGGAATAGCACCTCTGACGGATTTGTTCTTGCCCAGCCAGCGCATAATCCACCAGTGTAATGCGCCACTCTCTTTAAGAGCGGAAGAGACGATATAAAAACTGGCAATAATAAAAATCGCCGGGTTAGAAAAGCCCTCAAAAGCTTCACTGGGAGTAAGCACACCAAAAACCAATAAAGCTGTCATGCACAGCGCTAAAGCAATGTCTACCGCTATTCGGCCGCTAATTACGGCAACCAGAAAGCTGGTCAGAACGACTAATGTAATTACTGCATCGAGGCTCATTTGGGCACCGCTTTAATTCGAATTTACTTAGCTATTACTTTTTGATAAGGCACGAAGTGAATGCCTTACCAGAACTATGAGCATTGAAAAGATAACTGCAAAAAAACTACCGAGTACAACTACAATAGTACGCCTTGGCCCTGACTTTTCTTCAGCAACCATACTTTCGTTAACCACAACAAAGGTGTGTTCGGGCGTAGCTTCTGCGAGCATCTTATTTTTTATCTGCTCTTCGATAATGGTGTAAAAAACATTTTCCATATAGGCGATTGAGGTGCTCTCAACCTGACTCTCAAGGTATTCAATATTGCTATTCACCCTGTTTAATTTTCTCTGTTGCATATGACTGTTGATTTCTTCGAAGAGTAAATCTACCAGTTGTTTGGCAATGTAGGGGGAATAGTGCTCAATACTCAATGTAACTAATCCGGCTTCCGAATCTGGGATAATGGTTAGCATATTGAAAAACCTTTCGTACAGCTTCCAGCTTGAGGGGGCTCCTATCTGCCCATTAACATCTTCAATTAACCATTTTTTGTTTTTCTGATCGTAAATATCATCATCAATGATTAGGCTATTATTGCTTTTGTCCCAACCAGAAACTGCGTATATGGGTACCTGAAGGTTATTTTTTTCAATAAAGTCATCTATAAAACCCCAGGATCCCATAATTTCCTGAGCAATTTGAGAATCACTACCATCTCCAACCCCAAAGCTTAATCCGGCAATAGAAGCTAAACCACCTAACCGGCTTAGAGCACCTGGCAGACCACTGGTCTCAGGCGATACAGGGGCCAACACAGACGTAGCTGTGTACCTATCTGGCAGCATCATAGCTACGATAATCAATAGAATCGCAAAAAATGACGACAGGCCAACGATTAGCTTCTTGCCATGCCAAAGAGCTCGGGTGACCTCAAGAAGATCAATTTGGTCTTCGTTTATAAGAAGTGGAGTCTCATTCTGCAAAATATAGGGCCCTTATTTGGTGCATAGCACCATAATTAGCTAAATTAGTGAGTTATTAGTTACTGCGATATTTCAAGACGTTTTTCATGGATGAAACAGCAAATAGCAGTGCGCAAATTTATCACATATTCAGGGTTCTCATGAGGTTTTTTTCGCCCTGAGATCTGATTGCGTTTTCAACGGGCTTTTTGGCTAACAAACTTGCACCTCGACAATGATAGCGCAACAACCTATGAGTAGTTACCCTCGATGCACTTCCCGGCGGCCTTGTAGGCTCCTTAATAAAATACATATTAAATGCGTCAAGTCGCTCGGAAGCATCATGCCGGCTATTCCAATCTCGACAAACCCAAGCACCATAATGGGTGCGATGCTTTGCATTACGCTTCAGCCAAAGGAAATTTTTATACTTGCGCCAGCGATAGCTTTTAAACTGCTCACCGCTTTCAGGGCGCTCTGCTGTGGGCATTTCGAGCGTATCAGCGGTCACATTGACCAACTTGCCGTTTCTTAAAACGCCGGGCGTTATAAACCAGCCATCGTTCTTTTGCGGATAAGGGGCAAACATACTCCAGTACTGCTCAAGACGGAGTCCTCGATACAGCGGGTCAAAAAATCTCGGCGCGGGAATTCGGTAGCCTTTGGTAACACCGGTGTCTATTCCATGCACTGGATTCCAGACCTTAATCGAGGAGAGATTCTGCCACAACAGAAGCGCGGCCAGAACAGAGACAAATACTGAGCCTATTACACCGACACGGGGATAGGTTTTGCGCCAGGGCATCCAGCGGGCAGTCAGGGTTCCGAAACCATAGCGATGATCACCGATCCAGTTGTAGATACGATCTCCAGCAGC
>Ga0209223_10005754_pt1 | contig 10828 bp, 7 predicted proteins | sample COG_06_FD_184750 | JGI IMG/M metagenome (GOLD analysis project Ga0209223, IMG submission 184750) | Pelagic Microbial community sample from North Sea - COGITO 998_met_06 (SPAdes) (version 2) | ecosystem: Environmental > Aquatic > Marine > Neritic zone/Coastal water | place: Helgoland, sampling...
CAGCTCAACCAAAGACCTGGTGGCGGTGCCGATTTATCGATCGGAGTCAACTCATTCATTGGAAACATACAGTATGACAACACCCAAAACATTCGGGTGACCGGAGAGCCAGAGGAAGAGTAATTCGTCTTGCGCTTGATTTATTCATCGAAGATCTGAGGTTTCTCAAGATTTACAGAGAATTTAACCCCGTTTAAGCGCCGAGGCAAACCCGTAGTTGAGAGGTGTATCTTCACGATTAGCATTCTACCCATGCAAACCATTCTCTGCTTCGGTGATTCTAACACGTGGGGATACGACCCCATCGACGGCTCGCGTTACGATTTTGCAACGCGTTGGCCTGGTGCTCTCCAAAAAAACCTCGGCTCGGACAACTACCGGATCATCGAAGAGGGACTCAATGGACGCACCACGGCACACAATGAAATCGAGCGACCCATTCGGAGCGGTCTCGAGATCTTGCCGGTCTTATTGGAAGCTCATCGCCCACTTGATTGGGTGATCATCATGCTCGGCACAAATGACCTCAAAACGCATTTCAATTCTTCCGCTGAGCAAATTGCGGCCAATGTGGGGCTGCTATGCGATGGTGTGCTCCAAAGCGAATACCTCGCCGCGCATCGCCCGCAATTGCTCGTTTGCGCTCCGACCTCCGCCAATGAAGCCAGTCAAAAACTACCTGAATGGTTTGTAGGCGCATCCCAAACTGCGCGCGATTTGCCCGAACTTATCGAACGAGAAGCGCGCAATCGAGGAGTTCATTTCCTGAATGTAGCGAGGTTATTGGACCACGATTTTCAAGACAGTCTCCATTGGAATTCAGTTCAACACCTCACGGTTAGCAAAGCCATAGCCTCTGTGATTACGGGTTGAACGCTGAGCCACTTCCCGTTTCTTCGAATGCGCCTGCACAACGACCCTTTTAAAGCGAAACGAATACAGCGGCTTTGTGACAAATGTCAAAGGAAATAAGCTTAGGCCGCGCCACATTGCAATCAATACAGATCAGCAACCCAGCACGATTGGATGCCATTGTCGATCGCATCAAAACCGCTGCGATCTATGCAACCACTCAGGACGTATACGAGTTAAAAAAAAGATGCGACCTTGTACCACCACCTTGATCGAACCGAAACGCTTGAAATGAAATACCTCCATCACCTCATTCTACTTTTTTCAGTTGTGCTTCACAGCCAATTGATTGCGCAAGTCGCCGTCCCCATCGACAACTATTCGGTCAATGTATTCGGTCAAGTCCAACTCTCCATCGAAGGGGAGTCAGGTAAGTATTACATCTTACAAGCGCAGCACAGCCCCTCTTTTGAGTGGACCTCTTCCATGACCCTGGGCGTGGATGGCACGATGGTGATTTCAGAACCTGGTACCGCATACCCTTTGGAAAACTATACCGTCTGGGAATACGACGCCTCCAACCCTGGAGACATCGATGGAGATGGGATTGACGATATCACGGAATTCCAGAACATGCCAACCGACGCGCCGTTGAATTTTGCGGAAGCCGTCGATTTCGTGAACGGAGCAACCTCCATCCCCGATGCCGAAACATTTCTCAATCTAGCCGATGTCAACAACGTGGGTTGGGCGCCATTTCTAGACGACCAGTTGTATGTGAAATTCGGAATTCTCGACAGGGACACCCCTGAGCCCAAAGTGTATTTCATCAATAGCAATACCCACGGCGTTCACTATGGCTTTTGGAACGCCATTGGTGCGGATGTCACAGGGGATGATTCTTCTGGAGAGATTGTGTTCAATCCCATACAGCTCAATCCCAATGGACTCATTGGTGGGTATTCATTCAACTTCTCTTTCGGAAATGCTTACGATTTCGAGGCAACCCAGAGGACCTACCAGCTGCTGATGGCGAGCATGCCTTTTGTACAAAACAACATGAACCACTTTATCGGTGAAAATGATGAAGATGATTACCTCGACGATTACGCAGACGATTATGAAGATTCCGGAATCGACGTAGTGCTGGAGTCTGTCGTGTTTGGAAACGTGGATTACATCCCCCTGCACCAAGCTGAAGGCTTTGGTTTCTTTCGACACATGGAGCTCGATGAGACTCCTGGCTCACGGGACATCGTTTTGTACGATGCCTTGCCAAACTCACTTCCCCGAGTGGGCGGGATTATGACGTCCGTCATTCAAACACCCTTATCACATGTGAACCTGCGGGCCATTCAAGACAATGTGCCCAATGCGTACATCGCCGACCCCCTTTCCATCGATTCCATCGCGAGCCTTTTAGGGAACTATATTTATTACCGCGTTGAGGCGGAGTCCTATTTCATCCGGGAAGCGACACTGGATGAGGTCAACGATTGGTACGAAGATCTCCGGCCGACAGACCCGCAAATTCCTGAACGGGATTTGAGCATCACTGAGATTTTACCTTTGGATGATATCAGTTTTGATATGTCCTCGGCACTCGGTGCAAAATGTGCTAACGTGTCCACAATGCGAACGTTCGGATTCCCTGAAGGCACCATTCCGGATGGCTATGGAGTTCCGTTTTATTTCTACGACGAATTCATGCAGTACAATGACTTCTATGAAGAGGCAGAAGTCATGATCACCAACCCGTCTTTCATTTATGACATTGATTTTCGTGAAGACCGTTTGCGTGATTTTAGAGACGACATCAAAGACGCGCCGATGCCGCCTTGGATGATGGACGCTTTGCAAGAGATGCACGACTCCTTCCCTGTGGGAACGCCTGTTCGATGCCGATCGAGTACAAACAACGAAGATTTACCTGGGTTTAGCGGCGCTGGACTTTACACGTCCAAGACCCAATATCCCGAGGAAGGACACATCTCAAAGTCCATCAAGCAGGTCTATGCGAGCATGTGGAATTTTAGAGCCTATGAAGAACGTGATTTTTACCGCGTAGATCATTTCATGGCCGCTATGGGTGTCTTGTGCCATCCCAATTTTCAGGAGGAACAGTCCAATGGAGTTGGAATCAGCCTAGACCCCATTTATGATAGTCAAGGGACGTTTTATTTGAACACCCAAGTGGGTGAGTCATTGATTACAAATCCCGATCCCAATGCCGTTCCTGAAGAGATTCTACTCTACGAAGATCCGACAGAGGGGGCTGGGTTTGTGGTGTTGAGGTTGTCCAATCTAGTGGAACCTGGAGAGCTGGTTATGGATTTAGAACACCTCGACCTCCTCAGGGAATACCTGAACGTCATCCATGACGAGTTTGCCGTGCTTTACGGCGTAGAGGGAATCGAAGGGTTCGGAATGGACATTGAATACAAGGTCACGGCCGAAGACCAATTGGTCATCAAACAAGCACGACCGTGGGTGTCATTTTGGGCAGGCATCAAAGCCGACGACGACTTGGCTGTTGAAGAGTTCATCGATCCGGTGGCTTCCTCCTCCTTGGGAACAGAAGAAATGGTCACCATCCGGGTGGCCAACACGGGATTGAATGACATGAGTGATTTCGATCTCTCCTTGCTTGTGGACGGACAGTTGATGGAAACCATGAACATCACCGATGTGATTGAGCCTTTCAGCGACGCTGAATTTCAATTCACTACGCCACAAGATTTCTCAGCCACAGGTGATTACATGATCACGGGTGTCGTATCCGACCCGGACGATGGTTATGGAAACAACGACACACTTGATTTCGTTCTCAGTCACATCCACGCGCTCGACGCATCCATTGCCATTGGGCAGGTCAACTCGACATGCGATGGTCAAATGGGTGTCAGTGTGGTGCTGACCAACCTTGGTGAAGAGGCCATTGAATCTGTGGAAATCCTGATCTTGGTCAATGACGAAGTGATGGCGGTCTTAGAGGAAGATGTGGACATTGTTTCCCAAGAACAGGGCAGCTTGTCTTTCCTCATAGAAGACGACTTCCTCTCCACTAGCAACGTCATTCAGTTGGCCATCACCAACGTCAACGGAGTCTCTGACGGAAACGCCAGCAACAACACAGCGACAACAAGCGCCGATTTGGAGGTGGACTTTGAAACTCTCACACTCTATTTCCTCGCGGACAATTATCCCGGTGAAACTTCTTGGAAAATGATCGATGTGGGATCGGGACAGATCGTATCTGAAGGCGACTTAGGTGGAGGTGCTGACGAATACACAGAGGAAATTTGCATCAGTTCTAGCTCGTGTCTCACCTTGTATGTATTTGATTCATATGGCGATGGTATGTGCTGTGGCTACGGACAGGGGTATTTCCAAGTGTGGAATTCTGAAGGCGAAATCATCGTTTCCAACGATGGCGATTTTGACGATGAAGCCGTCGAGTCTTTTTGCGCCGGGGACAATGGCTGTGAAATTTTGGCCAACATCGATGTTGAACACACTTCATCATCATCTGCGGATGACGGAATCATCACCATCACGACATTTACTGCGGCGGACAATTTTGAATACAGTATCGACGCCGGACAGTCATTCGGCAGTGCTAACACATTCGAGGGCCTCAGTGAAGGAGCGTACGATGTCGTTGTTCAAAACGAAAGCGGAACCTGTACCTACATGGAAACCATTTTTGTGGACGTATGCGACTTTACAGATTTGGAAATCATCGTCACTCACCCCTATTCCGTGTTGACTGCGGACGGCTCGATTGTGATCACGGCTTTGTCTGGAGAAAGTTCATACCTATACAGCATTGATGGCGGACAAAACTTTGCAACGTCTGGTACATTTATGAATCTACCCGTCGGCGAATACAATGTCGTCGTAACGGACAACCTCAGTGTGTGTGCTTATGAATTTGAACGATTGCTTGTCCCTAGCGGCGTTGTCACTGTTGATGAGGATGTGGCCGACGACACCTTGATCACGATTTACCCCAACCCCACAAGCGATCAATTCAATATTGAAATCGAGTCTTCGGGCACATGGGATGAGCCGTTGCACATCATGGTGTTGGATCGATTGGGCCGAGTCCTCGAAACGAGCAGCATACCGAACGGCGGTAATAGAAAGACGATTTCGCTCAATGGCTATGCTCCCGGCACATACTTCGTCAAATGCTTTACTCAGACATTTGAACAGAACTTCAAGGTGATCAAAGTGTAACACCGCTGATGATCAGCATCGAAGTTGAGTTCTTGTGAAATCCCTGCACCGGAAACGGCTGCGGGGATTTTTATGCGCTAACGTCCCGCGCAGTCAAAGGCGGTATGGAAGACATGGAGTCGCGTGTCTTCTTTTGAAATGACCACCTGGTACAACCGGTTGTAAATCGATTCATCGAAGGCCCCGATTTCTTCTCCAACCAAGAGACCCGCGAGCACGCCTGTCGTATTGCTGTGACCAACGACCAACGCGTCTTGTCCGTTCCGCACCAATTGCTCCGCCATCTCCTCCAGTGCCTGCGTAGAATACGATTTAATGGACAATCCCTGGGCACGCGCTGTGGGTACGGCCGTACTCTGGGTGCGTTTGTAGTCTGTGCTGTAGACCACATCAAGAGGCACAGCTTCAAAAAAAGCACTCAGACTTTCTGACCTCTGAATACCACACGCAGTGAGCGGTGGATCATTCGAATCGGATTGTTTTTCGGCATGCCGGACCAAGTAAATGGTGAACAAATCGGGGCTCTCCTGGGCGGCAACATGAAATGGAATTGCTGTCATCAAGAGCATCGCCGATGCACAGACCAACAAAAAACGTGTTGTGGGGAAAATCATGTGTTTTGCCATGGCTCAAGTTTTCTGTCCACTGAAGGTAAAGCAGTTTATTGATTGCACTTCGCACTCCTGTTTCTTTCGTTGTCATTTCCAGATTTTCGGAAAATCCATCAATTCATTGGAACTAGTACCTAATAAAAAAGGGGACGCTTTGAGCGTCCCCTTTCAAACTTATTAATTCCCAAACAGAATCAATTGATGTGCAACACAGCCAAGAGTCGAACACCACGGTACATCGACATTTTAGAGCTTCTCGCACTCAAAGAGGAAAATTGCTGGTTTAAAAACTCATTTGGCATTCCGTCACCTCCAATCCAGTATGTTCCGGAATCTGTTACTTCATCAAAATCGTATGAATAAGTGACTTCAGAAGCACCAAAGCCAAATTGTCGATCAAAGCCCAGTCCTAAAAATTCAGCACCGACCGAGAATATATCAAACCTCAGCATTAGACCCGTATACAACTCCAAACCAAACACACCACTTGGAGTACTTCTGGTTTCATAGCTGAACTCACCGTTGCCATAGTCTTCATTTCTTGATTCGATAGATCGGCTGCGCCCAATGCTCATCCCCATGCCATAGTATGAGTCTAGATTGAACTTTCGAAAATAGACTGGCTTATTCCAACGGTCGTAAGACAGTCTGAGTGAGACCGAACGAGATTTGTATCTTTGTTCGAGGTTCGCGAATTCATACCCCGCAGCAGCTTCATCTTCCCCTGTGACCAACTGACTAGTGCGTGAAAGCAACAAGCCCGCAGAAACGCTAGTTCTGGCAGAAATGTAATAACGGAAAGCCGGTGCGATTCGCTGAAGAAAGTCCTCTGACACCGTCTCTTCGTGCTCAAGAATCGGACTACCGACCTCATCAAAATAAAAGTCGCTGTTAATATTCGTAGTCAATAAAATTGCGATATCCCCGGCTTCTGTTGAACGGTAAGAGTTCCGGTCCGTGCTATCGGTGAAACTCATTTCATTGCCAGAAACAATTTTCACTTGAGCATTGAGCTCGAATACGCCAGAGCAAATAATTGCAATGAACGCAAATGCTTTGATATAGTGTGTCATATTATTTCAGTTTATCCAACCTATTTAATTATCTTTTGATTTAGTCCTTTTGCGTTCCTTACGTGAGACTTGACTCGGGGAAACGAGGGCATCTTCCAATGAGGTGTAAGGTTTGTCTTTCAACATAAAGACCCGTGAATCCTGCGCATGATTCCGAATGCTGCCTTCTACAATTTGAAGTTCATTGCCCAATTGCATTCCTTTTTCAGATACTGAAGACTTGAAGACACCATCCACGTATAGAACGTACAATGTCCCCCAATCGCCAAATTGCAAAGCACCCGCGTTCTGCGCTGATAAGTCATCAACTGATTCTGGCTTTCTATTCGGGCCAACTTGGTCCATTCCCTGCGCCAGGGATGTAATCGGAAGGATGTGTTCCTGAACACGGTAATGGTATGACATCCATACGCCTCCATCGACATTTGACAAAACTTCATAAGGGGAGATTCCCAGTGTGGCATTGACATCGGCCGTGGACATCCCCTCTGCCACTTTTGCGATGTTATCGACCGTGGTAAATGGCGGTGACACCATGTACTTCTCGCTCATGCACGATGTGCCGAGGACGATTAATGCTAAGTAAAGAAGCGCTTTTTGCATACCTTTAATGTTGATTTTCAGTTCAAATATACATCGTGTCAATTATACATCAAGCAATGAATCGAGGTACATCAATAACTTTACAGGGCGTTTTGTTAACATTCCTCATCCTTGGATGCGACAAAGAATCAAACAATGGACCGTGTGAAGGCATCGAATGCCTCAATGGTGGCGACTGTCTCCATGGCACGTGCATTTGTGAAGATGGATACACGGGAGCTCATTGTGAAACAGCGATTTCACCGGAAGACATTCGAATCACCGAGATCCACATCCCACATTATCCGATTTACCGAAACGAAACTGCCTGGGATTCAGCGCAAGCCGTTCCTGGATGCTGGCCAGACCTCGCCGTCGGTCTGCACCTGCCTTGGGGTGACTACGTTCAATCCTCTGTGCACGCCAATGCCTCAGGCGGACAAATAACCATCGATGAGACCACCTTTCCGTTTTATAACAACCACTTCCACATGGGAGACTCCTTCACAATCGATCTATTGGAAATAGACGGCATCGACTCAAACGAGGTCGCATCACCACCAGAACTCTTGGCTGCCTTTAGCATTTCGACAGTTGATTTCATCCTTACTGATTCGCTCAATTTATGGCCCGAATCCATTGGCTTCTCAGCTGACTCTCCTGCAGTCGAAATGATTCTTGAGTTCAACTATTCTTTCTAAGTCTCGACTTGTGCCTGATGCGCAGAAGTCGTTTGCTTTCTCATGGATTGAATTGGATCGACAACATGCCATGTCGCTCCCGGCGTTTCAGGGCAGGGCATGCGTCTCATTCGGGGTGGTAGCTAACGAAAAGCGACGGACCTTGCTTTGAATCAAAAAATAATTATTGAGTCGCTACATTCGCCTTATGAATTTTCGATTGTCTCTCCTAGGGTTCTTGGTCTTGATTGCTGCATCGAGTTCTGCGCAAAATATGGCTCAAGTGGATCTTCAAGCCCTATTAGAATTGAGCGCTCTTGTTGCGGAAAATGACGACACAAAAAGCCTTTTGCAAGCGACTGGAGCGTACCCCGTAGCTGAAGTCCAAGGTCAGGCCACCGTGGGTTTCTTGGGACGATTGACTCCTGGAGTTTCGGAATCCGAATGGCGCGCTTGGGCGGCGGCTGAAGAAGCGGTGACCGCAGGGGCATGCCGACAAGGAATCGCGTCGTTTCGAGTGGATGCCTACGCGCTCGACGCGCTCTGGCAAACGCCCATGGACCTTGTAGAACTCGCCTCTCGAGCGGTACCCGATGTCAACAAAGCCCGCTACGGAACGCGCGTAGACAGCGTGCATGCCGGATTCAACCTTCCGCAACCGTATCATGGCGAAGGCGTGCTCATCGGCGTGCTCGATTGGGGGTTCGATTACACGCATCCGATGTTTCGCGATACGACCCTCTCAACCTCGCGAATCCGCGCGGTGTGGGACCAATACCGGCAAGCTGGGCCAACGCCCGGTGATTATGGCTACGGTACCGTAGCAGAATCCCCATTTGATATCCAATTGTTGGGAAGCGACACCTCCAACGTTTACGGCTATTCTACACATGGAACCCATGTAGCTGGGATTGCAGGGGGCAGTGGCGCTGGGATTGGACTGAAGGGCATGGCGCCTGCGGCCGAATTCTTGTTCGCCACATTGATGGTGGATGAGTCTTCCGCTTTGGATGCCTATGAATGGATGCACAGCGTCGCGGAAGCCGACGGGAAGCGGTTGGTCATCAACAACAGCTGGGGCTTGCCACAATGGGGAACGCCTGACGGCAGTGGGCTGAGCAACCAATTCATCGATGCCCTGTCCGACGAAGGAGTCGTTTTTGTGAGTTCCAATGGCAACAATGGCGACGTGGACTTCCACCTTGACCACACGTTTGAAGCGCCCGGTGACACCATCCGTTCCCGCGTTAAGTTTTACCCGCTGACCTCCAATCCCAACGCCTGGGGCCAAAACCTCACGCTGTGGGGCGAGGTGGGTGAGTCGTTTGAAATGGGATTCCAGCTGACCGTTGGCTTATCCACGGTTGTAGGCGAAAGCCCGATGTACAACACTTCCGACGGACCCTTGATGCTGGACACTTTTGTAGTGGTCAACAATGACACCATCGTTTATGACGTGGTATTGGAGCCGTCGCACCCGGCCAACGGCCGACCGTTCATGCAGATGCGCATCCACAAAGGGAGCGCCAACGTCGCGGTCTTAATGCGAGTAACCGGTGAAAGCGGTCGTGTGCATGCCTGGAATCACACGCACCTGACCAATGATGTGGGCAACTGGGGGCAGGACTTCCAAGCCGCTCAATCGGGTTGGCTTGGTGGCGATCCGTACTACGGCATCCAACAACCCGCTTGTGGCCACAGCGTCATCGCCGTGGGGGCTTACGCCTCGGAATATCTGAACCCCGTGGGAACGGAAGTAGGCGGCACATTGGCCAACTTTTCCACCTACGGCCCAACCCTGGACGAACGGCTCAAACCCAATGTTTCCGGTCCGGGCGTCAGTGTCGAGTCTTCCTTGAGTTCCTTCCGCGACATCGGCTACAGCATCACCAACACAGTTGAGTTTGATGGGACGGAATACGATTTTGCCCGGCTCTCTGGCACGAGCATGAGTGGTCCCGCAGTAGCGGGCGTGGTGGCATTGATGTTGGAAGCCAATCCTGAGTTGACACCGGCTGACATTCGTTCCATCTTAGAATCGACCGCCCGCGAGGACGAAGACACGGGGACACTGCCCGTTGCCGGAGACGATGTTTGGGGACATGGCAAGGTGACCGCTTCACGAGCCGTCCTCGCTTCTTTAACATGGAACTCCAGTTTGGGTGCTTCGAGCCTCTCGGTCGAACAACCCACCGTCTACCCAAACCCTGTACGAGAACGCCTCTGGTTTTCTGGACTGCCTCGTGGCGAATCAACGTGGGAGATCTTTGACATTCACGGCCGATCATATCAGTCCGGCCGCACGCTTGAGCTCACCTCCATTGATGTTTCGGGACTGCAACCGGGCGTGTTCATCATTCAGATTCGAAGCTCCCGCTCCTCGAAAGGATTCACGTTCCTGAAACGACCGTGATTACCGTCGCCTCTATTGAAGATGCGAGAGGGATTGAAATTAGCCCATCGGCAGCTCTTGACTATGGAACGATATGAGGGTTACACTGTAAATTCACCCATTGCCGTGAAAGCATTTCGGATGCTTCGCATTACTTTTTAGCAGAAGCATTAACTCATTCAAATCATGAAAAAAGTCATCCCGATTTTTGCCATAGCGTTTGCCACTTTTTTGGTTCCATCTCTGGGCTTCCATGGCGTGCATGCGCAAGAAGATTGCATTGATCCCAGTTTGATTGATCCCACGGCGTTTTGTCCGTTCATCTATGCTCCGGTTTGTGGGTGCAACAATGTGACATACAACAACTCGTGCCTTGCCATGGTCACGGCCGGAGTG